>Ga0208375_1001539_pt1 | contig 25385 bp, 25 predicted proteins | sample RifOxyD1_FD_184038 | JGI IMG/M metagenome (GOLD analysis project Ga0208375, IMG submission 184038) | Soil microbial communities from Rifle, Colorado - Rifle Oxygen_injection D1 (SPAdes) | ecosystem: Environmental > Terrestrial > Deep subsurface > Rock core/Sediment | place: Rifle, Colorado...
CGTAAAATCTATTTGATCACGGTTTAGTTTCACCAGTTCTGATACCCGTAAACCTGTAGAAAATAATAATTCCAGTATCGCTTTATCCCTCAAGCCGAAAACAGTAGCTATATCCGGTTGATTAACCAAACGTGTTAATTGATCTTTATTTAAAAATTTCAAACTATGCGATTCTGTCTTGCCTAGATCAATTTTTTCGGGAGCCAAAGTTTTAATATCTTTCTTGACTAAAAACCGTAAAAAAGCCCGCAGTGCAATCAAATGATAATTCTGGGTCACTCTTTTAAGAGTCAAATTATGTGTATCTGTTAACCTGGTTAAATATAATCTGTAATGTCTGATCGTGTCAGAATTTATTTGAGAGACACCTGAAAGGCCTGACTGCCTGCCTACGCCTGACTGCGTAGGCAGGCAGTCAGGCGCAGGCAGGGGAGAGGATTCTTTATACCAGTTGGCAAATCTCATCAAATAATGTTTGTAGTTTCGGATGGTTAATGGAGATACATTTTTTTCAACTTCTAAAAATTCCAAAAAATCATCAATATAAGTAAATAAATTTGTCATAATATGTAATAATTTTCATTTTGCGATGATCTTTGAGCGTTGTAAAATGAAAATTATTTATTACGACGTTTTTAACGTTGTAATAAATATATTTTGCGACGTCTATAATTTTTTGTCAAGCTGCTAATCCTGCTATAATTAGCATATGAAATTAGGTATCAAAGTCGGACTAAAAAACAATTCTTACCAGGATTTAATTTCAGCTGCTCCTGACTTTTGTGAAGTCTGGTTTCATGTAAACAAAATAGCTGATTACAACAATCTATTTTCTCAAATTAAACAACTGAAAATTGGTGCGGGATTGCATTTCTGGGGTAATACTTCAAATAATACATTAGTTAATTTAGCTTATCCCAACAAGCAAAATTTAAGTGAATCTATTGAATTAGTTAAACAAACCATTAATGTGGCCTCAAAACATAATTGTCTATATGTAAATATGCATCCCGGCAGCAGCGTATTGTCTAATGTGAATTTTGAACGCGATGTCATTGATTTTAAACCCTTTGGCAAGCAAATATCTCTACAACTTTTGCAAGAAACTTTTTATAATTCAGTACATAAACTTGCAAATTATGCAGATAATTTAGGCATAAAATTGATAATTGAAAGTGTGCCTAAATATTCTTATTCGGTAAACAGTCTGGGTCAGCTGGATAGAAATGTCTATGTAGATTTTGGCGATCTACCAATAGATATAATTAAAACTGTGTTAAATATAGATAATGTATATTTTGCGAATGATTTTGGACATACACTGGCAAATCAAGAAAATCTAGCCCGATCTCAATTGTTAGAAAATTTATGGTCTGTGTCAAAAAAATTGCTCACAAAAACAAAACTTTTACATGTAAGTTATATTATTCCACCATATAACGGGACCGATTATCATGGATCTTTATTGTTTGATGAATTTACATCAGACCTCGCAATTCCTAACAAAAGCGAAATGATTAAACTGTTGTCTCTTTATAAAAAAAACGATATTTATGCTTTAGTTGAACCTGTTTCAGATCATGTAGGAAATTTTCAAATGCTTAAATCTCTGCTATCTTAAATCGGCTATTTAGCCTCAATTTGTAAGCCTCTGTACGCCTCTTGGACGGCTTAAATTTCTTAAACCGATATATTAGTCGGCTTAATTAGGGTGGCAACTATAGCAATGGTGATAATTACTAAATATATTAAGACCTGCACTATAATAAGCCCTAAAAAAAGTCATCATAATTAGGGTTACTATGTAAAGCGGAAAGCATGATGCTTAATCATATAAAATTAATTATCATTATTAAATGTATAGAAATTTATATTAAACAGGTTTAGCATTTAAAAGCACTTCTCCTTCAATTAGCCATAATCAACGTCGCAAAAGTATCATTGTGCGACGTTGCATAGAATCAGCTTCTCCTTTTGATTAGACTGCAATTTCATAAGTTGATAATACTTGCTTCATTGATTACCACGCTGATGTTTTTATAGCTTTTGTGTGCATTTTTGAAGCTATATTTAATAAATTTATTTTTTTAAATATTAAGTAAGTAGCTAGACAATCTACCTAACATTGTTCAAAAGAGCATGGTAGACATAAAACACCTCTCTCTTTCATTATCTAAGGATGAGAATCTTTATACCTGTAAACGCTGATTAAATTATATATACGTATAGAAAAAGAGGCTTTCGGTTTTATTCGGATGAAAATATATCTCAATTTAGCGCTCTATTATGCTCTAAATTGTAGATTTTGAGGCTGTTATATAAATAAAGATATTTTATAAATACACTAGCAATAATGAGAAATAGAGCTTTGTTACAATCCAAACACTCATTTTTGAAGCTATGTGTTAATTATTTCCCGCATAATGCTTTATTTAGGCATTAAATATCAAGTTAAGTCAACAAAACAGATTTGATAGATACTCATATTTAGGGCTTCAATACAATCTAAAGCAATAAAATTGAAGCTGCATTCTAAGCAAAAGCAGTTTATGTTTCGGCGTATTTATGGCTTCCTAATGCTCTAACTATACAAATTTATAGCTAAATATTTATGAAATATATTGATATGATCTTTATTTGGAGCATAATAAGGCCCTAAAGTACTTAAATTACGCATACATTTTGTGTTCAATTTATAAGAGTAGCGATTAAGCGAGTTTAATTGAAGTAAAATCGTGAAATAATTTGCAAAATATCGTGAAAACTATCAACAATACTATAGGCTTAACTATATCAAACCATATCGCGTTATTCCCAATATAATCCTTTATCACTTCCCTATCCCTTGATTTATATAAATAAAATCTATATCCGGGAACCCCAGTGTGTTGTAAAAATAATTAATATTAAACCTAAAATTAAAATCAACAAATACTCCCGTAAAGTGTTTTCAAATAACCTACCTACTAGGTGCTGTTGTATCATACCAATCAATGAATAAAATACAGTTGTTACAAATAAGGCTTCAATAGTTACCGGAATCGGCCAAAACGAAAACACACCTACCAATCCCACACAAATAACTGAAACTACCACACTTCCCCACCATGAAAGAGCTGAAATATTTTCAGTTAATTCTATCGACCATAAAGCTTGTAAAGTTAATGGAAAAATAATGCATAAAGTAAATAAACTATTTAAATAATAAGGTAAATGTAGTGAAATCAGGATTTCGGAAAGCAAAAAAACCGTTACCAAAGACAATAAAAATCCCACGCTGTGGGCTGCTCTAAGCAGTTGAATATTTCTTTGGGCTGCTACATTATATATGTTTTCTGTTAATAAAATCGCATACATACCAATTGAATAAAGAATCGCAATGGGAATTCTGGTTAACCAACGGGTGGGTAATAAAAAATAAAAGAGAAAAATTGCCGCACTATAAAATGCCGGCAAAATAAGTAATGTCAACCATTCCCAACGGGATAAATCCTGTCGTAACACCAGTGCTGAAAAAAAATAAGTAATTACTGCAAATACGAGCATCAAATCAAATCTCAAATTTCCGGAAAAAATTTGCGTAAACATGAGACCCAAAGTCAAAATCAGCGTAACACCCACAAATTGCTGTCTTTTTGAAAAAGAAAATTTATCTTTTATGTTTAAAAAAAACTTACCTATTTTTGTCATACTAATTTTACGTTAGTAAAAACTGCGTGTACATCGTCAGAATCATATAAAGCTTCCAATAATTTTATCAATTGATTTTTTTGTGCGTCTGTTACTTCTATTAGTATTTCCGGTTTAAAAATAAGTTCTGCCAGTGTAACTTGAACCTGTTTATTTTCCAAAGCATTTTTTACCTGATGCAATAAATTTGGTTCTGTATATATGAGAAAATTATCTTCCTCAACTGCCAAATCCTGAGCATTACAGTCAATTGCAATTTCCAACATTTGATCTTGAGTATAATTTCTCGGAGTCATCAGTTGACCTACTTTTTTAAATAAATAAGCCACACTCCCCGCGCCCGACAAATTACCGCCATGAGTTGAAAAAATATTTTTTAACAATGATGCAGTCCGTTGTCTGTTATCCGTTACACAACTGACTAATAACGCACTGACGTTTGGACCGAAGCCTTCATAATTTATCTCCGAAAGTTGCAAACCCCCATCATTTACTCCCATCCCTCTTTCTATTGCCCGGTCAATATTATCTTTGGGCATATTTACAGATTTGGCTTTTTCTATAACCAGCCGTAAACGGAAATTGGCTGCCGGATCAGCAATTTTACCACCTTCTTTGACAGCAATAATTATTTGATTAGCAATTTTCGTAAAAATTTGTCCGCGTTTATTATCTGTTACAGCTTTTTGATGCTTAATCGTAGACCATTTACTGTGACCTGACATATGGTTTTATTATACCATCTGCATGAAATTTGACCTTTTTACCTAGTTGACAAATTTTTCCAATCGTTTATATTGTTACAGTTATCACTATACCTTAAAATATGGATAATGCTGATAAAATTTCTGTTAATTTAGCTATAAAAAATGCCCTGACTCAGAATTGGAAAGAAGCTATCCGTATAAATTGCGACCTTCTAAAAATTGAACCTCAAAATACCGAAACTTTAAACCGCCTGGCTTATGCATATCTTAAATCCGGTAATCTGACATGTTCTAAATCAACATACAAAAAGGTTTTAAAAATTGATAAATATAATCCTATTGCTTTGAAAAATTTAAAGTGGCTGGAAAATGTAAACCAGGATGATATTGTATGCGACCCGACAATTTCTTCCACACCAACTATTTTTTTGGAAGAACCGGGAAAAACTAAAATAGTTATCCTGGTTGATCCTGCACCGGCAAAAATTTTATGCAATATCATTACTACTCAAAAAGTATATTTAGTGATAAAAAAACATAAAATAGAAATTAGAAATGGTAAAAATTTATATATTGGTGCTTTGCCTGACGATTTATCGCATAGGTTATTAAAATTCATCAATGCCGGAAATCTTTATGATGCCTATATTAAAAATTGTTCAAAAAATTGTGTCAGTGTATTTATCAGAGAAATAAAAAAATCCGCTAAATATATAAATTTTCCCTCTTTTTCGGTTTCCAGTTTCTATTCATATCAGGCTGATGATGAAGATATTTCGCCGTCTGCCCAAATAAAAAAAGTTGAAACTGCTGGAGAATATTGAAAATAATTAATTCTTACATTGTCACTCTGAACCCACCCAACGATCCCCATAATATTTACCTAAGATTATCAATATATCCATACCATTGGTTTCATTATTTAAATTTACTGCGCACCCAAACTCAGAAGTTAGCCATTTAATTATTTTTGATTTTGATAATTTAGGATTATAAATAATTTCACACTTTTCTATATTTTTAGAAATATTATTTAAAGAAATGACTTTTGCTCCTGAATTAGTCAATATTTGGGCAAATTTCTGGCCTACATTCCTTACTAAAGTACTGTTTCTCACTTCAATAGATAATCCTTCCTGACGAATTTGTGTATCTACTAATTTTTCAGTCAAAAGTTTAAACCAATTAATATGGTTGACAGATTTTGCAATTGAGGTGTCCGGTAATGTTTGAGTTTCAATCAAATTTGTGGGTTGTGTTAAATCTACCAAGTCAGATTTATTTTGAACTTGAATCAGTTCCCACCACATTAAAAATCTATCCAATAATGATAAGTTGGAAATATTTGGTGATGTGAGTAATTTTATTAAGCTAAAATGTGCGGATAATTGTTTGAAAATGTCTTCCGATTGTGAATTTATATCTGGTAAGTCTTCCTGACCTACCCATCCAGATACATATGTAGCAAAAAGATCTTCAATTGTTTGTGAGTAGATATCATACTTTTTTTCCATTTGAGCCAATTTCCATACAGCTTGTAATTGATATTGCTGATAACCAAAGGGTACATTTACAATCACATTTGAGGGTAAGGTAAAAATAATTGTCCTGTCACTTGCCTGTTTTGAAAATGAAATAACAGTTGTAGGTTCCGTGTGAAACACAATATTTGTCCGCCAATTATTATTTAAAAATTTTGAGTTATTTACCTGCTGGATGGCTACTATTCCCAAAATTAAAGTCACACCGACAACGCATAACCATTTGGTTATTTTCATCTGGTGATTTTTTCGTAAATTATAGGCAGTTTTACGGTTCATTTAATTCTTACCACTCTTTCTTGCCTTTTTTAATTATTTCCACTTGAGGTAAAACAAAATTTGAATTGCTGTTTTTTAAGGCTTTTTTTTCCGTGATTGATTTTTTAACTTTCTTTTTTTCTCCTTTATAAAATCCTCCAAAACCCATATAGAATCACCCCTTTCATACATGTCGTCCTGAGTGACAACAAAGGATCTTCTATTTTTTTATCATTATGAGAAGATTCTTCATCCCTTCGGGACTCAGAATGACAATATAAGTTTATTTTAAATAATTATTTTTAAATTGTAAAAAATTACCTGTGAAGATATTTTCTCGGATTTGACAAACTAAATCAATAACAAAATGCAGATTATGAATTGAGGCTAACCGATATGCCAATAATTCTCTGACTTTAAATAAATGATGCAAATACGCTCTGGTAAAATTTCGGCAAGTGTAACAGGTACAATTTAAATTCACAGGGTTAAAATCATCAGCATATATTTTTTTGGTGATGTCGATTTGAAAACGATTTGTCAAATTAGATAAATTAGTCAAATTTGTTGGATTTATAAATAGTTTTCCCATCCGTCCCAACCTTGTAGGTTGTACGCAATCAAAAGTATCTATCCCTTGCTCGATAATTTCAAAAATATCATCAATTTCTCCTACTCCCAATAAATGACGAGGTTTGTTGACCGGTAACCTGGAAGTTACCCAGCTACAAACATTTTTCATTTCTATCTTGCTTTCTCCTACAGATACTCCACCAATTGCAATGCCATCAAAGTCCAATTGGGATATAAAATCTGAGGATTTTTCACGTAAATCTTTAAAAATACTTCCCTGAACAACGCCATATAGTGCTTGATAATTATTGTTCGAGGTCCGCTTTGCGGAGCGAGAACTAATCATGGCTAACTTCTCATCCACGACTTCGTCGGGATTCGAAGAATAAAGGTTATTTATTTTATTATGTTTATCCAAACTTCTGATAGCCCATCTATGTGTCCTTTCCATTGATTGTTTTGCCTGTTTATAAGTCACAGGATAAGGAGTACAGTCGTCAAAAGCAATATGAATATCGCTGCCTAATTGCCATTGCAGTTCCATGGATTTTTCAGGAGTTAACTCATGCTTCGAACCATCCCAATGAGATTGAAATTTAACCCCGTCATCAGAAATTTTAATAATAATCGGTTCTACTGTCTTCCCGTCTTCCTGTCTTCCCGTCTTTCCATCTTTACTAAACTTCTTTCTACCTAATGAAAATAACTGAAATCCACCGGAATCCGTAATAATCGGAAAGCGCCAATTCATAAACTTGTGTAAACCACCGGCTTTTTTAATCACTTCAATTCCGGGACGCAACATCATATGATAAGTGTTGACAAAAAATAAATCTACTTTTAATTGTTTTAATTCATCAGGAGTCAATGATTTGACAGTTGCTTGAGTTCCACATGGCACAAATGCGGGCGTATGAATAATTCCATGAGAAGTAGTAATCTCGCCTACCCTCGCCTGAGTGGTTTTATCCTGATATTTTATTTTAAACCTAAAATCCTTCATAATCCCCTATTTTACCACTAATATTGACATGATTTAGAGTGATTAGTATAATACTAAACCATTATGGCATATAATAACGCTGAAGCGAGAGGAACAGTTCAATTAGGACAAAGAGGAATAGATTCTTCAAAACATATTCTTTCAGGACCTGATGGTAAACCAGTATTTTCCCAAATTAGAAATGATACAAATGAAACAATACTTTTTACTATTCCAACTGCCTGCATGCAAGGACACCTTAGTAATCCTGTTTATGTAATTCTTAAACCGGGTGAGGAATGTCCTCCAGGCACTATTATAAGAGATTGTATGAATGCGTGGTTTGATATAAAAGAAAGTGTGTGGCACTATTGTACTGATCAAATAATTACAATGGAATAAAATAGTTTAATATTTTATCATTACCCCAATCCATGTTCTATTTTTAAGCGGATCAGTTTACCATTGATATCTTCTCCGGAAATTCCAAATAATTTCAACAATTTATCAGTAATTGACAAAGAGGCCTCAAACTCTGGTTGGATAATATACGTGGCTCCTAAGGCTTTAAGTAGCTTCTGATCCCCTTCTCTGTGTGTCCGGCAATATATTTGAATTTCTGAATTCAAATTTAAACTATTAACAATAATTTGGCTTTGAGTGTGAAGATCAGGAATGGCAATCACGACAGCCTTTGCATAATCAACTTGGGCATAATCCAATATATCCCGGTCTGATGGATCCCCATAAATGACAGGAATACCTTTTTCTTTGAGTTCTTCGGATTTTTGATGATTATATTCGACAACAATATATGGAATTTGCATCATTTCGAGTGCTCTACCCACATATTTACCTACTCTACCGTATCCGCATAAAACCACATGATCTTTTAAAAGCAATTGCGGTAAAGTTTCAACATGATTAACTCCGGAAAATATTTTAACATACATACCGTTCCATCTTTTTTTGAATAAATCCCTAACAAATTGAAAAATTATAGCTGATGAAAAAAATACCGGTGGAAAAAATATGATAGAAAATAATGTTACCGAAACAATCAGACCAAAAACATGTGTAGATATTAAATTTTGTGCCAATCCCATACGGGACAAAACAAAAGCAAATTCACCTACATTTATAAGTCCTAGGGATACAAAAAATGAGGTGCGGGCATGAAATCCAAGATAAAATAGTAAAATCAGACATAAGATGAATTTAATGATGATCACCAAAAGTGTCATTTCAAAAATAATTGCGAAATTGGCAAAAATAAATCCTGAGGGAATCAAAAGTCCCAAAGTTACAAAAAACAACATGGCAAATATATCACGTAAAGGTCTTATTTCAGAAAAAACAGCATGATTTTGAGCTGATCTGGCAATCATAATTCCCATTAAGAAAGCACCAATTTCTACAGAAAAACCTAAAATTTGCGTAAACCATCCAAATGCTATTGTGATAAGCAAAATGGCAACCAATAACAGTTCCCGGTTATTTAGGGAAGATATTTTACCAATAGCATAAGGCACCCATTTTCTACCCAATAACAAAACTATAAATAATAAAACACCTGCGACAAGCAAATTTTTAAATATACTAAAAATTACCAAAAAATGAAAACTGCCTTGAAATAATTCTTTACCTAAAGTTGGCAATATTATCAATAAAGGCAGCACGATTAAGTCCTGAGTTACAGTCCAGGTAATCAATACTTGTGAAGGGTGGGTTTCCATCTCGTCTTTATCTCCTAATATTTTAACAATCAAGGCTGTTGATGACATGGAAAAAGCAGTTGCCATAAAAAGTGCGGCATAAAAACTAAAACCAAAGCCGGTAATCAATATAGATAAAATAATGATAGTTAATAATACTTGAGCAATGGCGGCAATAACGGTTGTCTGACCGGATTTTTTAAATCTGTCTAAAGGAAACTCCAAACCTAATGTAAACAAAAGCAGGACAATTCCCAACTCTGCTAAAAAATCTATGGTTAAAATTTTGAAATTGTTACCGAATATCAATCCCAAAATCAAACCCGACATTAAATAGCCCACCACCGGTGGTTGTTTAATGGATTTTGAAATAGTACCGCCAACAAAAGCTGCAATTAATAAAATCAGCAAATATAACAAAATATCTGAGGGCATATTAATTTTATGGTAAATTAAATGGCTAAATTAAGCAAGAATTGTATACCGATTATTGTATTGTTAAATTATTTTTTAATAAATAACCCTTGAAGTGTTTTGCATAATTTTTCTTAATGAAAGATAAAAGTGTGGATACGGCTGAATAGTCCGAGGTTCCACCTGATTATCTGAATTTAGAAAAATTGCAAAACCTTCACGGGTTTGCCTTCTCTTTGGTTACTTTCTCTGGAGCATGCAGAGAAAGTAACAGCAAATAAAAAGAATTAATACCCTTCGACAAGCTCAGTAAATAATACTGATATCAGTTAATTTTCGTAAGACTTTCAAGAATTTGCAGTAAATCTAGTGGTAATTTGGCTTCGATAGTAACTTCTTTTTCTGTTTGAGGGTGTGGAAAAGAAATTTTTGTAGCATGTAAAAAAACTCTGGGACACCATTTTCTGTCATGTGCCTGTAATTTTCTACCGGCATATAAATAATCGCCAACAATAGGATAACCTAAATATTTAAGATGTACGCGTATTTGATGAGTTCTACCTGTAGTCGGCATCAATTTCAACAAACTGAAATTTTCTTTATCCTTTTGGTAGAAATTAGTTACCAAAAATTTGGTGTGTGATGCTTTACCTCCAGGAACAACGCCAAACCTTTCCCGATTCCAAGGAAGCCGACCAATTGGTACATTGATATCACCGCTAGTTATTTTGAGTTGCCCGTGAACTAAAGCAATATATTCTTTTTTAACTGCATGATTTTTAAAAGCTTGTTGTAGTTTTATAAAACTGTCAAAATCTTTTGCAATTATCAAGCATCCTGAAGTTTCTTTATCTAATCTGTGCACAATTCCACTTCGATTATAAAAATCTTCATTATCTTTATTCTTTAATCTTAAATCTCCTGCCCGCATTTGCTTACGCAAAGCGTTAGCAGGCGGGTTAATCTTTAATTCAGCTTCCACCCAATCCTGTACAGTGTCTTCTTTTACTGTATCAGCCCGATTAACTACAATTCCAAAAGGTTTATCAATAACTAGTAAATGAGGATCTTGGTAAAGAATTTTTATTTGCATAAGTCAGGAGATGTTATGTTGTAATTTTTTAGAAAATCAGTGTTTTTTGTTGTTTTCACAATTAACACACAAGGTAGCTGTAGGCAATGCTGCTAATCTATCTGTATCTATCAAATAACCGCAATTATCGCAGGAACCGTAATTTCCTTTATCAATCCGCTTTAAAGCCGCATCAATGGCATCTTGTTTACTTTTTAATTCAGTGAGTAATGCTTGATATCTTTCGTGATCTGTCTCTTCTTTAGCTTCAGTATCTGAAGCAGCATTATCATTGAGTCTGTCAATATCAGAAAAAGGATCTTGTGCAGATAAATCGGATATTTGAATTAATACCTGTTTTTTTTCAACCTGCAAGGCATCTTCGATGTTTTTTAAAATTGCTTTAGGAAATTTAATCATAAATTATTTATTTTTATATCAGTATTGGTACTTTTTATCCTGCTTAAATTGATTATTAAAATTACTGCCGATACAATCAAAACCAAAAATGCCAATATATGCTCTATAGAAACACTATCCCAGTATAGAAGATCAGCCCTAAAAAATGCAAGCATGAATTCACCAAACCCAAAAATGAAAAAAACCAAGGAACTAATTATGCCAGGTTTATGTTTTAGGCTCCATTTTTTCTTAATAATAAAGATGAAAATAATTATAAATAAAGCTATAAAAGCACTATAAATAGCTACTGGGTGTCTTTTACCAACCAGTCCCAATGATTGGGTCCCCCAAAAAAGTGATGTAGTCGTTCCTATTACTGTTCCGTTAAAAACTGACACCATTGATGTCCAAAACATGGCATAAGGAAAAGAAACACCATAACTGTCAAAAACCTGAGCTACCGGAAACTTTTGCTTTAACGTAATTAATAAGCTGCCTAAAATTCCTCCAAAAAATGCTCCCCAAAATGAAAACCCGGGAAATTTCCAAATCACTAAAACTCTCAATATGTTTGGGGCAAAATTATGCCAATTTATAAAAACATAAACTAATCTGGCAATAATTATTGAAGATATGGTAACTGTCAATAAATTATCAAAAATTTTTTCGTCATCTATACCTTGATCACGTAAATTCCGCCAAAAAATAAAAGACCAAATTACAAAACCCGTAACAATAAATAAACCGTATAAGGAAATTTTGATTAATTGTAGATTGAAAATATCCGGTAACATAAATTTATGGAGCTCATTATATACCGATTGTATTTAAAAATACATCGCGTATATGCTCGATTATCCTATTAAAGCAAGATTTTATTATAAAAATCTTGCGAATTCAAAGAAAATCGGCATACAACAATTTATATTGATTGATTGTTTTCTTTCATTAATTTCTTGAAAAATCCGCTGGCAAATAATCCAAATACAGTCAAGCACAAACCAAGAACAAAAATAATTTTATTAATTCCGATAACATCTGCAAGTAGTCCGGAAATTATGACCGGCAACAAAGATAATCCTGAAATCAGAGACTGTAAAACACCGTAAATTCTACCCCGGTTACCATCTGTTGAATACTGTTGTAAAATCGTATTACACGAAATGTCAATTAAACTGTTAGCAAAACCTAAAATAAAAAAACACAAACTGGTAATTATGAGTATTGCCTGACTTATCTTATTGTAAAAAATTAATTCAAATAAATCTGAAACTACTTCGTAATTTTTGAAATAAATTACCGAAGATAGAAAAATTAAAATTAATCCTGATGCATAAATTCCCAATTGAATTAATGATCGTTTACGAAACCTGGATCCCAAATTACCAATTATTAAAGCTCCAACGATCATTCCTAATGCTGCTGGACCCATAATCAGTATCGAAGCATCGGTCACTTCAATTTTTAAAAGTTGATCTGCCATGCCTGGAGCTAATGTTAAAAATATAGAAATAACTGCTTGGGACATCATCATTAACAACATCGCCTGTTTTACAGGTATCACTTTTTTAATAAAAGAAATTGCTGATAAAACATCTTGTTTCATTTCAGACAAGGGAAAACTTTTATTTGCAGTATTAGTTGTACCCAAATTTTTGGGCAGAAAATATAATAAAACCGTTGATAACAAATATAAAAACGCTAAGAATATCAAAACCGGTGTGGTGCCAAACTGACGCAAAAGTGGTCCGGCAAATACAAATCCACCAATAACTGCACTGTAAAAAGTTAAGGTAAATAAGGAATTTGCCGATAATAATAATTCCTGTTTGACCAACCGAGGAATTAATGCTGCTTCAGCAGGAACAAAAAATTGGCCAACAATTGATACCAATCCTGATAAAATAAAAACTATCAACAACTGGTGACGGAAAATTACGATTAATATTAAAAGAATTATTCTTATAAATGTCGATAAGAGCAAAATCGACCGCTTATTAAATTTATCTACATATATTCCTGATATAATTCCAAACACAAAAGCCGGTATTCCAACTGTCAAATAAAAAAGTGATACCTGTGCATTTGACCGCGTTTTTTGATAAATTATGACACCCAAAATAAAAAGCAACATATTGTAAGCTGTTTGGGTGATCACTTGTGATGACCAAAGTAATTGAAAAGATTTAATTGACAAAACCTGAAATAGTTCTGACTTGATAATTTTCGGTTTATCCATAACTCTTGTATAATTTACCAGTTTATGGTTATCATAAATAGATAGATAAATTTTACAAGATCTAAAAAAATATGACAACCTTGGTTCATGCATTAATTGGAGCGTCAATTGCAAATAAAATCCCTAATCCTTATCTAGCCGGTTCGACTGCATTGCTGACTCATTTTTTTTGTGACTCAATTCCGCATTGGGATTTGGGAACTAACTGGAAAGGACGTCCTAAATATATAACTGGGGCAATTGCAATATTTGAAACAATTTTTTCATTAATGTTGATTTACTTAATTTTTGGCAAGTTTATTCCCCTATTTCTACTTTTTATAACAGTTTTTTTATCTTTATTACCTGATTTTCTCGCTGCTCCATATTTTATATTATATCCCTATTCACCGAAAATTTTTTATTATATTTATAAATTTCAATCAATAATTCACAGCCGAACTCAATCGTATTGGGGTATTGTATCCCAAGTAGTTACCATGGTTATTTTTCTAATAGTAGGATTTGTGCTTTAAAATTGGACTAAAAATTTAATTATACGAAGTTAGATAAAAATTGAATCAATGTTCTTACCCCAAAACCGCTTCCGCCTTTGGCAATTAAAGGTAAATCTTTTTCAGCAAAGGCTGGTCCTGCGATATCTAAATGAATCCACGGGATGTTACCAACAAATTCTTCTAAGAAAATCGCAGCAGTGATTGCACCACCATAACGGGTCTTGGCAACATTTGCCAAATCTGCAATATCACTTTTAATTAAATCCTTATAATTTTTTTCCAATGGCAACTCCCAGAACTTTTCACCGGTAATTGATGCTGATTGAAGTAATTTGTTTTTCAAATCTTTATTATTGGTAAATAAACCGGCAATATCTTCCCCCAAAGCCACCATACAAGCTCCGGTAAGAGTAGCTAAATCAATAATCATATCGGGCTTAAGTTCGCTGGCGACTGATAAAGCATCTGCAAGTACAACTCTTCCCTCGGCGTCTGTATTAAGTATTTCTATTGTTTTTCCGTTTTTGGCTGTTACTATATCTCCGGGTTTGACAGCATTATTTCCTGGCATATTTTCACAAGCCGGAATAAGCCCAATAATATCTGCTTTAAGTTTTAATTTTTCTAAAATACTAAAAATTCCTAAAACAGTTGCCCCTCCAGCCATATCCAATTTCATATTTTCCATACTTTTGGCATCTTTTAAAGATAATCCACCGCTGTCAAATGTCAAAGCTTTGCCAATCAAAACAATTTTCGGTTTTTGGCCATTTTTGAGTCTTATAGAATTTTTATAAGTCAGTTTAATAAATTTAGGGGTAACTGAAGATCCTTGAGCAATTGCTAAATATGCATTTAAACCCATTTTTCGACACAGTTTTTCATCCCAAATTTCGACTTTAATGTTAGATTTTTTTGCCATATTTTTAGCCACCGTAGCCAAATACAAAGGTGTTGTTATTGAACTTGGTTCATTAACTAAATTACGGGTAAAATTGGTGGCTTGGCTTGTCAATATTCCATTTTCTATACCGTTAGCACAGTGCTGGATTTTGGAAGGCGTGGTGAGTAACCATACTTCTTCAACTTGTAAATTACTTTTTTTATTTAGGGTTTTATATTTATCAAATTTATAATTACCTAAGAGTAATCCTTCCGAAATAATCTTGGACATATTTTGTATGTCTTTATTGGCTAATATGCCAGCGTCTAAATCTATCGATAATATTGGTTTTTTAGTCTTTTTGGTAAATCTGACTAAAATCGCGCTTGCATTACGAATTTTTTCATTTGAAAAATCAGCTTTTTTTCCAACTCCAATCATTACTAAAATAGGAGCTGGAATTTTATCTCCAGTATAATAACTACAAATATGACCTTCTTTAGGTAAAAATTGTTCGTTTTTAATGAATTTAACCAAATCACCTTTGAAATACTGATTAAATTCTTTTAATTCTTCCTGCCAATTGTCTTCTGTAACCAATATTGCATGGACAGATGATGTACTTTTGAACCATTTAATTGTTTTAGCTTTAAGCGTCATATGGGTAGATTTCAGCATTATTATAAGCTAAATCCCCCTTTTTCGCAACCTTAAAAACGTGGTAAAATAAGTATAAAAGAGATGCCAAAGTGGCGGAATGGTAGACGCGCAGGTCTCAAAAACCTGTGAGGGTAATTCTTCATGAGGGTTCGAGTCCCTCCTTTGGCACATTTTTCAGGCTAGTTCCTGCCCGCAGACGCTAAAGCGTCAGCTTTTGCAGGCGGGTCAAAAACTAGTGGCTTTAACCGGCCGTGTGGGTTCGAGTCCCTCTCGTGGCATCATTTTTAAAGGGTTTCCCGAGTCAAACTCGGGATCCACGCAGTATTTACTTACTAAAAGTTCATGAACTGCATCGGAAAGCCCCTCCTTTGATACTAAAATCAATATTTAAGGATTTTTGAAGTTAAGCTTTAACAAGCAAATGTTTCTTAATCTCATTAACCAATGCTTCCGTGAGTTTTTTATCAGTTCTTGATATTTGATTGATGATATCTTTTTGCATATTCACCCATAATTCCAATGCATCGGCTGTTGAATCAGAAAATAATTCTGTGATTATGTCTACAGCATCCTGAGGATTAATTTGATTTTCTTCTAGTGTTTTTGAACTTAAAGCATTATTTAATGCCCAAATAGTAGATTGATCATTATCAAATCGATACATAAGCATTTTTGCTTCATTTTTATATTTATTAAATTGACTGATAAATACGTTTTTTACTCTTTCACCCGGTGACAACGCCATTAATTCTTGGTTTTTTTTTACCTGTGATACGCTCGAAGACACTGGTTGTATTTGTATAATGGTTTCGGACATGTTATGTCTTACGTTATGATAAATAATTTATTGGCTTTTTTCTTCTCTTTTTTTATCCATTCCATAAAATTTAATTCTGTCGCCTCTAAACATCAAGTCAATTTCTCCTAATGGCCCGTTTCTGTGTTTGGCAATTAATAATTTAGTCAACACATTGTTGCTCCATTTTTCCCCTTCAGGTGCATCTTCCCTGTATAAAAACATCACTACGTCAGAATCTTGTTCTATAGCACCTGATTCTCTTAAATCTGCTAATTGAGGCACTTTGGTACCTCTGGCTTCAACTGCCCGGGATAATTGTGACAAAGCCAAAACCGGAACTTTTAATTCTCTGGCAATATTTTTCAAATGCTGTGATACATAAGATACTTCCTGAACCCGACCTTCAAATTTTTTTCCAGCATCAACTAATTGTAAATAATCAACAATAATCAGTTTGACTTGATGTTCAATTTGAATTCTGCGGGCTTTTGTACGCATTTCCATGATATTTAATCCCGGAGTATCATCGATAAATAAAGGCGCCTCGGCCAGTTGTCCCATGGCTTCAGAAAGACGGGTAAAATCATCGTCTGACAATTTTCCGGTTTTAAGTCTCCAGGCATCAATGTCAGCCTGGGCTACCAATAATCTGTCAACTAATTCTTCCCGGCTCATTTCCAAAGAAAAAATTGCCACAGGCATTTTGGCTTGGGTAGCAATAAATTGAGCCATGTTTAAAGCTAAAGCGGTTTTCCCTTGTCCTGGTCGGGCTGCTAAAATCAAAAGGTTAGAATCCTGCATACCAGCCAGTTTATTATCCAAATCAGTAAATCCTGTGGTAACTCCCCGAAGTCCTCCCGCTCTTTTGTGTAATTCGTCTAGCCTGTCAAAAGAACCGGCTAAAATATCTTTAACTTTTACAAAATCTCGTCTGGTGTGTAACTGCGCTATGGCAAAAATTTCCTGTTCAGCTGTATCTAAAATTTGCCGGGCTTCTCCTTCTTCTTTAAATGCATTCTCGGTCATTTTGGCTGAAGCAGTGATGAGTTGTCTTTTAACATAATGGTCTTGAATGATTCTACCGTATTTTTCAGCGTGAGCTGCAGTTGGAACAATGTTTAACAAATCCGATAAATATGAATTTCCGCCTGCTTCTTTTAGCTTACCCAGTTTTTTAAGTTCTGACGTTACTGTGACCAAATCAACAGGCTCATGTTTTTCAAAAAGAGATAACATGGCCGAAAAAATTAACGCATGTGATTGTTTATAAAAATATGCGGGTCGTAAAAATTCTGCAACATCAATAAGCGCATCTTTATCTAGAAGCACGGATCCTAAAACTGATTGTTCAGCTATTTCATCATGAGGAGGAACTTGCAGATTTGCCATAAAACTTAAAAATTCTAAACTCTAAACTCTAAATCCTAAAAAATTCAAATCTTTAATAATGCTAAACTCAAATATTTTGAATTTTGTATTTATTTAGAATTTAGGATTTGGGATTTAGGATTTCTATTCCAGAACTACTACCTGCATTTTATCAGGTAAAGAATCCTTGGTTATTTTTATTTTAGGCAGTGGGATTATATTTTCTTGACCCATCTCTTTTGTAAAAAATGATACCGGAGATAAACCCTCCCGCTTATAATGCATAGGAATCACCATTAACGGTTCCAATTGATTTATAATTTCCTTTGCCTGAAATGCATCTATGGTATATTTACCTCCAACCGGAATAAACAATACATCAACGCTATCTAATAAATCAATTTGTGCATCTGTTAATTTTGATTGTCCCAAATCACCCAAATGCACAAAATTTATTCCATCAACAGATATATGGTAAATAGTATTTTTACCTCTTTCTTCACCATTCTTATTATCATGAAAGGATTCAATTCCAAAAACTTCAATGTCTTTTACTTCATATTCTCCAGGGTGAGAAAAAACTACAACTTGTTTATCAATGGGTTCGATAGCTTTAATATTGTTATGATCTTTATGTTCGTGAGTAACCAAAACCAAATCTGCAGTCACGTGTTTGGGAAATCTCTGACCCACCATTTCAGAATCATATGGATCAATCACTACTGAAGCATTTTTCCCTTTTAATTTAAATGAAGAGTGACCTAAAGCAATAATTTCCATGTGTTGCCCCAGTTTACTACTAAAATTTAAACTTGACAAGAGATGATCATCATTTTACAATTGCTTTCATCTATAGATTGTTATATCAGTCTATACCGATGGTTTTTAAAAAAAACATCGGGTATATACTCGATAATCCTATTAGAGCAAGATTTTATTCTAAAAAAATCTTGCGAATTCAAAGAAAATCGGTATAAATTAATTTATGAATAAAGATACAGTGGTAGCATCAATCATCGGTTTTTCTCTGGGCTTAATAGCTGCGATAACAATTTGGGTTTTACCCCGGATATTTCCTAAAAATTTAGCTAAACCTACACCAAATACCCAGACAAATCAATCGCCTGCGCCTTTAAATGGTTTCAGCTTAGATATCACTTCAAACAAAGATGGTGATATAGTAAAAACCAAAACCGTAAATCTTGTGGGCAAAACTACCAACGCAAAATTTGTCATTATCACTACACCAACACTAAATCAGGTTGTCAAACCAGGCCCCAACGGAGAATTTGAAATCAGTTTAGATTTGTTTTTAGGTGGAAATCAAATTGCAGTTTCTGCGCTTGATAATGACAACCAGGATATTACAAAAGATTTATACCTATATTATTTTGAGGATAAAATTTAATATGTTATTTAAAAAAAATAAGTTACTTATAAAAATATTCTTGTTTTTTGTATTAAGTATTTTTTTGGTAATAACATCAATTTCATTGGCGCAGGAAAAAAATGCCACTAATTCCGCAACACAATCTGCAACTATTGATGAAGAAAAAGTCAAAGCACTTAAAGAAAAATTGGCAACCAAAGTAGCTGAAATGCGGGACTCTCAAACAAGAGGTTTTTCCGGAGAAATTGCCCAATTAAACAAAACCAGTTTCACAATGGTTACCTTAACTTCTGAAGTAAAAATTAAATACAGTGATGATGTTTTGATATTTAAAAAATCAGGGTCACAACAAATTGAGGGAAAAATAACTGATCTGAAAAATACCAATATTGTTTCAGTTTTAGGAATTTATGACAAAGAAATTAATCAAGCCACTGCAAAAGTTATATTTTTAGAAAGTGCTGCCAATTTTTATACCGGAAAAATTGTGATCGTCGATGCCAACAACGGTGTTATTACAATTAAATCTGCCACTAATAAAGACAATGATATTGAATATGAGAAAAATACCATTGCCCAGGAATACAAAAATACCGATAATACGGTTATCAAAAGCGGTTTATCGCGTTTAAAACCGGGTGACCGGATTTATGTATGGGGTTCGTTATCTGAAGAAGATAACCAAAAAATTAGCGCTTTAAAAATCTTGAGATTACCGGCAGATTTATTTAATCAAACAGAAGTATCGTCAGCATCACCAGAAGCTACCGTATCAGCTTCGCCAAAATCTTCTCCCACATCAACACTAAAACCTTAAAACTGGTTTATTTAACTATGGAATAGTCAAGTCATCGAGGTTTAAAAAGATCTTAATTTATTGATTGTTATTTTCAATTTTTTAGTTTCATCTCTGGCTTTTTCAACAAAATCTTTTTCGTGTGATGCAAAGATTATTCCTCTGGATGAATTGATAATTAAACCTTGTTTTTGAGAATTTAATCCGGCTTTAAGAGACGCTTTAAGATCCCCTCCTTGAACGCCTATGCCAGGAATAAGCAAAGTCATATCACCGACAATTTTTCTGACTTCAGCTAATTCTTTTGGATAAGTCGCACCAACAACCAACAAGCAATTATTATTTTTGTTCCATTTTTTTGTTACATTTTCAGCAACAATTTTGTATAAAGGTTTACCTTTAACTTTTAAATCCTGAAATTCGTGAGCTCCTGGATTTGAAGTTTTGCAAAGAATAATTATTCCTTTATCTTTATATTCTAAAAACGGTTTGACCGCCTCTTCACCTAAATAAGGATGAATTGTGATGGCATCAACTTTAAGATATTCAAAAGCAAACTTTACATAACCTATATTTGTGTTTCCAATATCTGCTCTTTTTGCATCCAATATGATGGGAATTTCCGGATATTCATTTTTTAGATAATTACATGTTAATTTAAGTTCTTCAATGCCTTTTGCACCTTGCGCTTCATAAAAAGCACTGTTGAGTTTATACGCACAGATTAAATCATGCGTTGCATAGACAATTGTTTTATTAAATAAAAACTGCGGATTTTTTTTGTTTTTGATATGAGCTGGCAGTTTATCAATATCAGAATCCAAACCCACACAAACAAGTGAATTATTTTTTTTAACAATTTTATCGAGTTTTTGTAGAAAATTCATATTTTTTAAAAAAAATTCAATTATTTTTTTCTTGTAAATATTTTTTTCCATGACCAAATTTAATATTGATGGGAATCTTTTTCTTACATAAAGGACAGTTTTTCTCCGGGTACGACACAGCTGGAAAAACACCCAGTGAATAAAAAGGTACTCCCATCATTTTTGAATTAATATGATCAGGATCGCGGTTCACCATTACACATACAGCTATTACTTTTCCCCCGGCTTTTTTAACTGCCACAATAGTTTTCATAACTGATATACCTGTAGTTGTTAAGTCTTCGAGCACCAATACATTTTTGCTTTTGATAAATTTATCGTAACCACGTCTAAAAATCTGTTCGCTCTCAGTTGCAGAAGCGGTGGTTCCCCTGTCTTTTTCCGTGTAAACGCTAAGCACTTCCTTCTTTTTCAACTTCGATAAATGATAAGCTGTCCATTGGGAAAGAACAGTACCACCAACCGCCGGAGCCACTACCATATCAATATTTTTATTGTTAAATTTCTCAGCAAACATTTTTCCCACGAGTGAAGTTTCTTTAGTATGAGGATACAAAAAATCTTTATTAATATATACTGACCCGTGTTTTCCCGACGTATAAACAAAATGACCATCAGTCAAAATCGCTCCGACCTTTTTTAGAATGCTAATTATGTCTCTCATAGGTGTGCTGTTCCTATTAAACTTTTAATATTTTTAATCTTTTCTTTTTTCAAATAAATTTTCATACCATCAAGAATTTCTTTATAAATTTTATAACCATGTATATAAACTGCTGAACCGACACCAACAATAGATGCTCCTGCCATCATCATTTCCACAACATCCTGCCAACTTGAAATTCCACCTATCCCTAAAATGGGAATTTTAACTGCATCATAAATTTCATAGACTTTGGCAATGGCGATCGGCTTTATGCCATAACCGGAAACACCACCTTTTTTGACACCCAGAATTGGTTTTTTATTCTCAATATTAATAATCATTCCTTGAGAAACCGTATTTATTGCTGCTATTCCATCTGCTCCGGCATTTTCACACGCTTTGGCTATTTCACCGATATTATCAACATTTGGAGACAACTTACAAATAATAGGAATTTTCCCTGCTTCCTTTTTAGCCAACTTCGTCATTTTACCGGCTGATTCAATTTTGCTGGCGATAATTTCACCAAATTCGTGAGTTACATTCGGACAGGAAAGATTTAATTCTATGGCAAAAGGTTTAAGCTCTACTACCTTACTTACTAGTTTTTGAAAATCTATTGCTTTGACTGCAAATACACTAATAATTACCGGTGTTTTATGGGTTTGCAAAAATATCTTAATCTGTTTTTTAGCTTCACCAAGACCCGGATTTCGTAAACCAACAGAATTAATAAAACCGCTGTTATATTTAGCCATTCTGGGAATCGGATTACCTTCTCTTTTTTCAACTGTAATTGATTTCAATATCAAACAACCTACTCCGGATTCAACGGCTATTTTATGGCTCGGAATATCATTAATAATTCCAGATGGTAGAAACAAAGGGTTTGCTAAAGTTTTTCCAAATAATTTAATCTTTGTTTCCATATTATTTTATTCCCAATACTTTTAGCCCATTAATCGTAGCCATTTCTACTAATTTATCAATGTTGTAATAATGACAGCTTTCCAAAATAAATCTAAGTTCGCTCCACATGTCACCATCGGAAAAAGGTTTATAAATATCTATTATATTATCACTTCCAAGAGCCACCTTGATGCCGACTGGAATCATTTCGTCAATCGGAGTCACAGCATTATGGGTAGGTGATAAAATTTCAGTTCTTCGACTATCAATCCAAGCTGAAGGACAACAAATTAGGGAAATTTTGGCTTTTTTCAAATGTTGATATAATTTCATCCGATAAGATTTTTTCTGAGCAGAGATTGAAATACCATGAATTGCTACCACTTGGCCAATCATTTTAGATTCCAAAGTTTTTTTAACTAACAATTCTGTTTCTTTTTCATAAGTTGTATTTAATTGATCGACATGAACATGAATCATTTTTTTTAAATCTTTTGCAGTGTTTAAAATTATTTCCAAATGTTTTTCTTCCTGACCTTTATCCTTTCCCGGTAAACCGCCAAGAATATCCACATAATCTGCGCCGATTTTAAACCATTTATAAGCTTCTTTATCAATCACTCCTTTTAAAGTTTGGTTAATAAATTTTAGCTTGATTTTTTTTCCATATCTATCTTTAATTTTCTGACTGGCTTTAATTGCTTTATCTTTGACAATTTCATCAACATCAATAAAACTACCAACTGCGCAAACACCCTGAGATATTAAATTTTCCAAAGCATATGCCATCCGGTCATAAATTTGATTAACCGTTGAATTTTTTTTAAGAGAATCATTAAGCAACCATTTTTCCTGTAAAGTAGCGTTGATATCATGCTGGTTAGAATTGGACAAAGTATAGGCCCGATCTAAATGAGCATGCGCATTTACCCAACCACCTTTTGCCTTAATTTTTCTTAAAATTTGTTCTTTAAGGTTAATAAATTTTGGAGTCTTGTGCATTTTTTATTTCGCTAATTTTTCTACCAGATTCTTCACAACTTCTAAGTCAGTTACTAAATGCGCTTTATGTTTAATTGCATATTCACGGATAGTCGCTCCATCAGTTTTTTCATTGACTTTAACTCTTCTGCTGGTGGGAATATTGATGATTAAATCAAAACGATTTTGTGCCAGTAAATCCAGTAAATTTGGTTTAAGATGCGGCTGAGAAATTTTATTAACTAATATTGATTCAATACCAACAGTTTTTAAAAACTTATGGGTTTTGTATGTAGAATATAATTTGTATTTTAACTCATAAAGTTTTTTAATATCTTTTAGTAAATCTATTTTATTTTTTCTTTTACCGATTGAAATTAATGCGGTTTTTTCACTTCTTTGAGCCAATCTCATTTGCAAAGTAAATAACTCAATAAATCCGGGTGAAGCATTTTGATTAAAATCTGTTGATGCCATAAAAGTTGCCAGTTTTTCTTCAAAAATAGTATTGGGAGTTTCAATTGCCACTGGTTCAACAAATCCTTTATAAAGTTTTAGTGTCACTTTACCTGTAACTTTTTGATTGACTTGGTTAATATAAGCATTTAAATCATCCATCAAAGGTTCGTACCACAGTCCTGCATAACAGGTATATGCCCATTTGGTATCGATGGTAGTTTTAAATTCATTTTCATTGCGTGTGGAAACGTATTTTTCCAGATTTCTGTGAGCTGTAATGATGATTTCAGCTGCCGGAGCTTCATAAATTCCTCGCACTTTTAAACCCACTACCCTATCTTCCAGATGATGTGTAATTCCTACACCGTGTTTAGCACCAATTTTATTAAGCTCCAAAATTAAATCAGTCAGTTTATAATGAATTTTGTTTATGGTGGTAGGAATGCCTTTGATAAAATCCACTTCAATAAATTCCGGTTTGTCAGGAGCATTTTCCGGTAATGTACATACTTGTAGAATTTTTTCTAAAGGTGGAATCAAGGCCGGATTTTCAATCTCTCCTCCCTCACCTGTTACACCCCACATATTGTCATCATAAGAATATGGTTTATCAACTGTTTGTTTAACTGCTATTCCATGTTTTTTCGCATAAATAATTTCTTCATCCCGTCCCATCGACCATTCGCGCACTGGTGCAATGATTTTGATATCAGGATTTAAAGCCAATGCAGTTCCCTCAATTCTTACCTGATCATTACCTTTACCTGTACAGCCATGAGCAATACAATCTGCTCCTTCTGCACTCGCAACTTTTACTGCTAATTTTGCCAATAATGGCCGCCCGATGGGTGTTGATAAATGGTAATTTCCCTGATATGAGGCATTGGCTTTGATACCTTTGGATATATAGTCTTCAGCAAATTCGTCCTTTGCATCAATTGTAATTGCTTTAACTGCACCAAGTTTGATGGCTTTCTTTTTAATTTCTTCCAAGTCGTCAGTTTGTTGACCAATATCGATAGTCAAAGCAATTACTTGGGCTTTATATTCTTCCTGAATCCATTTCACCATGACTGAAGTATCCAAACCGCCTGAATAAAGTAGTACCACTTTTTTGACTTTTCCTTTAATACCTTCGTAAGAAGAAACTTTTTGATAAGCGGTTTTTTGCATTTTCTTAAAAAAATACTTAAAAATATTAAAAAATTAAAGAATTTAAAAGAAATTTATTTAATATTTTATAAAGATTAATTAAATTTTGTAAAATTGTCAATATAGCAAATTTACTACAAGTTGCCTAAAAAATACATAAATATTGCCTGCTTATGCTATACTAATCAAAGTATGAAAACCCTGATGACTTTATCTTATAGCCATCATTATAACCAGCCTCAAGTTGGTGGGTTTTCTCGTGCTTAAAATTTCTATAGGATTGAATCACGAACCCGCCAATCAGGCGGGTTTTTTTATGCAGTTCTTGCCGATATGAAATGAGGCTTAGAAATGCATAATCCGCC
>Ga0208375_1001541_pt1 | contig 25322 bp, 34 predicted proteins | sample RifOxyD1_FD_184038 | JGI IMG/M metagenome (GOLD analysis project Ga0208375, IMG submission 184038) | Soil microbial communities from Rifle, Colorado - Rifle Oxygen_injection D1 (SPAdes) | ecosystem: Environmental > Terrestrial > Deep subsurface > Rock core/Sediment | place: Rifle, Colorado...
CATCAATTATAAAACTTATTCCAACAAATTCTCCATCACCTGCATTTCTTTTTAATTTTACATTAATATTACTGTCATCTACTTTTTGAACCTGCTCAATCTGCAAATCTAAAGTGTATTTTCCCAATGAGATTTGTTCAGTTCCACTCTGAATTACATTTCTCACAACAACCCAGATAATTCCAACAGCAACCATTACAAGAAGAAGTATTAATAGTGTTGCAACAATCGTGGATAAACCACGATTATCAAAACCTCTTTTTCCCATGAATAAATAAAGAAAGAACAAGTTATAAAATTATCTTGTTACAATTTCCATAATTTTGCAGGCAAAATAGGAAATCCTAACGAGTTACGATTTCCAGTGCATCTCTGTGCTTTAATTTGTAATCTTTTCCAAGTGCTTTTTTTGTTCTTGCATCAATTGCCTTTATAAAATTCCTGCCAAAATCAGTATGCAGATAATATGCAAAATCCAGTGCACTTGAATTTGGAGGCATTAAAAAGCAGTCTGGAAGAATATTTCCTTTGCTGTCCCTTAATTTATTTGCAGAAGCAGGAAATATTGCAGTATATCCTAAAATTTCAAAAACAGCCATATTCAGAACTTTCTGGACACCTGTTCCAAATTCAAATTTCTCCAGGACATTTTTTTTGATTTTTTCAAGTGCTGTTTTTTGTTTTTCATTTAATTCTTTTAAAATTTTAAAGTTCTTGTCTCCCGGAATATACTCAATCAAGCCAGTCTTACTGGCCTGCCTTAATGCTAATTCAGAATCAGCAGAACAGGGAATTATTTTTATGTCAGGAAATTTTCCTTTTAATTTTTTGTAATTTTTTTCTCCATTTTCCATGTCGACTTTATTGGCAACAAGGATCATTGGTTTGCTTTCTCTTCTCAGTTCTTTTGCGAATTTCATAAGCTGTTCTTCATTCCAGATTGATGCTTTTTCAGGAAGATTGATTCTTAATAAAACATCTCTTACTTGCTCTTCCTTGACTTTTAATCCTGAAAATTGCTTTGCAACACCTTCTGTGAATTTGGAATTTTCAATTTCAGTTTTTCTTGTAAAGGTTTTCCAGGCTTTGAATAAAATATTGAAAAACCATTTATTTAATTCCTCTTCTAAAAACTCCACATCCTGATAAACCTCATAAATCTGCCCCTTTTCAAGCATTTTTCCCTCTGCATTTGTTTCGCCTGAGCAGTCAATTATATGTATAAAAATATCTGCTCCTCTTAAATCATCCAGGAATTGATTTCCAAGTCCTTTTCCTTCTGATGCACCAGGAACCAATCCAGCAACGTCCATTAACTCAATTGGAACAAATCTCTTGTGATTTATGCAAAAACCATGATTGGGATTGCATTGAGTATTAAATTCCTTGTCAATACAATCAACTTTTACATATCCTATTCCATGATTGGGTTTTATTGTTGTGAAGGGATAAGATGCTATTTCAACTTCTGCTAGAGTCGCTGCTTTAAAAAAAGTGCTTTTTCCAACAGAGGGCTTTCCTAATAAACCAATTAACATTTATCTTCTCCTTTTCTACCATTGTAGGTTCTTTTCTAAAGAACCCCAAATGAAATAAGTTTTTATATTTTAGTATATTAAACTAATTATGCCCTCATAGTTTAGTCTGGATAAAACACAGGTTTGCGGAATCTGTAACCGGGGTTCAAATCCTCGTGGGGGCATGTTACCTTAGGATTAAATCTCCTACATAAACCGAATAACTTTGAGCTATTTTAGTTCAGTGTTCCGACATGGCATATGACTGGTTGGTTGAGTGCTTCGGAAGAGAGTTAAACCCAATATAACTTTCTGATTAGCAATATTTATAATAACAAATTAATATACTATTTAATGAAATATAATAAACTTATTAGAGATAAAATTCCAGAGATAATTAAAAATGATGGTAAAAACCCAATAACCCATATAGCATCTTATAATGAATATTGGGAGAGTCTTAAAGAAAAGTTAAAAGAAGAAGTTATGGAATTTGATAAAGAAAGCAACGAAGAAGAGTTTGCAGATATTTTAGAAGTTCTTGGAGCTATTAAAGATTTTAAGAACTTTAATCAAAATAGTATTGAAGAAATTAAAGTAAAGAAAGCAGAAGAAAGAGGAAAATTTAAGAAAAAATTAATTCTTGATGAAGTAAATTAAAGAAAATGATGAGTACTTATTCTAAGACTATCTCCATTTTTAGAAAACCAAAAGATTTAAATAGAAATAAGATTAATCTTATTTATGCTAATTGATACAACTAAAATGAGTTCTAGAGGACAGGTAGTTATACCTTTAGATATGCGTGGAGACATAAAAGAGGGAGATAAATTAATTGTAATTAGGAAAGATAATGAAATAATTTTAAAAAAATCTATTCCTGAGAATGCGCTTTGGTCTGAAAAGTCATTAGCAAAAACTTGGCTTAACAAAGAGGAAGACAGAATATGGAAGGATTTGTAAAAGGAGAAATAGTTGTTTTGGAATTTCCTTTTTCAAATTTGATACAAGTTAAAAGAAGACCTTCTCTAATCATTAAAGTTCCAAAAGGAGATGACTTAATAGTATGTCAAATAACTGGAAAGTCTTATGAAAAATCAGTTGAGATTCCAATAAAAAAAGAAGATTTCCATAAGGGAAATTTAAAAGTTGAAAGCTATATTAGACTAAACAAAATATTTTCCATTGAAAAATCATTAATAAAATATAAAATAGGTTCATTAAAACAAGAAAAGTTTAATGAAGTAATCAATAAAATTTGCTCTTTTCTGAAAAATTGAGGAAAAAGTTGGGGAGTTAATCCTTAGGATTAAGTAATCGTGGGGGCATTTAAATCTGATTTAAAGTAATTGAAGAAATGCCCAAAATATGCAGGTTTCTATCCTAAGATATGCCCTTTTTAGGAAGAAAATATATAGCAAAAAGATAACTAAAATTGTTCTTAGTTTTAATTAAATGAAAAAGGGTTGGACAACGTGGATATGAGTTAGTATAATAAAGTAATACTAAATAACACAAAAGATAAAACCCTATCCTATTCACCTACTGTAGGCAATCCAAATCCAGTTGCCGAATCATCTCCGTCGGTATATAAATCATGTAACTTAGCCCTTTCCTGCAAGTAAGTTCTTGTGTCTGCTGCATTTCCCTGCCATGACTTTGCAGCTAAACCGCTTACATGAGGAGTAGCCATTGAGGTTCCTGAAATTGTATTATAGCTGCCATCATTCCATGTTGATTCAACACTAACTCCTGGAGCACCAAATTCAACTTCTCTTTCTTCTATTACAAAATCACCATCATTAATTCCTCTTGAACTCCAGCTAGGAACATTTTCATTTACATCAATTGCGCCAACTGCAACAACATTAACATTTGCTCCAGGATAATCAATACTTCCTTCACTAGAACCATCATTTCCAGCAGCAGCAACAAACAAAATATGTGTGTTTCTTAAAATTGCATCCCTTATTAAACTGCTTTCAGAATCTCCTCCTAAACTCATACTTATTATTTCAGCACCATGACTTCCTGCATAATCAATTGCAGCAGCAATATCGTCACTCCAACAACCATCATTTCCACATACTTTATAAGCAAAAATATCTGCTTCTGGAGCAACTCCATAAATTCCCAAACCATCAGAGCCTGCATCTGCAGCTATTGTTCCTGAAACATGGGTTCCATGACCATTTTTGTCATCACATTTACCTTCACTAATCGAATTCCCGCCTTTGCCTGTAAAGTCAACGCATTGTTCTATTCTATTTTTTAAATCAAGGTGATTTTTATTTACACCTGTATCAAGAACAGCAACATCAACTCCTAAACCTCCACTTGTGCTTGATATATTTGGATTGTTATAAACTTTCTCAATACCCCATGGTGTTTGGTCTGAAGGTGTTGATCTGTCTGAACTACCATCATCATTGCTATTCTTACATTCTGGCCATGGTGAACAAGCTCCCGGGGGAGCTAATGGTTGGTATAAAGGGACATCTTCAACTTCTATACCCTGCTTTTGCAATTCTTTAACTTCTTTTACATTCAATTTAGTTGTAAAACCTGCATCAAAATTATGCCTTACACCAAATTTTGCTTTTAAATCTGCGTTATCAGATTTTATTAAATAAACTGATTTTGCATTCTGATTTTGGGCTAATACAATTCCAGAAATAAATACTGCTACTAACAAAACAAATATTATACTCAATTTTATTTTTGCTCTTTCCATAATGATAAAAACAGAAATAGTAACTATTTAAAGATTATGATATTCTCTTGAGAAGTATTTTAAATTACAAAATTTATCTAAATAATAATGTATATTATTTATACTTTCGCACACCACTCACAACTCTTTTATGTTCATTTAATTTCAGAAGCAAGACTCTGGATAAATCTTGACTAAACACATAAAGAACCATACCTAACCCAAATCTTTTCTCATCCATTTTGAACTCCATTATTTTCAGAGATCCATCTGCTCAAATTATTTCTAGCACTTGTATATAACTCATTAACCAAAACAAATGGCTGTTTATTCACTTCTTGAAGATAAAGCTCGTAACCTTGGCGATTAAATTCAACTTCTTGCATAATATAAAATGGATTAATTACTCTCTTCTTTGGATCATTTCTTCTTCTTTGCTCAAGTTCGCAAAGAGGAACTTCAACAAGGCAGGGGAAAATATTAAATTTCTCTAATAATCTCTCTAAATCTCCAGTTTCAAGTCCTCTTCTAAATTGCTTATTGGGCTCTTCTTTGTCAGAATATCTAGCATAATGAGTATCTAAAATTAAATCTCTATCCTGCGAAAGGATTTCTTCAGTTATATAATCAGTTAATCCTTCTAAAGGCAATCTTTGAAAAATATAATCAAATACAACTTTTCCAGTTTCTATTCTTGCTAATCTTAAATAAGAAGATACATCTAATGTTAATCTTGTTTTTCCAACTCCCTTAGCACCACCAACCATGAATAAATTATTTTTTCCCATTTTGTTCTATTTTAGATTTTATAATTCATGATCACAATCTCTTCTTTTTGTGGCGGTTTGTTAGGTAAATTAGAAATTTTAATGTGTTCACCCCAAGAATACATTCTCCTTAATTCTTCATTTTCATTATATGTAACCAGAAATTTTACTTTTCCATCTAGTAATTTTAATGCATTTGCAAGCCTAAAGTGAGATTCTCTTTCAAAAGGATATTTATGTGCTCTATTCTGAACTGAAGAATGATGTATTGAATAAGGGGGCGCTATAAATAAAAATGCTCCTTCAGGAACTTTATCTAGAACATCTTCAAAATCTCCGTGAGTTAATCTTACACCCTGCAATTTTTTAGAACATTCAAGAATCATATTGCTCCAATTTTCAGGTATAGGAATTATTTTATCATCATGCTCCCAAAGCCTACTCATTGTTTCTAAACGAGAAGTTCTGTTTAAATAAAACCATCTAAGTGCTGTCTCAAAACTATTTTTTGGGGTAAATTTGGACTTAAAATGATTATATCTTTTTTCAGAAACTTCTTCCCCAGTTAAAGAAGCAGCAAGTTTTTCGGGTTGATCTCTTATAGATATATAAGTTTCTATTAGTTCTCGATCTACATCATTTAACCAGTTAGCTTCAGCTTTTGCTTTCCCAAAAAAAGTTGAACCCCCTCCACAAAAAGGCTCAATATAAAACTGATGTCTAGGAATAATAGATAAAAAAGTATCAAGAGCATATATTTGATTACCTAGATATCTAAAAGGAGAGTGAACAAAATCAGTTCTACTTGTTCCTTTTAAATCTTCAGTTTTCATCTTCCGAGAACTTCTTTTTCGCAACAATGCTTAGTTTAATTAAGTCCTCTTTTGGATCAAGAGTTTTATCTGGTAACTCTTTTAAATTAAACCATCCGTATTCTTCTGATTCTTCATTTAAAATTATTTCTTCAATTTGATCTATCTTTGTAGCATAGATGAACTGTAAAAAATGAACTGTTGGAGCAATTGGATTTTCTGTTATTTCTTTAATATTCAAAAGTTTTAGTTGTTTTGGGTCTAAATCAATTCCACTTTCTTCTTTTACTTCCCTTACACAGGCTTCAGCTAATTTTTCCCCCCATTCCACTCTTCCCCCAGGATTTCCCCAATCAGCTTTGTTTAGGTCTCTTTTCGCTTTGTTTCTTTTTAGAAGAAATATTTTAGAGAAGTCTCTATTAAAAATGCACACTATTACTCCAAGTCCGAATCTTTTATTTTCCATTTTCTTGCCTCAATCCAAGATTAATGCCTTTTATATTGCCTTTATCTACATAGTATGGATAATATTCACAATATACTCCTTCTAACCCCGCAGTTCTTATTACATCTAATAAATCCTTCTCTTCCCAAAACCTTCTAAACCTTGAAGAATAGGAAGGATTGTCTACATTTTTTTCATCAACAGAGAACAATTCATAAGATTCATTAGTCAAGTTTGTAGTTATTCCAATAAGCCCATTATCATTCAATAAATTTTTTGCTTTTTTTAAAAACATTACTGCATCATTTCTTGGGAATGTATGAATTACTCTATTTGCGAATATGCCGTCAAAATGTAAGTCTTCAAAATTATATTCTAAAAAATTTCCTTCACGATAATCACATTTTGGACAAATTTCTCTTGATGCATTTATCATCTTATCAGAGATATCTATTGCAACTAGTTTAAATGCTTCTCTATCAAATATACTTAAAGAGATTCCTGCTCCGGGCCCGATTTCTAATATTTTTTTTTGACGGATCGGATATTGGGAGTTTAGGTATTGAATAAACGGATGAACAATTTTTTCTGTTAAGCTAATATTTCTCGGGTCTAATCTTTTATTTTTATAATCTTCAGCTGAGTGATTATACACTTTTTTATTAATTACCAAATAATCTTCTATCATAAAATTGTCTCCTGGTTTTTTATCTTATTTGCAATTGAACATAAATACTCTTTAGAATCTAACATCTTTTCAGGTAAATTATTTAAATCAAACCACCCAAATTCTTCTGATTCTTCACTTATTTTTATTTCTTCATATTCTTCAATTGTTGTTGCATAAACAAAATGTATTGCATGAATAGAATCAGAAAAATGCGGGGTTTCTTTAATATCTATGAGTTTTAACTTTTCAGGATTTAGGCTAATTCCCGTTTCTTCTATAGCTTCACGAATACATGCATCTGCAACTTTTTCCCCTATCTCTATTATTCCGCCAACATTTCCCCATTCTTTTTCTTTCCTTTTTCTTTTCAATAGAAGTATTTTAGAGAAATCTCTATTAAAAACACATACAAATGTCCCAAATCCGAATCTTTTATTTTCCATTTTCTATATATTCTAAAGCAAAACTAGGATTTTTATATCTTCTCATCTTAGTATTTATATCATGCAACATATCATTCTCATAAATACAAGCGCAATCTAAACAATTTTGTGAATTTTTTTCTATTCCTTCCCTAGTAAACCCTGAACGAGCGAGAATTTGTTGAGTGTAACAAGGATAATAACTATTTCCCTTCAAAACTAGTCTATATTTTGAAAAATCACATGAAGAAACATTCCCTAATCTAGGAGTTATTGTAAATCGTTCTGCAAACATTTGTTCTAATGAAGAGGGAGTTATAACCCTAAATCTGTTAGTTTCAAATTCATGTAATTCTAATATTTTATTTCTCTCATCCTCAGGTATTTCTGGATTTTCTCGGTTAGTTATAAGTCTTTTAGCAACATGAATAAAATCAAAACCAATCTCTCGAGCTTGCAATGCTATATCTTTATAATCACAATCATCTCCAACATACATTTTGACGCAAGAAAGGATAGAATCTCCAGGTAAATCATATAATAATCTTAAATCTTTAGAGGGGCTATTAACTCTTATTCTGACAAAATCTGAAACTGAGAGCCCATCAATCTGTTCGGGCAATAATTCTTCAATATTGCAAATTACAGAAACTTTATGCCCTCTTTCTTTTGCAAGTTTAATTAATCGCTCATTTGGATGTTCAAAATGAACTTTTCCACTTTCTAGAGCATTGATTTCTTTTTCAGCGAATTCTAAAGAAATATCTTGAATGTATAATTCTCTAATTCCTTCCTTACTCAAATAATCTAGCCAACTAAATGGGTAAAAGTAAAGAGGCTGAGTATTAGCCCATCTTTCTACTTCAGATCCTTCTGAAAACATGATTAATCTTGGTTTTTGAAAGACTCTAAGCTTATCTTTTGGGGTTTCGAAAAAAAGTTTTTTATTCATTTTCTTGACAATCTTTAAAGACCTCCTTGCAGAGCATACATTCCCCTAAATCTTCAGCTACTTTTAATAAATGAGAATCTGTTGCTAAAAATCTCACATCCCCAGAAAGTAATTTCCTCTGCATCTCATTCATATTCTCATACAGATCTCCAAGTCTTGATTGAAGTAAATTTCCGATAGGAGGAATTAGCCTCCAACAACAAGTGTATAAATTCCCTTTTATGTCTGTAAAAAAATAAGGATTATCTAAACATCCCGGGTGATTCATACAATTTCTTCTTTCCTTTTGCTCTTCAGGTAAATCTTCCGCTGTTCCTATAGCCAAGGCTTGCGTTAAAGACATATAGTTTACATCTAAGGGGTGCTTTATCTCTTCCAAAATATCTTTTATGGAAGCTACTTTTTCAAGATCTGCTCCACCATCTTCATGAAATTTATCTAAAGATATCCTCAATTTTTTAACTCCTAAAGAATAAAGTTTGTCAGCCTCTTGTATAATTGTATATCTATCCTTGTAAAAAGCCACTCCGTTTGAATTTGCTCTTATTTCAGCTTCTGGAAATCTCTTTCTAAATTGTTGAATAGTATAATAGAAAAGTTCTCTTTTAGAATAAGGTTCTCCACCCTCTATTTTTACCCTAGTCAGTCCATCTTCTAAATTATCAATTATAGTATCAACTTCTCCAGTGGTTAAAGAACCATTTTTGTTTTTGGTATAACAATGAGGGCAACGTAGATTGCACTTTTCAGTAATGCTTATATTAAACTTATATTCTTTCATTTTATAATCTCATAAAAATTTAATTTTTGAGGATTTGTTCTAAATAATTTTTGCAATGAAAATAACAGCATGTTGTCATATATATTTGAACAACTCTTACATTGAGCAGGAATTCCGGTTGTAACCCCCTCTATGTTTTCAGAAGATAAAAATCTTTCTAATTCTCCATCCTCATTTGCAAAGGTACCGAGCCTTAAATTATGGGAATACATTATATCGCTAATAGTACACACAAATAAACTCCTTCCAGCTAAAACTGGTTGAAATCTTGCACTAAAACACTGTGTTGGAAATTCGGCTCGATTTTCTATTTCTCTTGAATAGACCATAGAATCTAATCCATGAGGTATGCTCACATTAAAATTAAAATCATCTAAAGTTTCAGTTTTTTCCAAGTCATAAGCATCTCCCGAATTTAATAGAAAATCTGAAGGTTTCTTACCTTCTGGTACAAGTATTTTTACAATCTGCAAAGAATCAATTCCTAGATCTTTTAATTTATTGGCAAAATTAAAATAACTATCACTATGTTCTGCACGTAGTGCCACTCTTGTGCCAATCATTAAATCTTTTTTTCTTCCTTGCTCATCTCTTTCTTTCACAATTCTACCCAATCCCTCCAAAGCATCTGTAAATGTAAATTCACTTTGCCCAGAATAATGTTTATACGCTTCTCCGATACCCGGAAAACTAATTCGTATAAATGAAGCATTTTTCACCAAACTATTTCTTAAAGAATCATCTATTTTACTTCCGGTACTAACATAAACACTTTGCATCTTTAATTCTCGAGCATATCTTAAAATCTCCTGTCTATGTTTATAATAATCGGGATTACCCTCTCCAGATTGCTCAAATCTTACTCTTTTAAAACCCCTTTTTTCAGAATAGTCTGCAATTGCTTTTAACATTCGTTTATATGTTTCCAAATCCATCTTAAAATTACCCTTTGGAAATTGTTTTACAGGAAAATTTGTTCCATGAGAAGACAAACAGTCCTGGCACTTAAAATCACACTGCAATACGTCATGACTATCTACAGAAAGAATTGGGATTGGTTTTTTATGTCTCTCAAAATTATACATTGCCCCCACATAGTCTATGACTGATAAAGGAAAAAAATGCTGTGCATATCTTTTTCGATCTTCAAATACTATATTTCTTTGTTCATCAGTTATCACAAATCCGTTAAAACGAAGTGCACGTTCTTTATTTGAAAGAAATCTTATTTTCTCTGTCTCATCTTTTTGCAAGGGAACTACTCTTCTTTCTGAAGTAAGCCCCATGATTCTTTCGCCCACTAAGTACTCACTAGTCTGTTCGAGCTCCATAAAGCTATATCTCCTCTGCGTTTAAAAATCTTACTGTATGTTGTTATTCTCAAGTTACAAAACTAAGCATTCACCACAAACTATATTCTGGTTCTTTCTCAGGTTCCTGTTCAATCTCTTCTTGTTCAATAGGAGTGCTCCAGAATCCTGTTTCCTCGACTTCTTCAAAATATTAATAAAATTTGGGAGAACTTAGCTAAAAAACTTGTTGAAGAATCTAAAGGAAAGATTGATTTAGATAAAAAGAGTATAATAAAGTCCATGTATGGTTATTGGAATTTGTCACAAGAATCTAAAAGTATGTTAGAAAAAAGACAAAGAGATGAACTTGCCAAATTAGGAATTAAAGTTTAATCTTAACGTAGAGGAAAACATCAGGGAGTTAATCCTTAGGATTAAGTAATCGTGGGGGCATTTTTAATAAATAATAACTAAAGATAGTAAAATTTTCATGTCCAACAAATCCAAGCATTTCTATACTTCTTGTTTACAAAGAATTATTTTTTAGAGATTATTTGAGGTTTGTCTGGGGATATTATTTAATAATAACAGGTTGATAAATTTTATTCATTAAAGCTTTTTTAAACATTAAGCAAACACTTTTATACCCTCATTTCTTTGGAAAAATATGACAGAAGAAACAAAAGACGAAGACGAAACCTCTGAAGATGAATCAGAGGACAAAGAAGGAACAGAAGAAGACGAGGAAAAGAAAGAAGAACCTTCTTCAGAAGAACAAGACTAAACTGATATGTTTTGTTAAAATTTTTAATTTTTTATCAGGGCGAACGGAGGGTGGGATTTTTTGTTTTTAGAAACATAGTTGCAAGTATTAGTGAGTTATAGTTGCTAAAATTAAGTTTTTAGTATTATTTTGCTATACTTCTATCCTCTGGAAATTTTCTCAATTATTTTATTTCAGATATTTATTAATCGTGGGGGCATTAATCCTTAGGATTGAATCTCTTTTAATTTTTACATCTTTTAATTTAATCCTAACACATGATTTGTTAAAAACTCAGCAAAAACAAATAAAATATATAAGAATATCAAAAACACACCTTCTTTTTTATTTATTGATTTGTCAGACCTCATGAAAATAGTTACCAAAAGCCCTGACAAAAACATTGCACCCCCGATAATGTAAATATTGTAGGGATTATAATTGAATGGGGAAATTAATGCGACTAAACCCAGCATTATTGTTGCATCAGTAACTACAGTTCCAAGTATATCCCCTAAAGCAAGACTGTCATGTCTCTTTTTTACTGCTTTTATTGAAAAGACTAATTCAGGAAGGCAGGTTCCCAAAGCTATAATTGTTAATCCTATTAGTATTGCCGGCAACTTTATATCATTTGCAAAATTAACTGCAAATTTCACAGTAAGGATAGCACTTCCTGCAATGATTACCAGACACAATATTAATAATAAAAGATTTTTAAAAAAATGTTTTTGCTTGTTTTTTTCAAATTTTTTATAATACCTGTTGCTTTCAGTGTATATTCTTGCAAAAAATAATCCCCCAAGTAAAACAAGCACTAATCCGTCAATTCTTGAAAATCTTCCGTCAAATCCCAAAATAAGAGGGAATAAAAGCAAAATCACATAAAAAAAACTATCCCCTAATATTTTACTTTTAACTTTTATTCCTTTTGAAGAAAATAGTGCAACAATTCCAAAAACTAAAGTTAAATCAGCCACATTTGAACCCAATAAAGTTCCAAGCCCTAATTCTGGTCTTCCTTGAAAAGCCGATATAATAGAAATAGTTGCCTCTGGAAGAACAGAAATTAATGCAACAATAAAAAAGCTTATAATGAATTCAGGAAAATGGAGTATCCTTGCAATACTAGAGGAATATTTAATTGTATAATCTGCGCATTTTATTAATGTAAACAAAAATACTAAAAATAATGCTAAATTTAGGATTATCATTTTATCTCCACTTTTCCATTCTCTTTTTTAATCACATAATTCTCAACAAACTTTTTGTTAATCTTTACTTTTTCAAATTCCATTAATGCCCCCCGAGTTTATGCCAATTCCAGAATACTTTTAATTCATGGCTTCTCCAATTGCCTTTTACACTTTCTAAATATTCTTTTTCTTTCTGAGTTGCAACAACATGGGCTTCCTTATCAATATTAAGGCCAAACTTTTCAAATAAAAATCTTTCAATTAATTCATGAATGCATAGGGCTCTGAATGATTTCTCCTTTTCCCCCTCTCCAAAATCCCTGTCTATAAAAATTTCCCTTCTCTTTCTGCTCCATTCTGCAACATGATCTTCTCTTTTGACAGTAATCTTGTCTGAGATTTTGTGATCAAAAAAACTAAGAGAAACTCTATTCTTGGAAAATTTGATATTAGTAACAGGAGATTTCAGAAGAATTTTAACAAAAGTCTGATGCAGGTTTTTATTGCTTACTTTTGCTTTTATTCTCTTTTTTTTCATCTTTTCCTTAATTAAATAAATTATTTAAATCTTGTTAATTAAAAAAGGTTTAAAATTTCGAAAGCATTATTAAAAGTCTTGTTAAATCAGGTGTTAATAAGAATAAAATTTATAAGGAGGATTTTAATCTTAAATGAGATTTAAAAGATTAAGAATATTTGTAGCAACTTCATTAATAATCTTTATATTAATTGTGGCAAACATAATTGCTTTCGGACTCTTGAGAAATAAATAAGATGCTCATTTAACCTTAGGAGCTTTTTTTAAGATAATTCTGCCTAAGTAATAGCCTGCAATAAATGCCGTAGTATGAACAATTCCAAAAGCAATGCCTGTTCCAATAAGTCCCATTCCTAGGAAAGATAATCCCGCCAAAGCAAAACCATAAGGAGAATAATTAAATATCAAGGGGAAAACATTGTAATATCCGCCCCATACAGTAGAAACAACTATTCCTCCAATTAAGACTTTAAGGAATTCTTTCTTCTTTAGTTTAATAAGAGAAAGAAACAAAATTGAAAAAATTAAAAACCAACCAAATTTGGCCAAAAAATAAGCAGGACTTTCCATTGGAGTTGAAAAGAATAAATGAGAAAAATAATCAACTACAAATACTCCAACAACAGCAATTAAAAAAGCATGAAGGATTATTTTAAGATACCCTCTTTTCATTATAATTGAAGCAATATTTTAATTATAAATCTTTCTTTATGCCAAAATTATGTTTGCTCCGGCAGAGACTATAAAAGAAATAAGCATAAGGGCAAATGAATGCTTTACACCTGCTTTGATTCCGCCCTCCCCTAATTTTCCAATAGTCAGTCCAGTAAAAAAACCCTGTATTAATAATAAATATAAGAATGAATTTGAAATATCCTCCTGATTGATTGTTTCCCCTCCTCCAATATTTGCAAAAGTTCCCCCTCCAACAGCCCCTAATTCTGCGATTCCAGAAACCATTGGAAGAATCTGAAACTGCATAATCAGGATAATTACCATAAAGACAAAGAAAATAATATATCCCTGAACAACAAGAGCGGAAATTGCAGCCTTTCTTTCTTTTTTCAGTTTGTCTGATATGCTTACAGCCTCTGCAACTGATTCAAGAATTTCTCCTATGTCTCCTCCTGCTCTTTCTGCCTGTCCTATTAAAGTGATTGTTCTGGAAACAGTTTTATTATTGACATCTTTTGCAAAAACCTGAAGAGCTGAATTTAATGGAATTCCTAATGAAATTTGATTTGCAAGTTTTTTGATGTTATCCCCAAGAACCCCATATGCCTTGTCTTTTAGATTAATTATGCTTTTGCTTATAGGTGTTCCTGTTTTAACACTCTCAACAAGATTTCTGGTGAATTCAAGAAACATTTCCTCTTTTTCATTTTCTTCTCTTGTTTCATTAATCAGGGAGATTACAAAAGGCAGGACTCCAATAAGCACACCTGTACCGATAAGAAAAAAGAATATTTTTGTCCCGGATAATAAGAATGCGCCTGCAATAACTAAGATAGATAATCCTATTCCAATAAAGTGTATTTTTCTTAGTTCCATTTTATTTCTTTAATTGCAAAAATGTCAAAAAGACAATATTTATCAGTGTGACTGCCAGTACCATAATTAAAGTTATAGCTGAAGTGCTGAGAGAGATGCCTAATCCGCTTATTTTCATCATCATAAGCAAAATCATCAGAATCATTGGGGCAGCAATAACTATGCTTATGTAAATATCCATGAATGTTTCTGCAGCTTTTGTTCTTTTTTCTTTTTCAAGACTATGTTCAAAAAGAAGTGTTTGTGATCTTTTTTCAAAGAATTCAGGCAGATATCCTCCTGAATTAATTGTTGTTGCAAGTCCATTAAATAATTCCGAAAGTCTCTTGCTTGGGCAATTATAAGCGCTGTTTCTTAATGCACTTACTAAATCATATCCGTAAATATTAATTTCATTTATTAATTTTTTAAATTCCTTTTCCATAAACGGATATTCTTTTGTTGAGATTATGATGTCAAATATTCTGCTTGGATCAATCATTGCTCCTGAAATAGCAGACATGTGTATTGTTGCAAAAGGGAGTTCATCATCTATTCTTGCTTCTGTTGAACTTTTCTCCAGTCCAGGATAAATATACATTCCCATAAATGTCACAATAGGGGCAAGGACAACAATCCAGATGACTTTTAAGAATCTAATTCCGAATTCCTCCTGAGTTCTTGTTATAAATGGAAGATTTGCCTCTATATTGAAGAAAAGAAAAAATATTGAAAGAGCTGCTCCAATAAAAATAGAAAGCAAACTGCTTAGAATTGTCACAGAAATATAGCTTCTTGGAGTAAACTGCAGATTGGCTTTAATTAAATCCCTTTCCAGATCCTTAAATGTTTTATCTGCTATTATTTTATTGGATAGTTTGGAGAACCATCTGTTTGCAAGCTGGACATAGATATTTGGTTTTTGTTCTTTTTGCACTTCCTTTTTTTCCTCTTTTTGTTTCATCCTTTTAAGAGTTTGTTTCTCAAGCTTTGTCGGCTTTAAATCTTTGAGAGAATATGCTTTTCCTCCAGTTATTCCCTTAAGATTAAGAGTGGTTCCTTTTTCAGGAGTTTTTTTCTCTTCTTTTTTCTCAGGAAGAGCCTTTTCATGAATTTCTTTTGGGATTTCTTTTTGGGAAGAGGGGAAACTTTTTATAAGATGTATCTTATCCAGGACTTCAGGAATCTCCTTATTTGTTCTTAAAAGATTTTTCTTTAGCATGGAAATCTGGGACAAAATCATTCTCTTTTCAGCAGGATCTGCTTTTTTTATGTATTTTTCAAGAGAGTACAATTCTCTGTATATCTTCTTTTCCCTTTCAACCAGCCCCCTTAATTTCTGAAATTCAGAGATTTTATCCATAATTCATCTCCTCTGAAATCTTATTTGATATTTTAAGAATAAATTCTTTCATATTCCTGAACTGGGCTGCATTTCCTTTTTGATATGCTTCTTCAAGCTTTAATTCTGCTTCCCCAAGGGTTATGATTAATTGATGCAAAAAAGGAATTTCTTCTTCGAAATTCCCCTCCTTTTCTTTATACTTTCTCATTTTAGAAAAACGTAGTTCGCATTATTAAATATTTTGATTACTGATTCTCTAAGAATTCTTTTCTTGCTATTTCTGTTTTTGCAGTCTGTCAATTTCCCTGCTCATTGAATAGTCTTTTTCACTGATTTTATTCTCTGAATGTGTAAAGAGCATTATCCTCACTTTTTTGTAAGAATGTATGAAAATATCTGGATGATGATTCTTTCTTTCTGCAAGAGGTGCGATTTTATTCACAAAATCTATAGCTTCTGCAAAATTATTAAATTCAAATTCTTTTGTTAAATGTCCATTAATATTTTTCCATACCATCTTAATTATTTTATGTTTTTATATTTTTTATTTCTTCTCGAAGAACAGGCAAATCTATTTCTATAATATTCCAGACTCTGTCAATATCAAGTCCAAAATAGGCATGGCTTAAAATATCTCTGAGCCCGGATATGTCTTTCCAGGGTATGCTTGAATGTTTTTCTCTAAAGGAATCAGGGATGTTTTTAACAGCTTCCCCAATTACTTCAAGACTTCTTATTATAGCATTTTGTTTTAATTTGTTTTTTGCAAATTCTTCCTTATTTAACCCCCTTGAAAATACTTCCAAATCCCTTATATTTTCTAAAATGTCCTGTATGAACAGATTAACATCCCTTTTCATAGTATTCTTACCTCTTCGTTTAATATAGAGTCTTTTATGATTGGTTTAATTGCAGAATATTCCACTAAATCAACTTTCTTGTTTAATGTTTCCTCCAATAGTCTGATTAATCTGATAAATCCAAGCAAACTCATTTTTTTATCATTAATCTGAACAGCTATATCAATATCACTGTCTTTTCTTTGTTCTCCTCTTGCATAGCTTCCAAAGATTCCTGCTTTAGTTACCTTATTTTTTTTAAGTATGGGAATTATCTTTTTTTTGATTTTCTCAATCTCCTTTTTGGGTTTTTTATTCAGGAGTTTCTCATCTGCTTCCTTCTCCCTATTCTTTAGTTCCTCTTTATTCAGTTCAGCCCCCAAATACACTCTTTGTTTTGAAACTTTTTTTTCCTTTCTCACAGAGAGAACTCTATAATAATATTTTTTTCCATTTATCTTTCTTGTTTCTGTATAAACCATAAATATTTTATGTCTACAATATTTATAAATATTTCTATGTAGACACAAAGAGATAGTTTTTATATTTTTTACTCAACACCCAGTCTCTTTAAAACTTCTGCTGGTTTTTTGTAATATTCATTGATAATCTCCTGCACCTCTTCAAACTTGAATATCTTCTTCTGATAGATTTGGTGTAATAATTGCACTCTTTTTCTGAATTCCATTTCCAGGTCTTCAACTTTTATTCCATATCTCTTTCTTATTTTTTCAAAGATTTTGCTGCTCTTTTTTGAATAAAATTCATCTTCCATTGCATTCCATATAAAAGGGGTGTTTGTGAGTGCTATCCCATCAGGAGTTACATTGATTATCTCCACAACTTCTTTTAATTTTCTTGTCTCTTCTTTATTTACAATTGCATGAGTCATAATGCAGACACAATCAAGAACATTCAGCAGTGTAGGTGAAAGTTCAATAGGAGGAGTTTCAAGCCTTTTTATAAGAGTATCAACAGAATCTGCGTGAATAGTGCTTATTGAAGAGTGTCCTGAAGCCATACCCTGAAATAAAACAGAGGCTTCTTTGCCTCTGACTTCACCAACAATTACATAATCAGGAGTCTGCCTGAATGAACTTTTTAGCAAATCAAACAAACTTATCTCACCTATGTCACCGATTCCCACTGCATTTCTTACAACACTTGGAAGCCAGTTGTCTCTTGGAAGATTTAATTCCCTTGTATCCTCAATACTTACAACTCTTGCTTCAGGAGGTATAAAAAATGCAATTGCATTTAACAAAGTAGTTTTTCCAGATGAAGTTCCCCCTGTGATTAAAATATTCATTTTGTACTGAATAAGTATCCATAAATATGCGAGTATTTCAGGACTTAAAGTTCTGAATGAGATTAACTGAAGAGGGGTCCATGGGGTTTTTGTGAATTTTCTTATTGTAAATGTGGGTCCTTTGCTTGTAATGTCTTTTGTATAAGTCGCATTTACTCTTGAACCATCTGGAAGACTTCCGTCGAGAATAGGCTTTGCATAGGAAATATATTTTCCGCATCTTTGCGCTAGTTTTTCAACAAAACTCTGAAGTTTGTCAAGATCATCGAAAACAAGGTTGGTTTTCATGTTCCTGTAGATTCTGTGAACAAGATAGACTGGAGTGCTCGCACCATTGCATTCTACATCCTCCACAAAATAATCCCTTAATAATGGGTCAACTTCATTGAACCCTATAAAATCCCTGCAGAGATAGTAAAATATTTTCCTGTAGCTTTCATAGGATAATTCCACTCCAAGTTCTATTGCAAGAATTTTGAATCTTTTGTCAATATATTCCAGAAGTTTTGTTCTGTCTTTTTCAACAATAGTTTCACAATCAATCATGTTATTCATTGCAGTGATTATTTCTTCTTTGTTTTTTCTCTCTTCTTTGTTTAAGATAGGTTCTTCAATTTCATATACTAATTCATAAATCTTGGAATCCCAGTATATGTGGACATAAGAATAAGGGGAAACAAGGCAGTATCTTATGTTTACTTTTGTTTTATCTTTTAATCTTTTTAATGGAGGAACAACTGGATTGAAATCTATCTTTGGTCTTGGATAATCTTTTATATCGGTGTTTGGTTTGGCCATTTTACTCTAAATCAAAATCCATAACAATTTTATTTGATATTTCCCCGTTATTTGTCAGATAAACCTTGTAAGGGGTTGAGGCTTTGTTTAATGTTTTCAACATATCCTCATTTTTATAGGTTAAATTGTAAACATCGCTAAAATCTCTTTCAAGAGTTACTACATTATATTCTCCTTTATTTTCTGTCAGGGCCATTACATTTCCAATTTCCACATTTTCTCCTGGTTCTGTATAAACATACTTGCTGTTAATCTGAAAAAATACCTTGTCATTTGTGCAGTCAAAAATAAGATTGCCTTTTCTTATTTCAATTTCCAATAATCTTTTATTTCCGGGGCTTCCTATTGTCAGTATTAAATTTTCAATATCTCTGATTACCTCCAGAGATTGTTCTATTATTGCCTTGTCCCTTATTTCTTCTATTTTAGGACGTATAAAAGACAACACAAGCCCAATCATCACAAAAGCTATTAAAAGATAAATTACAGTTTCTATCCAGACCTGGGCTTTTTTATTTCCTTTAATATTTCTCCAAATCTCATCTCTTTTCATAAACTTTTAAATAGAATTTAGTTTATAATATTTTCTCATTCTGAATTTTTTTCTATATATTTGGATTGTTAATGTATAACCCCCTCTATAAGCTTTTGAAATTATGATAACCAGTATGATTTTACTGAGGTAGCCTTTTTAAGATTCTTAGGGATATCAGATTTAACTTGCCAATAAAGAACAGTCTTCTATTTGATAGCTGGAGTCAGTGGATTCGCATTGTTTTTCATTTATTACAGGAGCTATTTTTATCCAGTCTATTTTCTCAATTCCGGAAAATCCCCCTGCAGAATAAGTTAATCCTTCATTTTTGCCAGGAAGTTTTACAGCAACTCCAAAATTCTCTTTGTAAGGTCTTAAATTTGTAATAATATTATTCTCATTTGTAAGTGTAAAAGTTTTGGTATTTCCCTCGGCAAGTATGGAAATTAATACATTATCCACATTAATGTCTCCGATGCTCAGGGAAAACTGGACTTCTCCACGAGTTGAATTAAAACAAGTATAATAATCATTTATAGTTATTAATTCAGAGGATTCAGCTTTAAAGCAGGATTCTGACTGGGAAGTCCTTTCATTCACCATGTTTCTTACAAATGTCCAGACAAGTGCAGTTGCAACAGTTACAAGGAGAATTAAAATTACACTCGCAATAACAGCAGATAAGGATTTCTTGTTTTTGTAAACTTTTTTCATTTTATTATTTAGTTAATTGACTTTTTATATTTTTATTATTTTCCATAGGAGATAAAAGATCTTTCAATTTTTAATTTATCAGTTATTTTTTTCATTTTATCCAGAAAGATATTTTCATTTTCAGGGGAAGTTTCAACAACACCCGGGTAAATTATCTTTCCTCCATACTTTCTTAATAATCCATAATTTCCTCCTTTTCCATTCAAAAGATAATTAAATCTAACTTTATCCTTTTTTTTAAGATTTTTAAGGATATAAGAGATTCTAAGCAAGGACATTAATCCAAATCTTTCAGAGAAATTCTTTCCGGATAGCAAACTTCTTCCGTAAAATAAAATTCCATCCCTTGCAAAATTGCTCTCATTGAAAAGAGATTGAATATCAAAGGATTCTATATGAACAGGAATTTCTGTTAATTCCTGAATTTGTTTTTTTATCTTTTGTCTCTCTTCAAGCTGAGTTTTTAAGGATATTTTATCAAAAATAACTGCAATATCTATATCTTTTGGATTACTTCCTTCTAAAACAGAAGACCCAAACTGGACAATATCCAGAACATTTTCGCTATAATTTAATTTTAACTTTTTCTGCCATAGTTTTTGCATCTTCTTTTATAACCTCTGCAAGTTCCTTGCTCATTAGTTGAACATAACTATCCTGATAAAATGGAAAATCTTTGTCTATTAAATCATATTCTTCTGGAAATCTCTCTTTTAAAATTTTAAATCTATTTGTATGGGATGAGGGAGCATTGCCTGTTTTTCTTAAAATATACAAATCGCATAATGAAACAAGGCATTTAAAGAAAAGCACAACGGTTGAATTATTTCTTCCTTTCTTTAATTCATCCTCCCCTGAATTAAAATATTCTCTGCTATTGTCAATCAAAATTCTTCCTTTTTCTTCATTCATACCTGATAAGAAAAACATTTGAATTTATAAACTTTTTCTTACCTAGCAAGACTTCTTACCTAGTAATAATATTCTCTTTGAAATATAATTTTTCATCTTAAATAAGAATTTCATACCCATACTGGTTCTCATCACAAACATAAGTTTTTCTCCCGCTGTCAGATTCTCCTATTAATACAGGAATCAAAACTATTTCCTCTCCTGTAAAATACATTGTATCTGAAAAAACACCCCCCTGATTAAGTCCTGTTTCAGGCCACGCAAGAGATTCTTCTCTGAGGTTTTTAGTAGTATAGCTCCCTTCGCCAATTTCTTTTACATTCATTCCAAAGATAGGAACATTTCCCAGATTTGTAATATCAAGACTATCTCCTGAATAACTTGCATCAAAAGAAACATCTTCACACACTAACTGGATATTTTGGCCGTCAAATTTTGTTATTGCCTCCTGAGTCATCCCCCTAATCCATAAGAAAACAATCAATGCAATAACAACAACAATTGTAATCAGTAGAACAGTGGCAATAACAGGGGACAATCCCCTTTCCTCTTTTCTTTTCATGTAATATATTATATTTTATTATTTTTAAATTCTATGTTTTTAATTAAAGTTTACAACAACACGTATCTGCCTGTGATCCTCCAGTGCACCATTGATCTCCAAAAGCTTCATATATTCCCCCTCCTTGTACACAATTACCAGGACTATTAGTGCACTCTCCTGGAGGAATCCCATTATAATTCAAGAAATCACAATAACTAGTACAGCTATTAACAAAATTAGGAATCTTACATCCACCTATTCCATTTGATACATATCCCCCTGTACATGTACAATTAGCAATGCAGTTTGCAGGCAAAGGAGTTCCATCACATTCAACTCCTGTATTTTCAGGAGATATCCAAACTCCATTACAAGAAGTACAGCTTCCATCTGTACACACTTCAGTTCCAGTTGTACAAACATCTCCGCAACTTCCACAATTGCTTAATGTTCCTATAGGTGCTTCACATCCATTTGAATCAATTCCATCACTATTACACCAATCATTAACACAGGAAGAAACAATACAGCTTCCAGATGGGCAGCCAGATAATGCATTAGTTAAATCACAAGTTCCGCAACTTACAGCACCACAAGTTCCATTTTGAGCTGTTCCGCAAACAAAGCTTCCGCATATTCCTGATGTACTAGGATCTAAAGCAGGTGTACAAAGTGAAGAAATACATTGCCCCTCTGCATCACAAAAGAAATTCTCATTGCAGTCAGCTCCGCAACTTACAGCACCACAAGTTCCATTTTGAGCTGTTCCGCAAACAAAGCTTCCGCATATTCCTGATGTACTAGGATCTAAAGCAGGAGTGCATGCTTTTTTGCATTGAATTGATTCTTTTATTTTAACATCCTTGCAGCTGACAAGCCTTAATTTGTTTTTTTCTTCCTGCCATCTTATTGGAAGTATTTCAACAGAATAAATAGCATCCAGGCCAGTTAAATCATAAATTTCAGTTTCCTCATCATTTGGCTTTAATAAATTCCCGGATTCCAATCCACTGAATTTTATTCCTGTTGGACGAATTATTGACAATTCATCTGTATTATTTCTGGAAATGTCTATTGTGGCAAGTTCTTTTTGAGGAGAATTTGTAACATATATGAAATATCCCCCTATATTGAATTTTCCATTGTTGCTTAAATGAAGAGTTAAGGTATTTGAAGAACATTCATAGCTCTTTATAAAAATAGAAGTTCCGTCAGGGCAGTTTAATTCGTCTTTTGGGACATAGGTTTTCATCCAGGAATAAACTATTATTCCGAGGACAATTACAAAAGACACAAGTATTACATATCCGATTATTACACTGACAGCTTTTTTGTGCTTAATTTGAGAAAACATATTTTTCCCCTCCTGCTTCCTGGGTAATTATAAAATAAAGGTTTTTCCCTTCTTCTTTTTCAAATTCATAATCCACCCCTTCAAGATTAAAAACAATATTCTCTCCTACTTCAAGAGAATTAGTCAAATCAATTTTATTTGCACCTTCATATTTGTATGCTTCAAAATCATTTTCTTCAACAAGAATAAAATAAATTTCATTGCCTTCTATATAAGCTGAATAGTCCCTTGAAAATTCCTCAAACTTATTTTCTGAATTGACAAGGTCATAATCAAGAACTTTCTCGCTTTCTATTTTTAATTCCTTTGCAGTCTCTCTAATTTTCACAGGGTCATTCTTAGAGGAAGAATTCATTATTACTGCAAATCCGATAACAAGCCCCACAAGTATAATTGTTACAATCAGATAATACTGCCCTGCTTTATCCCTCTTTTTTATGAAGATTTTGTTAATCATTTCTTTTTTCCATAAACTATCTCTTTTGCAATCTTTTTATTTTGCTCAGCTTTTCTTTTATGCTCCCTGAGAAAAGAGATTAGGAATTCAGTGCATATTTTTTTAAGTTCTCCCGTAAGCATCTCCCCTGATTTATACTTTTTATAAATCTCCCTTACAAAATCTGAATCAGGATGATGATAAAAAAGAATTTCATAGGCCTTGTCTATTTCAGGAACCCCTCCTTTTTTTCTGTGCATTTCTGCAGTTTCCTGCCCTCCGGAAAATGCCCTGCTTATTTTTCTTTTTATTTCTTCTTCAGAATCATTTAGAAAAATTGCAGTTTCAGGCATAGAAGCACTCATTTTATTTCCTTTTTGCAGTCCTGACTGGTGAAGAAAATAAATAAAAGAAGGAAGTTTCATTTTATATGGAAGTTTTCTTGCCAAATCCCTGCATGCTCTTGCATGAGGATCCTGTTCAACTCCTATTCCTGTTATTGTTGGTGTTGGCCCCTCGTATTCCTTTAATTGCAGGTGCAGTATATCTGCATATTGCAGGAGGTTTGCAGACATTTTTCCCGGATTCAAATGCCCGTAAATAGATTTGAATTCATTTTCAGTTATTTTTTTTGAGAGTTCAAACGCAAATTCATAATATCTCTGCTCTTTTCTGCTCTGGACATAAATTTCATTTTTTGGGACACCTAAGGCAAGTAAATCTGCAATTATCTCAACTGCATATTCTTTTGCTTTTTCAATGCTTGAAATCTTTGAATCAGGCCTTGAAACATAAGCATCAATGTCTGAAACAACAAAAAAGCTTTTTGCACCTAATTTTTTCAGCATAAGATAAACATCCACATCAATTTTATGCCCAAGGTGTAATGGACCAGAAGAAGCAATACCAGTAAGTTGTATAACAGGTTTTTTAGATTTCAGGTTTTTTTCTATTATATCAAAATCCCTGTGTGCAATAATTATTCCTCTTTTAAAAAAATAAGAATCAAAGGGAGGATTATTTTTGTCAAATTTTTTTAATCCAAATTCTTTTATAAGTTTCTCATCAATTTTAATTTCTTTGGCACCCCAGGGATCTATTTCACTCATTAGTTTAAAAAGTAAGGGGGAGTTTATTAATATTTCTTTCAGGTAAGAGAATACATCAGAATTAAAGGTTAATACTTATCACTCGGGTTTTTTAAATTATTTTTAGAAAGTTCTCTTTCCAGACTTTTTCATCAAAATAAAATATTTCATAAAGTCTCATATTGGGAAAATTTAGAATAATTCATTTGCAACTTTTTTTGCAAAATTGCTTATTTCAGAATTATCAATTTTAATTTTATAATACTTATCGCTATTTGCACAGCAGGGAGCGCTAAATTTTAAATCATAACTTTTTGAGGGAAGATTACTTGAAGCAAGCATTATCATATTTTCTAAATCGCTTTTTGAACCATGCAGTGTAATGTCCCGGTTACTAATTCCACTATAAAATATCTCTCCTGGAGTATTGTATCCATCATAATGGCCAGTTATCTTATGTTTAATAACAGCAATATCCCCTATTTCTTCTATTTCCTGCGGAATAAAGGAGTTATAAAATCTATAAATCATATTTTTGTTTTTATTTTCTTTTTCATTCCAGTTTGGATTAAACTGAAGTACATAGAATTGAGCAGGGCTTTTTGCAACTATCCCTCTTCCAGTAATTTTTACAGGGGCATTTTCTTTTGCTTCACATATTATAATTTCAGGAAGCCAGGCATCGCCTTCTTTTCCCAATTTTTTTATATATCCTCTTGGAGGAAAGGCTCTTGCAACAATCAAGCCATTTCTAAAAGTTAAGGGATTAACATACATTCCTTTTTCAACAAATCTCTCATTTGGAATTTCTTTCATAATTTATTAACTAAATTATCCATTTATAACTATTATTATTCTTAAGAATATATTTTCAGTGTAGACAGAGTGATTTGCCTACGACGTGCACGCTTGCACGAAGTCAAATCAATATTGTAGACAGAGTGATTTGCCTACGACGTGCACGCTTGCACGAAGTCAAATCAATATTGTAGACAGAGTGATTTGCCTACGACGTGCACGCTTGCACGAAGTCAAATCAATATTGTAGAC
>Ga0208375_1001542_pt1 | contig 25322 bp, 41 predicted proteins | sample RifOxyD1_FD_184038 | JGI IMG/M metagenome (GOLD analysis project Ga0208375, IMG submission 184038) | Soil microbial communities from Rifle, Colorado - Rifle Oxygen_injection D1 (SPAdes) | ecosystem: Environmental > Terrestrial > Deep subsurface > Rock core/Sediment | place: Rifle, Colorado...
TTCCATTAACTTTTCTTTTTTCTACGTGCATAGTAGATTAGTAGGTGACTACATATTTAAACTTTTCTTTTTTGGGTGACTACATTTAAGGGGTTTTGTAGTCACCTAGTTAAGTCTTATATTATTATAAATTTTGGCTAATCAATATATCTTATTTTTGTCTTTTTGTGGCAATACACATATGTTTATGTGATTGTTAAAAAGCTCTAGTAGGGTTTACTTTTATTTTGTTATGTTCTTCTTAACTAAATAGTAGTAAAGCTTATAAATAAGATTAGTCCTTGAAAATTAGTTATGGAGGCTTAAAATGGCACAATGGAATTTAACAAGTGAAGGTGAAAGATTTAAAGAATTTTATGGTCAAAATATAATACAAATGCCTTTGATATTGGCTGAGGAAAGGGTTCCTCTATCAATAGCAGGTATTATGAAGAGAAGACTTGAAGTTCGTTTTCCAGAATTTGGAAAAGAATATAGAGATACTTCAAGAGAATCAAGTATTGCTCAAGTTGCTGATGCTTGGTGGACTAATTATTGTGATTCTGGTGATGGTGCTTTGTATCATCCTGATGGAAAAATCAAAGTTGTTACTGATGCTTCATTTTTACGTGAACTAAAACCTAATACAAAACTTGTTGATGGTGCAGTTTTAATTGCAGAGAGTGATGAAGAAGCTAGAGAAAAATATAACCAAATAGATGCTCCAGAATTTACTAGAGAACAAATTCAAAAAGATAGATTTGGACTATATGGCTTGCACTTGCTCGTGAGGATAAAACACTTTTAGCAGAATACCGAAAAATTGTTGCCGAAGAGTTGAAAACAAGACATAATTATAAAGGTGAGAATATGGGAGTTTATTTAGTTGATAAATCTAAAATAGTAAAAGGCCGGTTGTGGTGCGTCGGTAGGAGCAACCTTAGTTCCAGTGTCGGTGGTGACAGTAATCTAAGCTACTACAGTGGTCGTCTTTTCGGGGTAGCGCCGGAGGCGCAAGGTATCGTTGCTCAAGTTGAGGAAAGTATTCCTGAAATTTCTTTAACCCCTGCAAGTATTGTAAGACCTTCAAAGGAAGAAGTTTTTGCTGTTCTTGAAGAAAGAATAAACAATTGGGATCCTAGAACAACTCCTTTGACAATGGATTATTTCAGAGCTAGTATAGAAGAGCTTTATTGTAGAAAACAATAATCTTTTTATTTTACTTTATATTCTTATTTTTTGGTGTCCTAACAATTATCTATAATTTTGAACAGATAGAATTCAGAGTTAGAGCATACATGCTCTTTCACTATGATAACAAAGTTACTATAAAATACAATCATAATACCTAATGCGTGAAATGATGGTGGTAATAGTAAGGTGAAAGAGCTACTTGGTGGTCGGTTGTGGTGCGTCAATAGGAGCAACAATAATTCCAATGTCTATGGTAACAATAATTTAGACAACAACAATGGCCGTCTTTTCGGAATAGGCAAACTCTTTAGGGCATTCTTTTATTTTAGAAAAGTATAAAAATCTCGTCGCTATGTTATATTTAAATTTAGGGAATACCAAGAACGACAGCGCCTCTAAATGGAGTTATGATACACGGCTCGCGCACCATTTTTTTATTTATAATTGCCGTGAAAGATTTTGGAATCATAATTAATTTAGAAGTTATTATTATTAATAAAATATTTAAAACTATTAGTGGTAAAGTTAAAGAAAAAAAGCAGGATAATATCCAGAATATCCATCCATAAATATATCATATTGATCTTTATCTAGTCTTTTAAACATGTATAAAATATGTTTTGGATCTACCTTATGATTCATAAATGCTAATAATGAATTACAATCTGCTAACCATTCATGCTTTCTTGCATGTAAACCAAATTTATCTATAGGGATTACTTCTTGACCAAATTTATTTATAGGGATTTCTTCTTGAAGTCTTAAAAAATTATTAGTAATTCTATCTAATTGTTGACCATTTTCCGGGGTAAAAGAGTTGAATGAAAATCCTTTTGCATTAAGTTGTCTTATCATCAATTCAACTTGTCCTAATAAGACCATAGCATGTCCTTCTTCATGTGCTTCAAGATATAGATTTTCTTCTGGAATTTTAGATTGCATATATTTTAATACAAACCGATGAATATCTAATGTGGGTTCATAATATATTTGACATAATCCCCTTGCATTATAAATCCAATTTACAGCACCAACATATGCTAATTGAACTCTTGGATGTATCATTACTTCTAATCCATTTCCTTTTAATTGAGTTCTACCAGTTAACCAGTTTATATCAGCCATAAAAATAATCCAATAAGTTCTTATATTTAAATCTACCTATTAGTTATTACTATATAATAGTGATAATTAGTCTAAGGAATTCTTGATGGAAAAAAGGTTGAAGAGTGGACCTAAAGTTTGTAGCTTTTGCGGTTGTGAAAATGGATTCCTTGAAGAATTTTGTATGAATTGCAAAAGACCTTTAGACCGAGAGAAGCTTAAGGATATGGCTGAAGCCCATGAGCGTGCAATCAATAATAAGTTTATGCAGAAGAGGGATCAGTTTGAGAAGATGATTGAGAAGATTGCTGGGAAGAAAGGTTAGTTATTATTTGAAATATTTATTGTTTTTATTTGCTATTAGTTAATTTAATGTACTAGAAGTTGGTGGTAATTTCCTAGCATATTCTTCTAAATTCAGAGATATTTCTGTTGGGTTTTCTATGGGAATTTCTAAATTTTTAATTGTGAAATTATAAATTATTCCTTTTCTCCTTTCTAATATGGGTTCATTAAATAATTTTAGTCTTGAAAAATCTTTGAATAATCCATCAGCAATTTGACTTACTTCGATTAAATAATCTTTAAATCTTTTGATGGCTTTGGTTTTAGATTCAGTTTTTAATTTATAATAATTAATTAAAGTAGCTAATAAATCTGTTAGTCCTTCAGTATTATTGTTATCACTTAGATATTTAAGCTCTGCTGCAATATCTGATTTAGTTATATCATATATTCTTTTATTATTAGTCCTTTCTTCCAAATGAGGTATGGTATTTGTTCTAGTTTTATAATTCTCAATAAAATCTACTAAAGTTGGTTTCAGGGTATATGACATAAACTATTTTTTTAACTTACTCTTTTTATACTTTATTAAATTATTTTTTTATAAATTCTTTGACTCTTTCTGCTAATTTTGGTTCAATATAGTGACTTAAGGTGGTTGTATAGCTATTTTCCCATTCATGGTGTTTTTTAGAGAATTTTTTATGGCCTAAATCTTTTGCAATCTTTTGAAGTTTTTCTTTTAATTCTAATTTATTTGGTTTATTTTTAAGGAAATTTTCGATGCTTTTTGTTGCGTAATATGATCTTACTATATGCGGGTAAAATTCTTTCCCACAATATCTTTTAAATGCTTCTTTAAAGTGAGTTTCTTTTAGTGGATTGCCTTTTGCATCTGTGAAAATAAATGATTTTGAATTTAATTTTTTAAGTTGGTCCTTTAATCTTAAAATATATAACTCTGGAAAATCTTTACTTATTATCATCGGAACTCCATCTTTTGCAATATAATTAAAAATAACATTATTTTTGTTTATTTTTATGTCTTTTTTCTTTAATGTAGTTAAACCTTTATGATGATGTTCTTTGTAATAAATTTCATTTCCTACACGCATATAAGTGTTTAATAATGTAAACATGGGTAGAGCTAGTATATCTTTTTTATTTGAAAGGGCTTTTTTAACTTGTTCCTGTAATTTTGGAAAGACTTTTTCAAATTCTTTTACTTTTTTGTATTTAATATTTTTTGATTTAATTTTCTTTTCTAATGTATAGATATATGCAAACTTACCATTAGGATTTTGGTAAATTACATCCCAATGATCGTGACTGCTTTCGTCGTGAATAGTTAAGTTTTTAGCAAATAATGAATATGCTTGATTGAGTTTAATTCCATTAGGTAAAATGTTTAATCTTGCTCCCATACATTTATTATCTTTAATCATTCCTTTGAGGAATCTTGGGTCTTTTTTATCAATAAGTTCTTTTATTTTATGATGAATTTTAAATAAACTAATTACTTTTTGAGTTGATTCTGAAATCTTTGTTTTTTTCCAAGAATTTTTAGTCTTTATATATGCATTTAAATCTTTAGTTTTAATCCTAATTGTTCTTAATTCCTCATGCATATTATTAATAGATTTGCAGGGTTTATTTAGTTTTCTTAAAAAATAAAAAAATTATTTACTTTCTTTTAGATATTTTAACATTGTATTTCCATCAGAAACTTCAAAAGGGTCTGTTGGAGAGTTGTCCATAAAGCCAGGTTCAATAAACATTTTTTCGATAATTCCATCATTTACAATCATGGAGTATCTCCAAGATCTTAATCCAAAACCTAAATTGTCTTTATTGACTAACATACCCATTTGTCGAGTAAAATGGCCACTTCCATCAGGTAATAATTTAATTTTTGAAATATTTTGATGTTTGCCCCATTGAAACATTACAAATGCATCATTTACTGATAGACAATAGACTTCATCTATACCTTGTTCTTTAATTTCTTCATATAGCTCTTCATATTTTGGCAAATGTGTGTTTGAACAAGTTGGTGTAAATGCTCCAGGAAGTGCAAATACAACTACCTTTTTTCCTTTAAATATTTCTTCAGAGCTAATATCTTGCCATCTAAATGGGTTTGGTCCGGGTATAGATTCGTCTCTTACTCTTGTTTTGAAAACAATGTTTGGTACTTTTCTTTTTTCCATTTTAACCTCCTTCACTATTTGAGTGAATATGATTATTTTTTGATTAAATTATAAATACCTAGAATTATTCCTAATCCACCAATAAAATAGTTAATAATGAAAAATCCTTTAAGATAATAACCTAAATAAATTAAAAAAATAGAGGGAATTATTATTCCCCATGTTGGATATGGTTTCATAGTTTTAATTCTTTAAAAGCCTGGTCAATTTTTTCTTTTGGCCAACCTTGTTTTATTAAAGCTTCTTTAACTATTTGTGGTTTAAATCCTTCATTTGTATTCTTTGTAATAAATGGTTTCAAAGTTTTCATTGCAGGATCTTCTTCTTTTTTTTCTTGAATATTGGGTTTACCAAAAGTCATTTCTGTAGGTAATTCAGTTGTTTCTTTTTTATTTTTGTGTCTGTTAACTAATATTTTTATTGTAATATATGTAACAAAGAATAATATTGATACAATCAATGTTTCAACCCATATACTGAACATAAATTGGTAAATTAATCCAAATATTATAAACAGTAATACAAAAATTATAATCATTTCAGCTAGCATTTTTTACCCTCCTTATTGTTAGTTTTGTATTTGTTTCTCCAAGGCCTATGATTCCTTCAAATTTTAAACCTTGAATTGTTATGTCTATGATAGGATTGTTCTCATTAAATACTTTTCCTGTAGCTATCAATAATCTTTTTAAAAATTTGGTTAGATCTTCATTATTTTTTATGATTACGTTTGTTTCAAGTGTTCCGAAAGGTTCGTATTCTATTTTTATGGGTTTCATTGCACCTTCACAATATATAATTTTAACTTTTTCGTCATAAAGTAAGGGATCGAATTTGTTTCCGCCGATATAATCCCTTTCTAAATAATAATGTAAATTTGGTGGGATTAATGAGGTAAATGGAATATTTAATTTTTGGGCTGTTTTTTCTGCAATTTTTTGCATATATTCTTTTTTATCTAATATTGAGTTATTCCTTTCGATTTCTTTACCAAATAGTTCTTTTGCTTTTTCGATAAGTTCAGGTTCTATTGATGGTTCAATAATTTGATAGTAATATTTATCTTCAGTATTTTTTTCTACGAGAATCCCAACTTGGCTACCATATAATTGGAGAACATATTCTTTTTTTTCTTCTTGTTGTGGTTGTGGAATATCTTCTAAAAGTGGAGGTTCATTACTAAATGGTGCAGGAATCTCAGAAAGTATTGGGGCTTGAGTTGTTATTGGTGATGGAGCTTCAATCTCTAAAATTTGTTTTTTTGCAATTTCTTCTGCTTTGCGTTTATGTTCAAATTCTTGTCTTTGTTTTGAACGAATTTTTTCTTCTTTTAATCTTTCTTCATTTATTTTTACTTCTTCAACAATTTGAAAACATGAATCAAGAAATCTAGCTAAATGAATTGAATTCTTATCCGGATAAGGTTTTTTATGAGTTAAGTAATCAATCTCTTTTAAAATTTCCATTTGTTCTTTGAGTTGATTATCTAACACGAAGCGAGTAGTCATCTTAATAAGGGGTTGAAGGTTGTTTAGTTTTTACATAATTTTCTAGTAATCCTAAAGCTTTTGTTAAATTTTTATTCTGTTCTAATAAATCATTAAGCTTGTTTATCATTGGATCTTCATATTTTCCTGATTTGATATGTTCTCCAGCACTTTTGAATAATGTAACTAATGATGAAACATTTTCGTTTAATTCTTTGACACCGATTAGTACATCAACCATTTTGTGTTGAAGTTCAATGTTTGATACTATAAGTCTGTTAATTGGGTCCTTAGAGGAACTAGAAGTAGAAGGTTTAGTCATACTCTTTTTTACCATGTTTGTTTAGTATGAATCCTAATTTATAAAGTTTATGGGTAGATTTACATCATTGATTCTGGATTTGGAATTTCTTGAGTTCTTGAACCTGAACCAGCAATCACATCATCAATTCTTAAAATTAATTCTGCAACCTCTGATGCTGATTTGACTGCTTGAGTTTTTATTTTTAATGGTTCTATGACTCCTTCCTTCCAGGAGTCTATGACTTTTCCAGTGTTTACATCAATTCCAGCCCATTTCATTCCAGAATCATGTTTTGCTTTTAATTCTGTTAAAATATCAATAGGATCTAAACCTGCATTCTCTGCAAGAGTTCTTGGAACAACTTCAATTGAATCTGCAAATGCCAAAACTGCTAACTGCTCACGACCTGATAAAGTATTAGCAAAGCTTCTTAGTCCTCGAGCAAGTTCTATTTCTGTTGCACCTGCGCCAGCAACAACTTTGCTTAAGTTTAATGAAGCTACTAAACAGCTTAATGAATCTACCATTGCTCTTTCAATTTCATCAACAACATGTTCTGTGCCGCCTCTGATAAGAATTGTGACTGCTTTTGGATTTTGGCATTGTTTTACATAGGTTAACATTTCATCATTAACCTTTAGTTCTTCAATTTCCCCTGCAATTCCTAAATCTGATGGATTTAAATCTGAGGGTTTAGTAACAATTCTTGCACCTGTTGCTTTTGATAATTTTTCAATATCTGATTTTTTTATTCTTCTGCATGCGTAAATATTATTCTTTGCAAGATAATACTGAGCAATATCATCAATTCCTTTTTGACAGAAGACTACATTTGCTCCTGAAGAAATAATTTTATCAACCATAGCTTTTAGGATTTTTTCTTCTTGATCAATAAATCCTTGAAGTTGTGTTGGATCGGAAATTTGAATTTTTGTATCTGTTTCTGGAGATTTGATTTCTAATGCTCCATTAATTAAAGCAATTTTACAGTTTGTTACTTTTTTTGGCATTGATGAATTAACACGTTCTTTATCTAAAATTAAACCTTTGATTAATTCAGAATCTTCAATACCACCACCAACTTTTTTTTCTAATTTTATGGAATCAAAATCAATTTTGCCATTATCTATTACTTCTTGTACACCTTCTAATAATAATGAAGCTAATTTTTCTTTTGCTGAGCCATGTTTTCCAATCATTGAAGTGATTGCAATTTTTCTTAATATTTCTTTATCATTAATTGAAACATTTTCTGCTAATTCATTAAGTAATAATTGGGATTTTTCATTTGCAAGATTATAACCTCTTGTGATAACAGTAGGATGAATATTTTGTTCTAATAATTTTTCTGCATTTTTTAATAGCTCTCCAGCAATGATTACTGCAGTCGTTGTTCCATCGCCAACTTGTTCATCTTGTGTTTTTGCAACTTCAACAATCATTTTTGCAGCGGGATGTTCTATTTGCATTTCTTTTAGGATTGTTACACCATCATTTGTTATTGTGATATCACCTAAAGAATCTACAATCATTTTATCCATTCCTTTTGGACCTAATGTTGTTCTAACTGTTTCTGCAACTAAACGCGCAGCCATAATATTATTCCTTTGAGCATCTTTTCCTATGAATCTTTGAGTATTTTCTGGTAATATGAAAAATGGTTGTTGTTGTGACATTTTAATTCCTCCTAAATGTTGTTTTTGATTAATAGGACATATATAAATGCTTTGTATGATAGTTTTGTTTTTAGTTATTTATTTTTAGTTAGTATAATTATTGATTCTATAACTCAGAAATCTTTTTAAATAGGTTATGTTTGGAATGAAATAAGTTTTCAAATGGAGGGATTTGAATGGATGGTCTTGAAGCTTATGATGAAGAAGATTCTGGTGATGAATTTTTGAATGAAGATTTTGATGATGATTATGACGACGATTTAGCTGAGGATGAAGAAGAAAATGAAGAAGAATAATTTTTTATTTTTTCTTTGAACTTTTTATTTTTTCTATAATTGATTTATCTGAAATTATTGCTGAATTTCCAGTTGGATCTTCTATGACTATTTTTAATGGCATTTCTCCCCATTTAACTTTTCTAATTTTTTTAAGTAAATTTTTTGCTGTTTTAATTGCATTTTCGTCATCAGAACTATTTTTTTCATCTTCAATAACTTTTTCAAATCTAGTAATCAGACCTTCAATATTTGAAACATAACCTTCTGATGCTGGGCCTGGAGTTACTGTCATTCTAAGCTGTGGAATTTTGATTGTTGCTTCAGATGATTTTACAATCCTAATGCTCATATCTTCTTCTTTTTCAATTGTGAATGTAATTCTACAAGGATCTTTCATTTCTGCAGCTTCTACATCTGCTTTATGAAAACCACAAGCATTACAATGCATTGAAAATAAATATACCTTACCAAAAAAAGGAATTTCTGATTCTTCCTCATTTAAAATTAATTCTTTTGCCAAACATATTGGGCAAATTTCACTTTCTATTTGTTCCATGGAATATAATTATTAAAAAAGAATTTAAAAAGTTTACTTATTCCATTTCTGCTTGTGTAGTTACTGGTTTTGAAAAACTTCTGTCAACTGTTGCGAAGTTAGGTGTAGCTACTAACCAATCTTCTCCAAATCCAGCAATATCACCATCAACTGCATCACAAGTTTTCTTTAATTTGTTTACAACACGCTTTAGTTCAATCATATCTTTTTCCTTGATAGGTCGAATATTTACTAAAGCAATAGTATAACCATCTCTTAATGCATCTAAGACGTTCTTTACATCTTGGAATTCTTTGATTATGAATGGTTTAACAACTACCTTGGTTTTTCTCGCTGGTTGATTGCTACTATCTATTTCTAAATAATCTTCTCCAAATTCGTCTGGAATGTCTTCTTCTTGACTTGTACCTAGAATCTTATTTTTGATTCGTAAAAGAGTCTCGTTCATTTTGGCTTGGAACCTCCCAATTCCTCTCTGTATATTCAAAATTGGTTTAAATACATTTCCATTGTAGAGAACTTTATTTGTATAAGTAGTATTAAAGTGATTCTAATTGACTAATGATAACCCAGAGTTGAGATCTGATGTAAGAAGGCATATTTGGATCGTCTGAAACGTCGTCTAATTCTCTGATAGCTTTATTTGCACGTAAACTTTCTTCAATTGAACAATCTTCTAATGCACTAATAGCAATTTCTATTTTATTGCGAACATTTTTTGGCATTCCATCATCTTCTAATATGGCTGTTAATTCTTCAATCAGACTTTCCATTTTTCATGTGTTTATCAAGCTCTTCCATAACTTCAGATTGAAGTGTTTTAGCTTTTTCTTCTAACGCTGTTTCTTGTTTTTCTAAACTTTTAATTCTAATATCTAATAAATCTTTTTTTTCTTTTAAGTCTTTAGATAATGATTCTTTTTCAGATTCAAACATTACATTACCAGTAATTTTGTAAATTTTACCTTTACAATTTTGCATTTCATTTAATGCATTTTCAATTTCTAAAACTTGAGACTGAAAATTTTGTTTTTGAGAAATAAAATTATTCAAACTATGTTCAATCATTTGTAATTGAGCAATTTTTTCCTGAGTTTCCTTTTGAATATCCATTTTAAATTGCCTTGATCTCTGTACGAACTGTTCTTTGTTTGTATAGAATTTTACTGCCACAATATGGACATCTTACTTTTTTCTTTATGTAATCACTTTTTACTGTTTTATCACAAGTGAAACATTTGTAGTCAACCATTTTTTTATTCTCCTATAACATAAGCTTTTCCAGTGAATTTTGCATCGCATTTATTACAAAAATAAATTCCTGCTGAGATTCTTTTAACTTGATATCTTGAACAGTAAGGACATTTTTGTGGTTTCTTTTGTAGTTTTTCAACAGAAAGCAGTTTTGTTTTAGTTCTTTTTCCATATCTTGCACCAAATCTTGCAACTGAACCGATTTTCTTTGCCATTTTTCTCCTTTAAGTTTATCTTTTCTTTATAAGCTTTTTGATGAGGCTGCCCGGATTTGAACCGGGATCGTCGGGTCCCAAACCCGAAAGTCTAACCAAGTTAACCCACAACCCCATGATTGAAAGTTTGGAGCTATTTAAATAACTATCGTTGATTTAAAATTTAATCTGTGGTTAGTAAATTCTTTTTTTAAAAAAATATTTATTGAAAAAAAATTAAAATATTTATTTTTTCCCTGCTGCTTTTGCTACAGGTTTAGCTGCAACTTTTGCATCTGCTACTGGAACTGCTTTTTTATCTTTAGCTGCTTCTTTTTCTTTTTTAGTTGCTTCCATTTTTGCAACTTCACCTGCAAATTTCTTTTGGAATGCAGATAATTGTTCAGCTAATTCTGATCTTTTTTGAGATGAAACATCAGTTTTTTCTGCTTGGATAATTTTATCATAAACACCTTTATTAATTTCTGGACTTATTTCTAAAGCTGTTTTTCCCTCGATAAGAACACCCATTGAATTACAAGTACCAATAATAGTTTTAACAGCTGATTTTAAATTTTTAGCTGAAAGATTTGTTTCTTTCATTTTTGCAATTTTTATAACATCTTCAATTGCAGCGTTAGCAATTTTACTTTTATTTGGAATCCCAGAACCAAGCTTTAGATTAAATTCTTTTTTTACTAAACCTGATGCTGGTGGTGTTCCAATTAAAATTTCAAATTCTTTTGTTTCTGTATCGACGATTATTTTGATAGGAACTTTCATACCTGCAAATGCGGCAGTTTTTTTGTTAATCTCAGCAACCACTTGACCTATATTTATTTTCAAAGGGCCTAAAGCTGGACCTAATGGTGGAGCAGCGGATGCTTTTCCTCCTTCTACTAATGATTCAACTGTTTCTTTAGCCATGTCAGTCTGAGAAAAATTAAGTATTTATAAGTCTTTGCTAGATTTATTAATCTTTTGAGTTATTCTTTTTTAGGAGTAAATAACAAAAACTATTTAAATTAAAATGTTTTTATGAAAAATATGAATAAACTATTTAGTATTACGGATTGGTTTTTACCAAGGGATTTAATTGTTGATGGTCGACTTGATCTTGAAAGATTATTTTGTCAACCCCCAGAAAATGGAAAACCAGCTGTAGTTGTGTCACAATTATTTTTTCCGGATAATGATTCTTTTTTTAGGATGCAAATTCCAAATCAAGGGGATGTACGTTTTTTTAGTTTTGGGAAGGGTTATGGTTCTCAATCCGAGAGGGATTTAAGGAGTTTTTTCAATTTTAAAGGTGATTTAAATGATCTTTCAGGAATGTATCAAGTAGTTCTTGTGCAAAGAGGAATGTTTTGTTCAGGAATAGAAACTGATCCTAGAAGTAGTAGTAGTTATATTGATGAAATTGATGCTTATTGGCGTCCAATTTCAAAAAAATCTCCAATTTATTAATTATTTTTTTGTTAAAATTATATTAATCAAAATATTAAAGAGATTCTTCTTCAGTTGGATTTTCTCTTCTGATAACTTTAACAGAGTCCAATTTTAATGTCAAAGGAATTGGTACAGCAGTTTCAAGAATTTCAAGAACGACTTCTTCTTTTTGTAAATCTATTCTGATTACTTTAGCTTTTTCATGTTTGAATGGGCCAGTAATAATTTCAACTATATCGTTCTTTTGAATATTAACTTTGATTGCTACTTGTTCTAGCATAGGTTCTATTTCTTTCATTTCAACAGGTTTTGGTAATAATCCTTTTGCATAAGGAATTCCAATAAATGATTCTTCTGCTGCTTGACGATCTTTAGCTTCTAAAAAAACGTAACCTCTCATTCCATGAGGATGAATGATACTATAAACTTCTAATTTTTTCTTTTGTGCATTTGAAGATACAAAGTCAATTACTTGTTCTTCTCTATTCGCTGTTGTCCTTAATACGAATATTTGTGATTCCATTTTTTAAAATCCTAGAGTTAATGCTCCTGTTATTGAAATTATGAAGCCTATTGCCCCGATAATTAACATACCTAAGCCAGTTACTTTAACAATTGCTTTATATTCCTCTTTTGAAGGTTTTTTTGTTATTTGAAAAACTCTAATGCATTCTTTGATGAAGCTTTTGGTTTTTGTCCAATGTTCTTGTAACTTGATGTTCATGTCTTAAAAAGGATTTTAAGTGATATTTAAATGTTTGGGTTTATGGTCCTTCTCCCATTGCTCTGAATCCATTATAGCTTTCATGAGGGATAATTTTTGTTGTTGAAGTTGTTGGAGAATAAACTGTAATTTCGAAGGGTTTATTAGATTTTAAATCAGATTCTTTAATTAATTTTGAAAAGTTAACAGTATTTTTATATCTCTCAAACTCTTGGGAAAGTTTCTTATCTCCTTGGGAAATTTCTATTCTTGTTATTCCTGAATCGTTACTTGCTATACAATTTCTACAGAAAGTACTCCCTGAACCTTTTACTAATTCTGTTTCTATTTCTGGAGGATTATTATTATTAATAACTAAATGGCCTGGTTTTATATCTAGACCATATGAAAAAACAGGCATTGTTCTTGAAGCACAATAATCTGAAGCATTACATGCAATTACTTCTAAAGTATGAAAGCCTGGATCTAATTTTAATGGAAGATTTGTTATAATTGTATAATTATCTGGATATTCATTTTGAATATAACTTGAATCGTCTAATTTTATTTCTATGCTTTCTATTTTGTCTTTTGAAGGTTTATGTTCATATTCGAGAGTTGTGATGTCAAAAGTTCCTTGGTTGTTTCTTTCGAAAGTTGTTTCTGTGCAAGTAGTATCGCTATTTGATGCAATTATACCTAAGTGATTTTGGGATAATTTTAATTCTAAACAAGGTGGGTCCATTGAACCTAAATGAGAATTATAATCCTTGTGGGCACAGGTAGTAAGTAGTAAGCCCGCTACTACTGGTAGCACGGTGTAACCGCAGAATCCCATTTTAAAATACAATATCAGTGATAAACTGAAGTTTAATGTGAAAAACAAAATCCTATTTAAAGTTTATGGTTTAGAAAAACTCTATTCCAAGTTCTTGTTCCATTTTCGGTTTGTCTAGTTTTAGTTTCTTAGTCCCAAAAATTTGTGAGCTTTTTACTCCTGTAACTATTAGTAAAACTTTCATTGCAGTTCCAAGATCTTCAGAAATTTGTGCACCCCAAATAACACGTGCATCTCCATCTAATTTTTCTGTTACAGTTTCGACAACTTTACGAGCTTCTTCAAGAGTCATATCAGAGCCACCACAAACATTAATCAAAGCACCTGTTGCTCCGGAAATGTCTACATCTAATAATGGGTTATTGATTGCTTTTTCGACTGCTTCAAGGGCTCTATTTTCAGAATCTGATTCGCCGATGCCGATCATAGAAACTCCACCTTTGCCCATAACAGCTCTAATATCTGCAAAATCTAAATTGACTAAGCCTGCTTTTGTAACTAATTCTGCAATGCCTTTTACTGCATTGGTTAAAATTTCATCAGCAACCTTGAAGGCTGTATGTAATGGTAAGTCTGGAGCAAGTTCTAATAATTTATCATTAGGAATTACAATTAGTGTGTCAGCATATTTTTCAAGTTTTTCAAGCCCATACATTGCATTATCATATCTTCTTGAGCCTTCCATTGCGAAAGGGATTGTTACAATTGCGACTGTAAGTGCGCCTATTTTTTTTCCTATTTCTGCGACGACAGGAGCAGAACCAGTACCAGTACCACCACCAAGACCTGCAGTTATGAAAATCATATCAGCTCCAGAAATTTTTTGTTTAATTTCTGTTTCGGATTCTTTTGCAGCTTCTTCACCAACTTGAGGAATACTACCAGCACCAAGGCCTTGAGTTAATTCTCTTCCAATTAAAATTTTGATATCTGCATTAGTATATAATAAATCTTGAGCGTCTGTGTTGATAGCGATTGTTTCTGTGCCTACAATGCCAATTTCATACATTCTGTTAATAGAATTATTCCCACCACCACCACAACCTATAACTTTTAATTTTGATTTTTGGCGTGTTAAAATTGCTTCTAGTTCTTCATCAATAGCATGGACTTTTTTGAATTTATTTGGATCTAATCCAAAATTTGATGATTCTTTGAAGATACTATCCATAGACTGATTTTTAGAATGTGAATTTATAAAAATGCTTGTGATTTAGTTACTATTTTAGGTATAAATAATGAAGAATTTTATCCATTGGTTCTGGGTTCGGAAGTTCTAAAGCCATATAAATTGGGATTATTCTGAATTCAGAGTCTGCTAAATAATTTCTAAAATCATCCAAAATAACTTTTGCTAATTCTTGAACTGTGTTTGTTGCAACTTGGTTAAATCCTTCTTTTTTTAAGTCTTCATCTAATGTCATTTTGTTCTCTTTTCTAGTTTTAGATTTTTTAATTCTGGAATCCTTTTTTTAAGTTCCATCTCAAGCATTTCTTTTAATTCTATAGGTAATTCACTTTTAATGGTTATTTCACCATTATTTTCTTCAATAGTATAATTTTTATGCATATGAAGATTCATTTCTAATAATGAACTTACCTTTTCTTTTAAATCTGTAATCAAATTTATTATTGTTACTTCATATTTTAAAACTTTGCCAGCGAGAGGATGATTGAAATCTATTAAAACTCTACCACCAGAAATAGATTTTATTGTTCCTGGAACACCATCAATTTCTATTCTTAAACCTGGCATTGGAGCAAATTTTTGGTCTTTGAATTTGTTTAATGGAACTAATGAGAAAGATTTTGCATTTCTTTTACCAAAACCTTGTTCAGGTTGAACGGTTACTTCTAGTTTGTGATTAGGTTCTTTATCTATTAGAAATTCGTCTAATCCTTCAACTACATCCTTGAATCCTAGACAAATAATTGTTTTATCATGAATATGAGCATCAATACTTTCTTTCTTTGCAAGTTCTTTATCATTTAAATCGAATATTTTTCCGTCGTCAAGTCTTCCAACAAATTTGATTTCAACAAAATCGCCTTTTTTTGTTTTCATGTTTTTGAGGAATAATTATTAGTATTTAAAATTATTGTTAGAGTTCATGAATCTTTTTTAAGTTAGGTTGTATTGTTTTTTGGATGTGGATGGATGATTTGGATCCAAAAGTGAAAAGTTCTTTGAATAAATTGTTGATAGAGGTATCTAAAGAAAAAAATTCTTATGTTTCTCAAAAGAATTCTTCTAAAATTCAAATGTGGGTTGCTTTAGCTATGATAAATTCTAAAATTGATGCTCTGAATGAAAGGATTTCCAAGTCTATTAATGTCAAAAATCTAAAGAAAAGTTTAAAGAAATTATGAAAAGATTTATATATACTTAATTTTTCCTTATCGGTTATGGGAGAAATAAAACCAATTGATGGTACTGAAGCAAAACCAGGAAGATATGTTATCTTTGATGGGGTAGCTTGTGTTGTAAAAAGTTTAGAAATTTCAAGACCTGGGAAACATGGTCATGCAAAGTGTAGAATAGAAGCTGTTGCTATTAGAGATGGTAAAAAAATTATTAAAATTATGCCTGGTCATGATAGGATTGATTCACCAGTTATCGAAAAGAAAAGTGCGCAAGTCTTATCAGTTATGGGAGATCATGCAAATGTAATGGATAATGATTCATTTGAAACATTTGATATTATAATTCCAGAAGAATTAAAAGAAAAAGTTAAAGAAGGAGTTCAAGTTGTATACTGGGTTGTATTAGATGAAAAAATAGTACAGTCTGTTATGAATAGTTGATAAAAATGGCAAAATTTGATGCAGTTGTTGGAAGATTGTTTAAGAGAGTATTTGTTTGTAGAAAATGTAAAACAAAAATTAGAACAGATTCAATAAGAGTTATTTCTAAGACTGTTAAATGTAGAAATTGTGGTGGCAAAGCTTTTAGAGTAATAAAAAGTAAGGCTAAAGCTGGTGCTTAAATTTTTTAAAAACTTTTATAAATTCTATTATTTGTTTATTTTAAAATGAATTGGGATTTGATTTCAGTATTGATATTTTATTTGTTATTATTAGTCGTTTATTATAAATTTAAAAATAAGTTTGAAAATCAAGGACTTTTAGTTTTGTATAAGACTAAGTTAGGATTGAATTTAATGGATAAGATTTCCAAAAAGTTTCCTCGTATTGTTACTTTTTTATCGTATACTGGTATTATTGTAGGATTTTCTGGGATGGCATTTATTCTTTATTTTTTGATTAAAGAAACTATTAAATTAATATTAGTTCCTGGAACGCCTTCTGCTTTAGCCCCAGTATTACCAGGTATTTCTATTCCTGGAGTTCCGACATTATCATTTTGGCATTGGATTATTACTATTTTTATTGCTGCAGGTATTCATGAATTTGCACATGGTGTTGTAGCAAGAAATATTAATGTTCCAATTAAAAGTTCAGGATTTGCATTTTTAGGGCCATTATTAGCAGCATTTGTTGAGCCTGATGAAAAAATAATGGAAAAGAAACCGATCTTGAAACAATTAGCAGTATTTGCTGCTGGACCTTTTTCAAATATTCTTTTAGGAATTTTTGTTTTATTAGCTATGATGTTTATTTTTGCACCTTTTTTAGGAATGATTTATGATAGTAATGGAATTAGTGTTTCGGGGTTTATTGAAGATAGTGCAATGAATCAGTCTGGAATTGAATTGCCATTTACAATTATTTCTTTGAATGATAATCAAGTCTTGACAATTAAGGATTTTGTTAATGAAACTTCTTATTTGAATCCAGGTGATGAAATTGTTGTTGGAACTGATAAGGGGGATTATAATATTGTATTAGGGAATAATCCTGAGAATGAAAGTTTGCCATATTTTGGGATTATTGGATTACAAGAAAATTTAATATTAAAAGATAATTTGAGTTTTTTAAATCCTATTGAAGGAGTTTTTGAATGGTTTCAATTGCTGTTCATGTGGTTATTTTTGATTTCAGTAGGTGTTGGGTTGTTTAATTTATTACCTTTAGGGCCTGTTGATGGTGGAAGAATGATTTATTCTTTGGGATTGGTTTTCTTTAGTGAAAAGGTTGCAAAAAGAATTTTATTATTTGCTTCTTTGGTTTGTTTAGCATTAATTATTATTAATATGATTCCTTGGATAGAAAAATTAATTATTTTTATCTGGGGGATTTTGATTTTAGTTTTTACTTTATTGTAAAATTAAATATTATTTAGTATTTGTTTTTTCTAAAATCATTATTCTTCTAGTCAATGAGCCGTGAACGAATTGTTCAGTTGAAAATTTGATTTTATATTTGGTTTTTATTTTTATTGTATTGGGCATCATTATAACAACTTTGTCTATGAAATTATAAGCATGTTCTAGAAATTCATTATAAAGTTCTTCTACTTCAGTTTTTTTAGTTGAAGCGCGTCTTCCATAAGGTGGATCGCAAACTACTGCTTTACATTTTATGATTTCAGTTCTTGCATCAGCAACATTAAATGTTGCTTTTAGATTATAATGTTTGAAGTTTTCTTTTGCAGCACGAATCATTATTGGATCGATATCTGTACCGATGACTTTTATTCCAATCATTGCAGCTTCTAATAAAATCCCCCCAGTGCCGCAAAAAGGGTCCCAAATTATGCCTTTTTTTACTCCTGAAAGGTTGATTAATGCTCTTGCTAATTTTGGTTTTAATGAAACTGGGAAGAAACCTGGACGAAGGTCTGGCCTTCTTATATGGAAAGGTTCTGTGCGTTCGAATACTTTTTTACCGCAGATTATTTTGTCTTTTATAAAAAAGAAATTAAATTCACTTTTAGAATTTCTTAATTTAACTTTTGGTGTCTTTAATGATTTCCAAATTATTCCTGCTAATTCTTTTTCTTTAGAAGCTTTATTTGATCTTACACAAAAGTTTTCTTCATAATATTTCTCCCAATTTATTTCTGGGATTTTATTATCAATAAATATTAATTCGTACACATTATTTGTGCAGGCTAATCTTTTGTAGTCAATAATTTTTTTACAAATTAAAATATTATCATATAGCTCATAATCTTCAGTATCTGCTAAACTTAGAATTTCTTGTATTGAAATTTTAAGATTATCCTTTGAGAGTTCGTAGATCATTTTATTTTCCTGAGAAAACCATATAAAATCATTAATTCCCTTTTTGTTAAGTTACTTTTACCAATTAGTTTTTTCCAAATAAGCCTTTGGGTATTTTTTTTTGATTCTGAAGCAAAATCTAATTTATTAAGAGTTTCATTGACTAATTTGTATATTCTTTCTTTGTCTTCTTTTGTTGCATGCCTAATACTATCTCCAACTTTTTCAGCTTTAGACCTTTTGAAAAGTTCATATAAAATAATTGTAGCAGCATGAGAAACATTCATAGTAGGATATTTTTTAGAAGTTGGAATGGTTACAATAATATCGCATTTAAGTAATTCTTCATTGTGCATTCCATCACCTTCACGGCCTATAATTAAACCTACTTTTCCTTTGAATGTCATTTTTGATAATTGCTCAGGAGTTATGGGATTTCTTTGTAGATTAAAGTCTGTTCCAAGAATTGCAGTGGTACCAATAATTGTATCATAATCGTCTAAATTTTTGATTATTCTAGCATTTTTTAGAATTTCTTTTGCATGAGTTGCACGATCTAATGATTCTTTATCTAAATGGTTACATTTTGGATTAAGTAAGACTAAATTTGCAAATTCAAAGTTTTTCATAGCTCTGGCTAAGGCTCCAATGTTTCCAGGGGTTTGAAAGTCTTGAGCGATGATATCCATAGGAGATTTTGGGGATAGTTAAGCTTAAATAACTTTTTGATTTTGTTAATTGAATGTTAGTAGACGTACATGCACATTTAACTTATGAAAAATTTGATGAAGATGTTGATGAAGTAATTAATAAATTTAAAGGAATTATTATTACTAATGGGACTTTTGTTGAAGATAATCGAAAAGTTTTGAAACTTTCTAAGAAATATTCTAATGTTAAACCAGCTTTAGGGATTTATCCTGGGCATATTATTGAAATGTCTGATGATGAATTAAAGAAAGAATTGAAGTTTATTGAGGAGAATAAACCTATTGCTATTGGGGAAGTTGGATTAGATGGAACTTATGAAAATATGGATAAACAAATTATTTGGTTCAAGGAGTTTATCAAATTATCAAATAAATTAGAAATCCCTATTATTGTACATACACGAAAAGCAGAAGCTAAAGTGATTGATGTTCTTGAAGAGATGAAAGCGAAGAAAGTTGTGTTGCATTGTTTTAGTGGAAGTATGAAACTTGTAGTTCGAGCTGAGAAATTGGGATATAATTTTTCTGTGCCTGTGATTATAACTTATTTAGAACATTTTAAGGAATTAGTGAAGAAAGTTTCTATTACTAAATTACTGACTGAAACTGATGCTCCTTTTTTATCTAATATCAAAGGTGAAAGAAATGAGCCTAAGAATGTTGCAATTACAATTAAAGAAATTGCAAAATTGAAAAATATGGTAGAAATTGAAGTTGAGAATTCTATATTGATGAATTATAAACGTTTGTTTTAGGAATTATAATCATTAAAGTTTTCGTCTTCAAAAAGGATATTCTTTTGGTCTTTTTTCTCTCTAAAAGTTCTTGGAACATAAACTTTTTCATTTGTTAATGGATTAATTTCAGTGTAATACATACAAGTTGAAATTGTTCCTGGGGTTGGTGTGAAGATTTGTGTTAAATTGACTTTCAAATGATTTTTTTCACAAAATTCTTTTAATTTATCCATATCTTTAATTGTGCATCCAGGATGTGCAGCTATAAAATATGGGACTAAAGGTTTGTTATATTTAGAATATTCTTTCAAAAAATCTATGAATGCTTTTGGATTTGATTTATTCATTGCTTTTAGAACGTTTGGAGAAATGTGCTCAGGTGCAATCTTTAATCTTGTTGTATATTTCATGATTTCTTTTAATAAATTCGGTTGTTCTTGAATAATATCATGTCTTATTGCGCTTCTTAGTTCTAAAATATTATTTTTTTTAATTTTTTCTATATCTTTTAATAAATATAAAAATTCATTATTGATAATTCTAAATTTACAAGTAATGCAATCCTGATTACATTTTTCTTTTTTTGTGAAAATAGTAATCTCTTTTTCTAATATTGGAGAATAAAGTTTGTTTTCAACATTGTAAAGTTTACATTTGCTGTTATACATATTTATCGTGGGTAAAGTTAAATCACTAATAATTCGATCTTTTTTGTAGATTGATTGAATTTCGGTTAGGATGCTTTTTCTGGTTCTTGATGAAATTTGTTTTCCTTGAACTAATGGAATTACACAAAAATTACATGAACCAAAGCAGCCACGACCTATGACAATAGAATTTTTTAATTTTTGAGTTATGGATTTTAGTAAATCTAAATTTTTTGAATTTGGATTAAATTCTCTTTCATATGGTAGTTCATATAAATAATCCATTTCTTCTTCGGTTAAATAATTTAAAGATTTATTATGCTGAATATAAGATAAACCTGTTTTTTCAATGAGTGCTGTTTCTGGATTTAAGGTTGTGATTCTTGTTAATCTATTGAAATTGTTTTTGTCTTTAATGCAATCTTCATAAGAAGGTATCTCCAAACCTTTAATGGGGTTTTGAGTTCTAAATGCAATCCCATCAATTTCGTTTAATTTTTCTTTGGGGATTTGTTCAAATATTTTTTTTACTGGATCTATTTTTATTTTTTTGATTTCATTTAAAATATTTAATAAAGCTCTTTCTGCATTACCAAAGATTAGAATATCTGCTTTTGTATCGTCGAGAATGTTGTGTCTTAAGGCATTTGTTCTGTAATCAAAATGAGTGAATCTTCTTATGGTAGCTTCTAAACCACCTATAATTGTTGTTGTTTTTTTGTAGAAAGATTTAATTTTTTGGGTATAAACCATTAATGCTCTTTCTGGAACTAGAACATTTTCGCGTTTCTTTAACATGGGAGTATAATTTGCTAACATAGAATCTAATAATCCGGATGTTATGCAAAAGAAATATTTTGGAAAACCACAAATTTTGTAATCTTCATCATTTATTGGTTGGGCTATTATTCCTATCTTATATCCTTTTGAATCTAATAACCTTGAAAGAATTGCAATTCCGCTAAGTGGATGGTCATAATATGGATCTCCTGTAATAAATATTACATCAAATTGTTGAAAATTTTTGTAGTATTTTTTACCTTCTTCTATGCTTGTAGGGAGGAATTTCATGCTTGAATTGTGTTTGGTTTAGATTATAAGGGTTTTTATTCTGAAATTTCTGATTGTAGTGTTAATTCTAAATTTGAAAGAGGTCTAAAAATTCCGGATTGGCATGCAAATGTTTTTCCTATTAACAACATACTTGTTTCCCTTAAGAAAGCTACAATTGGATAAACTCCTCTTCCTGAATCTTGTATTAAAACTGCTGTTGTTTTTCTAAGAGTTCTTGCATTTTTTATTGGATCGTCTTCGATGGCATATTGGATTATTTCTAATGGACCTCTTTTTGGATGAGCTATATATAATTGTCTATTTGTAGTTGATTGTGCAACAATATATTTTCCAAAATTTGGTAGTTCAAATTCTCCTGAAAATCTAGTTTTATGGACACTAGTTGTTATTGAACCATCTAAAGAAAAAGTTGCAACTGGGCCCGTAGTTATATAAACATTTTTTGAATGTTTTCCTGTAATACTGAAATAATCCAATGGTTCACCTGTTTTTTGTGTTGGAACTAAGTATAATCCTTCTCCGATTTGAATAATTCTATCTCTTTCTTGAAGCCTGCTTCTTGCTTCAATTAATGAATCTCCCATTTCAAAATCCTTTAGATTTAAAACCCTAGTTCTGTTATCGTACATAAGGGATTTTGCTTTAGAAGTAATTAATAAACCTTTTGTTGGAGTATAGAAATGCTTTTAATTTATGATTTTAACAAAATAGGTATGGAATTTTGGTTGGCACCGATGGAAGGTGTAACGGATTGTGCTTTTAGGACTTTATGTTACAAATATGGGGCTGATTTGACTTTTACTCCTATGGCTAGAGTTGATAGTATTTTAAGGAATAAAAATGAAGCTAGAAAAATCTTTGATTTGAATAATTCTACTCCAACTGCAATTCAATTAATGTTAGTAAAACTTGAAAGTGCCAAGGAGTTTGTGAAAAATTTTGATTCTTTTAATATTAATCCGAAAATTATTGATATTAATGCTGGTTGTCCTAGTCCTGAAATAATTAAATCTGGTGGTGGGGCTGCGTTAATGAAACGTGTTACAAGAGTTCAGGAATTAGTTACTGAATTGAAGAAATTAGAATTACCTGTTTCAGTTAAATTAAGATTAGGTTTAAGTGAATATGAAGCTGGAAAAAAAACTTATTTGAATTTAATTAAAAATGTTGATGCGGATTATTTTATTGTTCATGCTAGGCATGCAAAACAGGAATCAGATGAGGAACCAGATTGGAAAATATTTGAAGATTGTGTTAGAACTGGAAAAAGAATTGTTGCTAATGGTGGAATTAGCAAAAGAGATGATTTGAAACTTTTTGAGTATTTGGGAATAAAAGAAGTCATGATTGGTACGGCAGCACTTAGAAATCCTTCAGTTTTTAGGCATCTTAAAGGTCAAGACTTTGAGAAGATGGAAAAAATTAAATATGATTATTTGAGATTAGCTGATGATTATGGTTCTAAGTTTAAGGATGATGTTTTAGAAATATTTAAGAGAACTTATTGATCAATTTTGAAATAAGAATTTAATTTGAATAATACTTTCTGTGTTTTTTCAACATTTAATCTTGCAATTGTTCTTTGGATTAAAGTTTTTTTTAATGAGAATATTTTTGTGGCCTTTATTTTACTCTTAAAATCAAGGTTTCCTTCTTCTATATCAGAATCATTAACTTCAATACAATAAGTATTCTCTTGTGGGTTACTAGTTAAGGCACAGCAAATAAAATCTTCGTTTCCTTCATGAAATTTATTATTTGAAATGATTAAAGCTGGTCTTTTTTTATTTTCTATTAAACTTGAAAATGGAATTGGGACTAAGACTATGTCTCTTTGTTTAATATTTATCCCATCTTGCATCATATTCATTCTCCCAGAAATCAAATAATGAAGAACCAATAGTTGATTTAGTTCTTTTTAATTCTTTAATTTCTTCTTTAATTTTTTTAATTTCTGATTCTAAGTGTTCAAGCTTTTTCATATTGAAATCTAACTTTTAAGGCTTAATAAAGTTTTTTATGAAAAATCCAAAAATCTTTCATGAATTTAAGAAAGATTATTAAATCTTTAACTATTTTGTCTATAAATGGATTACAAAGAATTAGGCTTTAAAGCAGGTATTGAAGCACATCAACAATTGGAAACACATAAATTGTTTTGTCATTGCCCTTCTTTAGTTAATGATGAGAATAAAGCAGATATATTTTTTGAAAGAAAATTAAGGGCTGCTGCGGGTGAAACTGGAAAAGTTGATCAAGCCGCTAAGTTTGAGATGTCTAAATCTAAGATTATAAAATATGAGGGTTGCTCTACTTCTAGTTGTTTGGTTGAGATGGATGAAGAGCCGCCACATGCAGTTAATAAAGATGCATTAAAAATTGTTTTAGAGGTTGCATTATTATTGAAAGCAAAAGTGTTAGATGAAATACATTTTATGAGGAAGACTGTTGTTGATGGGAGTAATGTTTCTGGATTTCAAAGGAGTGCATTGATTGCGATTGATGGATTTGTTGAGACTTCGAAAGGGAAAGTTAAGGTTGATACTATTTGTTTAGAAGAGGAAGCTGCAAAAAAATTAGAAGAAGGAACTGATTTTGTTAGGTTTAGACTAGATAGATTAGGTGTTCCTTTGATTGAAATTGCAACTGATGCTTCTATTCAAGATCCTGAACATGCAAAAGAAGTTGCTTCTATACTTGGAATGATTTTAAGGAGTACTGGAAAAGTAAAGAGAGGTATTGGAACCATTAGACAAGATGTTAATGTTTCTATTAAGGGTCATCCTCGTGTAGAAATTAAAGGTTTTCAAGAATTAAGGTATATGCCAAAGGTTATTGAAAATGAAATTTTGAGACAAAAATCTGAAAAGAATGGTGTAGCTCATGTTCGTAAAGCTAATGCGGATGGAACCACTATTTTTTTAAGACCTATGCCTGGTGCAGAGAGGATGTATCCAGAGACAGATATTTCTGTTATTAAAAATGTTAAAAAATTATTAATTGATATTAAATTGCCAGAATTAATTGATGAAAAAGCATTAAGATTCGAAAAGAAATATGGTTTGTCTTCAGATTTGGCAAGAGGATTAGTTGAAGAACAATTAGAGTTGGATAGTTTTAAATTTAAAAATCTAGAGTTGAAATTTGTTGCGAGTGTTTTGGTTAATTATCCCAAGGAAATACAAACTAGGTTTAACTTAGATGCTTCAAAGCTTACTGAGGGTGATTACAAAGAAGTTTTAGGTTATTTAGACCAAGGTAAAATCTCTAAAGAGGCTGTGATAGAATTATTGATCGAAAAGATTAAAGGGAATAGGATTGATTTGAGTAAGTATAAGGCTGTTGATACTGATGAGGTTGAAAAGATTATTAAAAAATTGGTTGAAGAAAATCCTAATTTGACTATAGGCGCTTTAATGGGTGATGCAATGAAATTATTGCGTGGAAAAGTTGATGGAAAAGTCATTATGGATTTGTTGAAGAAATATAAGAAATAATTTTCTGTCGATATTTATAG
>Ga0208375_1001543_pt1 | contig 25297 bp, 26 predicted proteins | sample RifOxyD1_FD_184038 | JGI IMG/M metagenome (GOLD analysis project Ga0208375, IMG submission 184038) | Soil microbial communities from Rifle, Colorado - Rifle Oxygen_injection D1 (SPAdes) | ecosystem: Environmental > Terrestrial > Deep subsurface > Rock core/Sediment | place: Rifle, Colorado...
TTCTAAATTTCGTGTAAATAATTTAACATTTTTATCTTTATGAATAATAACCCTGAAGCCATCTAATTTTTCCTCTACCTGTACTTTTTCTCCCAAAGCCTCAAAACTTTCCTCAATACTTGTAAATATAACAGCCAGCATTACTTTTACTGGTTTTCCAATTTTCAAATCAACATTTTCTAAATCATTATTTTTTGCTTTTATAGCAACTTCACCATAATCATTTAACAAATCATTTGCTTTTTGTATATCCTCTACTTTCTTATCAAAAGCAGAAGCAATAGAATCCCTTATTACACCTTCTTGAGTTCCTATTCTTAAATTTTCCAATAATGTCCTTGTAATATATTTAGCTTCTTCTCCATTAGAATTGCTTAATAATTCATTAATTAATTGTAATTTTCTGTTAACAGCACCTTCTCCCATGCTTTCACTTAATTTTTTAATATTATTAATAACTTTTTCAACATCTAATTTTTTTTCAAATAAAGCAGATTGTTTTTTCTTATTAATCAGCTCCTCGCTTATTTCCCCCAAATCACCTTTCTTGCTCCAAATATTCTCAATCTCTTTTTCATTTTCTCCAGAAATTATACTTAATGCCTTTATGACAATTTTTTCATTTACACCTGTTTTTCTTGCATCATTGTCAGCAAATACTCTTCCCTGTAATAAATAAATAATCTCTTTTAATTCATCATCTTTCAAATTTTTAATAAACTTAGATATAATCTCAACCTTATCCAATCTACCAGATTTAGACCTGATTTCATTATATACTCTTATTAACTCATAGTATCTCATAGAAATCTTAATAAATTTAGAAATTTAAAGGTTTTCTATGGATTTAACAAAAGCAATAGAATCAAGATTTTCAAGCAGGAGCTATTCTTCTAAGAGTTTTCCAGTTTCAGTAATAAGCCAGATTTTGGAATTAGCAATAAAATGTCCTAATGCAGGCAACCTTCATTCATACAGATTTGTTGTTATAGATGAAGAAGACTTAAAAATAAAAGTAGCAAAAGCTTCAATGAACCAGCTTTGGATGGCAGAAGCACCTTATTTGATAGTAGTTTGCTATGATGATACTTCATTAAAAAGATATTATGAAGACCAAGGCCATCACTATGGTGAGCAGGATGCAGTTGTAGTTTCTTCTTACATTACTTTAGTAGCAAAAGAATTTGACTTAGATACCTGTTTTGTTTCTGCATTTGAACCAGAAGAAATCTCAAGATTAACAAGGCTTCCTGGAAATGTTCATCCAGAAGTTATTATTCCCATAGGATATACAAGAGAAAAAAAGAAATTCCAGTATAGACCATCAATTGACTTGTTAGGTTTCTATAATGAATATGGAAATAAATCATTTAGGAAAACATTAGAAGAAAAAGCCAAAGAGCTTCCTAAATCAGCAAAATCAGACTTAAAATCAAAAGTACAAAAAATAAACCTGGATAAAGTAAAAGGATTTTTCAAAAAGAAAAAACCATGAAACTAAAAAAAGATAAATATTCAGCTGCCAGAGATGGCAATTCTCATTTTTTAGAATTATTTTGTTTTAAGTGCAATAACTCTCTTTTAACTTATCAAAAAGATGGCAAAGGTTCTTTGTTAAGATTATATCTTGATAGAATAATAGAACCAGAAGAATTAACAGGATTACAACTTAAGTTTAATAAAAAAGACCTGCCAGAACTAAGATGCAGCAATTGCAAAAATCTTATAGGCATTCCAATGATTTACAAGAATGAAAACAGAATAGCTTTTCGTTTAATTCCTTGTTCTTTTTCAAAGAAAAATAAATAATTTTTAAAAATTTAAGATACTTTTTTAATATTTTCTATTCTATTGTTAAAATGGTTGATTACAAAGATGCAGGTGTAAATATTGAATTAGGTGATGATGTTTCTAAAATATTATACAATGCAGCAAGATTAACTTGGAAAAATAGGCAAGGAAGATTGGGTGAAGTAGTAGAATTGTTTCCTGATTTTTCAGGTTTAAGAGCAATTCATGTTGGTAATCTGCCTTTTGATTCTTATATGAACTTAGGTTTTGATGGTATTGGAACAAAAGTTGAATTAGCAGAAAGAACTTCTCATCATAATACAGTTGCCTTTGATTTATTTGCAATGGTTTGTGATGATGCAGTTGTTAGAGGTGCAGAACCAGTTATAGTAGGCTCTATTTTAGATGTCAGAAGTTTAGAAGGAAATATTGAACCAGTAAGGCAATTAGCAATAGGTTATATTGATGCAGCTAGAGCAGCAAATGTTGCAATTGTTAATGGTGAAGTAGCTGAATTAGGTGCAAGGGTTCAAGGTTATGGTTCTTTTAATTATAACTGGGGAGCCGGAGTTGTTTGGTTTGCAAGAAAATCAAGATTATTTACTGGTTTTGAAATAAAAGAGCATGATAAAATAATTGCATTAAGAGAAAATGGATTTAGATCAAATGGAATTTCTTTAGTAAGAAAAATATTAACTTTAACTTATGGTGATGAATGGCATTTAGAACATTTTCAAGGTAAATCTTTAGGAGATCAAGTTCTTCATCCTTCAACAATTTATACAAAAGCAGCAGTTGAAATGTTTGGCGGTTTTGAAAATGAACCAAGAGCAGAAGTTCATGGAATTGCTCATATTACAGGAGGAGGAATTCCAGGAAAACTAGGTAGAGTATTGAAACCATCTAATTTAGGTGCTTATTTAGAACCATTTGAACCATCTGATTTAATGTTGCATTGCCAGGAAAAAGGAGAAGTTTCGGATAAAAAAGCATATGAAACTTGGAATATGAGGCATGGGATGTTAATTATTTCTCCTCAACCAGATGCAGTAATGCATGTTGCTCAAGAACATGGAATTGAAAGTGCAGTTGTTGGAGAAATTACCTCAAAACCAGGCATCAGAATTAAAAGTCAAGGACTTTATGATAAAAATAAAGAATTAGTTTTCTAAATTTTTAAAAAATAAAAAACAAACATTTAAACACTTCATCTTACTCATCTTACTTATGAGAAAAATGAAAAACGAACTAAAAGAAATAAGCAAAAAATTATTCACCCCAATTGCTTCTGAAAAAGTTTTAGTTAAAGACTGGAATTCCAAAGAGGATGATAAAGCTTGGAAAGATTTGTAATCAATAGTGTGCATTAGTAATGAAAGATATTGTGCATTAGTAATGAAAAGATTTAATTTATTATTATGAAGTAATAAATAACAAAAAGTTTATAAATGAGTTTGGTCTGGTAAATTTATGAGACCCAACATAAGCAATCAAAGAACTACTGAATCTAATTTGTTAAGTAATCTTAATCTTAAGGGATTAACTTTAACAGACTGGTTAAAAACAGCAGCTATCCCAGTAGGATTTGCAGCTCTTCTGTTCTTTAGTAACTCTGTTTCATCAACTTATGGTACAAAAATATTAGAAAAAACTGAAAAAGATTATGGAGTCCATAGTGCTTTATCCCAAGCAGAAAGTTTTGCAAATACATCTTATCTTGATTTCTTTGTTGGTTTTGGTCTTAGAAAATCTGGAAATGATTATCTAGACTCTAATAACTAGGTTCTAAAATTTTTAAAAAATAAGAAAAGAAAGACCGTTTCCAGTCTTCCTCAAACAACAGGGCATATTTTTTACTTAAGGGGGTAAAAAATGAGATTATGCCCTCACTACTTCTATTCCGAGCATTCCGCTCATCCTATTTTTAACTTCTTGGCCTCTTTTTTGATAGTCTACGCTACCAAGAACATAAGGTGATTTTACTCCAGTTATGATGGTCATTACTCTTAATTTACCATTCATATCCTCGCTAATTCTAGCACCCCAGATAACCTGTGCATCTGGATCTAATGAACTGCTTACTAAATCACCAACTCTGCTTACTTCATCCAATGTTAAGTCATCTCCACCAGTTACATGGATTAATGCTCCAGTAGCACCAGTATAGTTGACATCTAATAATGGATTACTCAAGGCTCTTTTAACAGCTTCTTCTACTCTCTTGGAAGTATCACTTTCACCAATACCAATTACAGATACACCTGAATCTTTCATAATTGCTCTTACATCAGCATAATCTAAGTTTACTAATGAAGGTACAGCAATTATTTCTACAATTCCTTTAATCATTGTAGCAACTAACTCATTAGCTACTGCAAATGCTTCTTTTAATGGTAAGTTTCCTGCAATCTGTACTAATCTGTTGTTATCAATAACAATTACAGTATCACAAGTCTGTCTTAATTGTTGTAAACCATATTCAGCTTTGTCTATTCTTGCTTTTTCAATATCTAATGGCATTGTTACACATCCAATAACAATAGCACCAGTTTCTTTAGAAATCTGAGCAACTACAGGTGCAGCACCAGTACCAGTACCTCCACCCATACCACCACAGACAAATACCATATCCGCTCCCTTTATTATTTCTCTAACTTCATGAACGCTTTCTTTAGCTGCCTCAGCACCTTTTTGTGGGAATCCTCCACAGCCTAAACCTCTTGTTATTTCTTTTCCAAGTAATATCTTGTAATCAGCCTCACTTATATCTAAGTGTTGCTTATCAGTATTAAGAGCATAAATTTCAGCACCTTGTATTCCTTTTCTGAATAACCAGGATGTCATATTGCTTCCTCCACCACCAACACCAAATACCTTTATGTTTGCACTACCTATTCTCATGTCTTGTTCACTGCTACTAGCAGCAGTCTTCAAGGCGTCTCGTATTAAAAAATCCATTTTTTGTTCCCCCTTTGTTTTTATTTATATTTTTTATTATATATATTACGATGCATATTTTCAAGTTAAACAATATTTATATCTAACTCTATATACACCTATTTAGAACAAAAGAGTTGTTATCGCCAAATAAAAGCTCTTAATTTATAGCCAAACGGAAGCCAAATCGTATTCGATTTTAATTCGCCAAAATTAAAATCAAAATTTTTTTATTCTATTTATGGTATTTTATATATAAACCTTTTGAAAATAAGATATATATATTTCAGTATATAAATCATTAATTAAACAAAACAAAAAATTAAGATTATGAAGCTTTCAACAGGAGATTTAATAGAATTTTTATATAACAATTCAGAAATTAGAGGAATTTTAATAGAAGAAAAAGAAGAAATTCTCGTCGTGAAATTAGATTCTGGTTATAATATTGGAGTAAATAAAAAAAATATTTCAAAAATTAAAATTTTAAAATCAAAAGAAATAAAAAAAGAAAATAAAAAAGAAATTTCATTGAATAAAGACTTGCCATTAATCTCAATCTTGCACACCGGTGGAACAATTAGTTCAAAAGTGGATTATGAAACAGGTGGAGTATCGTCTTCATTCAAAATAGAAGATTTAATCTCTCTTTTTCCAGAATTAAAAGACATAGCTAACCTAAAAACAAGGGAAGTTTTTAACATCTCTTCAGAAGACATAAGGTTCTTTCATTATAAACTATTAGCAGAAGCAATTAATGAAGAGATTAAAGCAGGAGTAAAAGGAATTATCATTGGGCATGGAACAGATACATTAGCATTAACAGCTTCTGCATTATCTTTTGTATTTGAAAATCTTCCAATTCCAGTTTTATTAGTCGGTTCTCAGAGAAGTTCAGATAGGGGTTCTTCTGATGCTTCTATGAATTTAATCTGCGCAGCTGAATTTATCTCAAAAACAGATTTTGCAGGAGTAGCTATCTGCATGCATGAATCAACTTCAGACGACAATTGCATTATCCTGTCTTCTTGTAAAACAAAAAAACTTCATACAAGCAAAAGAGATGCATTTAAGCCAGTAAATGATTCATTAATCGCAAGAATTAATTATAAAACAAAAGATATTCAATATTTAAAAGAATATAAAAAATCTAATCAAAAATTAATAATTAAAGACAAATTTGAAGAAAAAGTAGCTATCTTAAAAGTTTACCCAAACATGTTTCCAGATGTAATTGAAAATTTTACAAAAAATAATTATAAAGGATTAGTAATAGAAGGTTCTGGTTTAGGACATATGCCTATTACTATTAAAGAAAATCTTCCTATCTTTGAATCATTAAAAAATTTAATTAAATCAGGTTGTTTAGTTATTATGACCTCCAACTGCATTAATGGAAGAGTAAATGGAGATGTTTATTCTGTCGGAAGAAAATTAAAGGAAATTGGTGTTATTTTCGGTGAAGATATGCTTCCAGAAACAGCTTTTATCAAACTAGCATGGCTTTTAGGCAATTACAAAAAAGACGAAGTAAAATCTTTAATTATAAAAAATCTTCGTGGCGAAATTTCAGAAAGAACATTAGCGTATTAAACTTTATTTTAACTTAAACTTAACAAATAAAAAGTATTAAAAATTATAAAAATATTGTAAAATAGGGATTAAAATGAATAGAACAAAAATATTAAAGAATATTGTAATAAGATTAAGAAAAAAAGGTGCAGTACAAATAGCTTTATTTGGTTCTTATGCACGTGGCGAGGAGAGAAAAAATAGTGACATAGATATCCTTGTTAAATTTAATAAACAAAAATCTCTCATGGAATTTGTTAAAATAGAGCAGGATTTGTCGGAAGTAGTAGGAAAAAAAATAGATTTATTGACTGAAAAATCTATAAGTCCTCATCTTATAGGAAAAATAAAAAAAGAAATGGTGAAATTATATTAAATGAAAGAAGATTCTGTTTATTTAAAGCATATTCTGGAAGCAATTAGTAGAATTGAAGAATATACTAAAGGAATTTCAAAAGAAGAATTTTTATCAAAAAATATTATTCAGTCAGCAGTAACCAGAGAAATAGAAATTATTGGTGAAGCATCTAAAATGTTAAGCATCTCTTTTAAGGAAACCAATAATGAAATTCCTTGGAAAAATATTATTGGCATGCGAGATAAACTAATTCATGCTTATTTCGGTGTTGATTTGGATGCAGTTTGGAAAACAGTTAAAGAAGATCTTCCATTATTAAAGAAAAATATAGGGAGAATCAAAGAATAATAATTTTTATATTCATTAAAAAACCTTATAAGTTTCTTTTAATTAAACATAATAATGTTTACAGGTCTAACTTCAGGAGAAGCTAAAGAAAAACTTCTCAAATATGGTCTTAATGAAATAAAAGAGGTCCATACAGTAAGTAAAAAAGAAATTCTATTAAGGCAGGTTAAAGGCAATTATCTGATTTTATTATTATTTCTAGCTTCAGTAGTTTCCTTTCTAGTTTCAGAAATAATAACGAGCATAGTAATTATAATAAATATTATTTTCATGATTTTATTTGGTTTTTTCCAGGAGTATAAAGCAGAAAAAGCAATAGCAGCATTAAAAAATCTATTAACACCAACAGTCCTGGCTTTAAGAAATAATAAAGAAACAACAGTTGATGTTAAAGAATTAGTACCTGATGATATTATTTTCTTAAGAGATGGTTCAGTAATTCCAGCAGACTGCATTATTTTAGTTCAAAAAGAATTAGAAGTGAACGAAGCAGTTTTAACAGGAGAATCTTTGCCTGTCCAAAAAACAGCTTTGCAAAAAGAAATTACAAATAAAAATTTAATTTATATGGGTACCCATGTTGTAAATGGAAAATGCACAGCAAAAGTCCTGCATACAGGAATGAATACAAAATATGGAAAAATAGCATATGAAATTTCCACAATAGAAAAAGATATTCCATTAAAGCATAAAGTAAACAAATTAGCAACAACCATGGCAGTAATAGCAGTCTCTTTATCAATAGTTGCAGGTTTATTATTATTAGTCCAGGCTACAGTAATAACAAAAGAAATTTTAGTTGGTATTTTATTAGTTGTTATTTCATTAACAGTTTCCTGTTTTCCAGAAGGTTTTCCAATTGTTTTAACAATTGCACTAGCAGCAGGAACAAATGCAATGGCAAAAAAGAATGCAATTGTAAACAGAATGTCTTCAGTAGAAGCAATGGGCTCAGTTACTGTAATAGCGACAGATAAAACAGGAACAATAACAAAAGGAGAAATGACAGCAACAAAAATATTTGTTAATGACCAATTAATTGATGTTTCTGGTTCAGGTTATTCAAAAGATGGAAAATTTTTCATAGATAAAAAAGAAATAAGTCCTCATTCTAACTATGATTTAAACAGATTATTGAAAGCAGTAACATTATGCAATGATGCATCTATTGCATTAAATTCTAATAACAGCTTTGAAATTCATGGCTCACCAACAGAAGCTTCTTTACTAGTCTTATCTTCTAAAGCAAATTTTTCAAAGGATTTTTTATATCATCATTCTCCAAAAATAGATGAAATTTTATTTACCTCAGAGAAAAAATTCATGTCTACTCTCCATAAGACAAAAACAGGAACAGTCCAGTTTTACAAAGGTGCATTTGAAAAAGTAATTGAAAAATGCAGTTTTTATGCAAAAGACAAAAGAAAGATTAGTTTAACACCTGAATTAAAAAAGAGTTTGCATAAGCAAAATGAAGCATTAGGCAAACAAGGTTTAAGGGTTTTAGCAATTGCATATAAAGAAAATGTAAACAATATAGAAGATTCAAATTTTATATTCTTAGGATTAGTAGCATTATCAGACCCTCCAAGAGAAGAAGTTAAAGATTCTTTATTAATATGCCAAAAAGCAGGAATTAGGGTTATTATGTTAACAGGAGACAATGAACATACAGCAGCAGCAATAGCTTCCCAGATTGGTTTAACTGGAAAAACAATAAATGGTGATGAATTAACAACTTTAAATGATGAAGAATTAGCAATAAAACTAAAAGATACTTGTGTTTTTGCAAGAATAAATCCAGAGCATAAATTAAGAATAGTTAGGTTATTAAAAAATCAAGGTGAAACAGTGGCAATGACAGGTGATGGCATTAATGATGCACCTGCCTTAAAAGAAGCAGACGTAGGAATAGCAATGGGCATTAAGGGTACAGATGTTTCAAGAGAAGTCTCAGATATTGTCTTAAAAGATGATAATTTTTCTTCTATAGTTTCAGCAATAGAGGGCGGAAGAACAATTTTTAGCAATATAAGAAAGTTCACAACATATTATTTTTCCTGTAATTATGCTGAACTATTCATAATAGTAATAGCTTTAATTCTAGGTTTCCCATTGCCATTACTAGCATTGCAAATTTTATTCATGAATATGGTTACAGATGATTTACCAGCCTTAACATTAGCATTTAATCCAAAATCAAGTGATGTAATGGAAATAAAGCCCAGGCCAGCAAGGTCCAATATTTTAAACAAGCATTTATTATTTTTAATAATAATTTTAGGTACAGTAATGGGAATAGGTTCATTAATAGCATTTAATCATGGTTTAAGTTATGGTTTGGATTATGCAAGAACAATGGCATTTTTCACATTGATTTTCTTCCAGGTATTTAATGCATTTAGTTTCAGGTCTTTTAGAAAAACAATTTTTCATATAGATATCTTCAAGAACAAATGGTTATTAGGAGCATCTTTAATTTCAATTTCCTCTTTATTCATAATAAGCTATACTCCATTAAATAAAATCTTTGGAGTAATACCACTTGCATTTACTCACTGGTTTTATCCTATTTTAATGGCATTATCTATCATAATAATAGCAGACATCATAAAGTTAATATATGGAAAGAAATCCTATTTGTTTTATAACTAGAAGCTTTTTCTTTGCAAAGAAAAATCTTCAATATCAAGAAAGCAGAACCAAAAAATGGACTACAAAGAAATTAAATTCAAGGCAGGAATAGAAGTTCATAGGCAGTTAGATACTAAAAAATTATTCTGCAACTGCCCATCTTTAGTAAATGATACTTCCAAAGCAGATGTTTTGTTTGAAAGAAGATTAAGATTTTCCCAATCTGAATTAGGTAATGTAGATGAAGCAGCATTATTTGAATTTAAAAAAAATAAAAAATTTGTTTATGAAGCATCTTCTTTATCTTCGTGTTTGGTTGAATATGATGAAGAACCTCCTCATAATATTAACCAGGAAGCATTAGAAACAGCTTTGCAAGTTTGTAAAATGTTAAAAGTAGAAATCTTTGATGAACTCCAGGTTATGAGAAAAATAGTAATTGATGGCAGCAATGTTGCAAGTTTTCAAAGAACTATTTTAGTGGGTATAAATGGCAAATTAAATACATCAAAAGGCATAGTCAAAATCCAGTCAATCTGCCTGGAAGAAGAAGCAGCTAAAAAAATTCAGGATGAATTAACATTTACTAAATATAGACTAGATAGATTAGGGGTTCCATTATTGGAAATAACAACAGACCCTTCTTTGCAGGACCCAGAGCATGTAAAAGAAACAGCTTCATTAATTGGAATGATTCTAAAATCAACAGGAAAAGTAAAATCAGGAATAGGAAGCATACGCCAGGATATTAATCTAAGCGTAAATAACAAATCAAGAATAGAAATAAAAGGTTTCCAGGATTTAAGAGTAATGACCAAAGTTATTCAAAATGAAATAAACAGGTTATTAACATTAAAAGAATCAAAGCCAGAAGTAAGGAAAATAAATGATGATTTAACAACTTCTTTTTTACGTCCAATGCCTGGTTCTTCAAGAATGTATCCTGAAACAGATATCAAGCCAATCCAAATAACAAAAGAAGTTTTATCAAAAATAAAGCTTCCGGAATTATTATCAGATAAAATTTCAGATTTAGAAAAATTAGGTCTGGAAAAAAGCATAGCAGAAGAAATAATAAAAGAGGAAATTGATTTTAATAACTACAAAACCAAATACAAAAACATAGAACCAAAGAAATTAGCTGAAATTTTGATAAGTATTCCAAAAGAAATGAATTCAAGGTTTAACTTAAATGTTTCAGCTGAGCATTTAGAAAAATCACTGGAATTATTAAACAATAATCAAATTTCATTCAAGGACATTCCAGATGTTTTAAAAGATTTAAAGAATAAATCATTTAATTTGGAAAAGTACAAGAAATTAGATACAAATAAGTTAAAAGATGAAATTTTAAAAATAAAGAAAGAAAATCCAAATTTATCCAACAATGCATTAATGGGAATAATACTTAAAAAGTACCAGGGTAAAATAAATCCAAAAGAGGTATTTGATATTTTGAACAAATGAAGGGATATGTAAAATTAATCTTAATTTTAATTCTTTTATTAGTTGTAAGTAGAGTTTCAGCTTATCTTGCAACATCCTACCTTGATTCAAATTTGCCAAGAGAAAATGGTTTTATTTTAGGAGCTCAGCCTTATCATATTGAATCAGGAAATAAAGCAGTTTTAGTTATTCATGGTTTCTCAGCCTCTCCCGTATCAATGAAAGAATTAGATTCTATTTTCATTAATAATAATATTACAGTTCATTCTATTCTTCTTCCAGGTCATGGAACTTCTGCATTTGATTTAAATAAAATAAACAGGACAGACTGGATATTAGCTTCAGAATCAGCTTACTTAGATTTAAAGAAAAATTATTCAGAAGTTTATATTCTCGGTTATTCTCTAGGCGGAGATTTAGCATTACAAATATCTTCTAAATATAATGTTTCAAAAGTAATCTTAATCAATGCTCCAATTCAATATAATCTGAATAATTTAGAACTGTTATTTCCTTTAATAAAATTTATAGAAGGTTATCACATTAAAGGCTTCTTTCCTGGTGCAGATAAAGAAAACAAGTATTTTTACAAACAGTATAATCTGTACAGAGCAATTCCAGTAAAAAGCATGCAAGAAGTTGTTTATTTAAGTTATGAAATAAGACCAAATATTGAAAAAATAAATTCACCCATTTTAATATTCCAGGCAGAAAAAGACACATTAATCGACCCTTTCTCTGCATTATACATTTATTCTCATGTTAATTCAAAAGAAAAGAAAATAATAACTTTGAAAGACTCAACCCATGTTAATTTGACAATTTCAGACAGAAAAATAATAACTTCAGAATCTTCTTCTTTTTTAAATAATTAGATCTTGGGCTTAGTAATATTTACATCTTTAATTAAAATTTCCCTGGACATTGTAGGAATATCAGCTTCCCAGGTTTTCATTTGCTTTACTTCTTTTCCTATTCTTTCAATATTATTCAACAAATTAAGCATGTTGTCTGTTATTCTCATATTTTTTACAGCTTTCTCTATTTTTCCTTTTTTAATCAAAAACATTCCATCTCTGGGAATAGTAGAAAAATCACCTGTTCTGTAATTTTGAAACCTGGTATACCAAGAATTAGTTACATATAACCCTTTTTCAATATCTTTAACATTTCCTTCTTCTAATTCACCTTTCTCAAAAACAATATTAGAAGACCTTTGCATTATTAATCCAGCATTTCCTGTATTTATCATATTATTTCTTTTAGCAGAAGAATAATTATGCAAATATGTTTTTAATACACCTTTGTCCAAAATAGTTGTAGTTCCAGAAGGACTACCTTCATCATCAAATTTATAAGAATTAAATCCATTTTCTAATCTAGCATCATCTTTTATTGTTATTTTTCCTATTTTCTTATTTAACTTGTCAGCTAAAAAACTCAATCCAGATTCAACATTAAACATGCAGCTATGCCCTACAACCTCATTCAATAAAATATTAGTAACAGGCATTCCAAAAACAACATCATATTTTCCTTCATCTATTTCAACTGGTTTTTGTGAATCATTAGCTATTTTAGAAGCTTTCAAAGCAGTTTCTTTTACTAATTTTTTATCATAGATTCTAGAACAAAATGTATCATAGCCAGAACCTTCATTTTTTATTGCTTTTATAGTGTAATAATATTTAGTATATTCTTCCTGTCCTTCTACATTATGGGAAGTCAACAAATATGATTTTCCATGATATTTATCGAAAATTCCAGCTGCTTTTTCAGCATATTCCTCACATGCTTTCATTCCTTCAGAAACAGCTTCTTCTTCATCAACATCCTCAATCTTCTTATCAAAACAATTATCAACTTCTTTATACTTAAAAGGTCCTTCACTCAAACCTTTAAATTCTTTATTTTGTTCTGTTTTCTTGACAAAATTAACCAAAGCATTAATAGAATTATCAATGTCTTTTTCACTAAAACTTTTTATTGATGTAACTCCTAATCTTTTTTTATAATTAATGAATATTCCAATATCCTTGCTTAATTCATAGCCATTTTTTACAATCTTGGAATTAGCAAACTTAACCTGGGATGCCTCTTCTTCATTGTAGCTGATTGCATATTCATCTACATTCAATTTTTCTAATTTATTTGCTATCTCTTTTAGAGTCTTCATTTTGTTTTCCCTGAAGGCTTTTTCAAAAAGGCTTCTTTTAGTGTCTTCATTTTGTTTTCCTTTTAGGTTTGTACCAGATTCGTAAAGGTTTGAACCAGGTTCGTGAAGGATGGAATCCTTACTTTATGTGCACATTCCTCAATCTTATCATAGGTCCACCCATTGAAACAGGAATTCCCTGCATTGGTTCTCCTTTTCCACAGCTTCCAGCATGTAATTCAATTTTCTTTCCAATAGCATCAATTGCTTTGTATAAAGCAGGTGTAGTAATTTCTAAAACAGGATTAATAACAGGTTTTACAATCTCACCTTTCTCAATTAAATATGCCTCGCTTCCAACATATTTTTGCTGCCATCTCTTGTCATCAATATTCCACTCCATGAAATTTTTTATGTAAACACCTTTTTTCACATCCTTAATTATCTCTTCATCTTCATGATCACCAGGCAGCATTAAAGTATTGCTCATTCTAACCAAAACTTCTTTATTGTAATCAGAAGCTCTCGCACTTCCATTATTTTTCATTCCCATAGCAACAGCAGTCTCTCTATTATGCAAAAAATCATTTACAACACCATCTTTCATTAGGAACTTTCTTTTTGCTTTAACGCCTTCATCATCATATAAAAAATATCCATAACCACTTTCAATAGTAGGATCATCAACAATAGTCACTTTCTCATTTCCTAATTGTTTCCCTAAATAATCTTTATTCAAGAAAGATTCGCCTGCTTGAGCACTTTCTCTTCCGCATATCCTGTCAGCTTCATAAGGATGTCCGCCTGATTCATGGACAGCTATTCCAACTACTTCAGGACCGCAAACAACATCCATGGCTTCACTTTTTAATTTCACACCTCTATTAAGTGTATTTTTCAAAGCATTAACTTCATTTACTACTCTCTCATTTAATTTAAATGAATTTAATACCTCAAATCCACCAGTCATTCCTAATTCACCCTTTCTATTCAATGATTTACTTCCTTCAACTAAAGTTAACAAGTAAAATACACCTACTCTTGGAATTTCAGCTTTAATTTTGCTTCCATCGCTATTAATAAAATATTTATTAGCAACTTCAGAGCTTAATTGAAAATATCTTCCATCTACGTCTTTTATAGAGTTATCAACTTCATTTAATGTTTTCAAATAATCACTTGCATCTACGCTTTCTAGATTAATATTCTGTTTTACTTTATAATCCTGAATATTAATGTCACTTTCTCCAAAACTAACATTATCACTTTTCTTTTGGCATTTTTTAGTCAATCTTATTGATTTCTCAACCAATTCTTTTATTTTCTCTTTATTAAAATCATTTACAGCTAAGAATCCTAAAGAGCCGTTTATAGTATATCTTGCTCCTATTCCTACATTTACACTAGTTTCCCCTAATTCCAAATTAGAATTTTTTAAGACAAAAGCACTCGACTTTACCTTCTCAGCTCTCACCTCACAGTAGCCTGCTTTGTTTTCTTTTAATAGATTAAGAATATATTCAGCTATCTCTTCCATTAAACTCCAGTACAATAATCCATTTAAATATTTTTGTAATCTTCATTTTATGTATAGAACTGAGATTATAACAAAAACAATTGAATTTATTAAAACAAACCTAAAAGATTCTGAATCAGGTCACGATTGGTGGCATATTCAACGTGTTTACAATAATGCTAAAAACATAGCTAAACATGAAGATGTTGATTTGTTTGTTGTTGAACTTGGTGCTTTACTTCATGATATAGCTGATCCTAAATTCTGCAATGGTGATGAGTCTGTTGGTCCGAAAAAAGCCAAAGAATTTCTAGAAAGCTTGGAAGTTGATAAAATCATTATTGATCATGTCCAAAAAATAATCAAAAATGTTTCTTTTAAAGGAAAAAATAACATTCAGGAATTTAAATCTCCAGAGTTAGATGTTGTCCAGGATGCTGACAGGTTAGATGCTATGGGTGCAATTGGAATTGCCAGATGCTTTAATTATGGCGGTTATATTAATCGTCCAATCTATGATCCAGATGTAAAACCCAATATAAATATGACAAAAGAAGAGTATTATGCTAACAAAAGCACTTCCAATTCTTTAAATCACTTTTATGAAAAATTATTATTATTAAAAGATCTCATGAATACAAAAACAGGTAAAAAACTAGCAGAAAAAAGGCACGAGTTTATGGAAATTTATTTGGAACAATTCTATAATGAATGGGATGGTAAAATCTAGTCAGCAGTAAACAATTTAGAATCATGCACATCAAATATGCCCAACCTTGCTCCTTCATCTAACCATCCATGAGCATAGTTCAATGCAGCAAATGCATTGACATAATCACCTTTATCTTTAAAATAAAAAGCATCTTTCAAATATCTCTCAATCATATCAACAATATCCTCTCTCTCCTTAACAAGCTTGGTTCTATTATCAGACTGCTTGGCAATCTCAAGTGCTTTAGAAGTCACTTTAAAATATTTAGCTAGTTTTTCATCAGTTATTATATTTTTAATCTCAACCATGAAACTATTAAAATAAAATAAGTTAAAAAGTTATCTCCCCAATCGTCTATCTAAAGTTTCTAAAACAGAGTCAGGATCAATTCCCATTTCTCTTGCTTTTTGCATAGAATAACCAGATTTAGCAATTCCATGCCATACTTTAAATCGTCTTTCTTCATCTCCATAATCAGCTACCCTCAATATTTGTTTTGACCCTCTCCCAATACTATGTCTCCATGATTCTCTATCATTAGTTGCATGAAAAAAAGTAAATCTATATTTTGTTAAACCATAAGTTATTCCTTTAGCTATTTTTCTTTCTTGGTCTGGTTCAGCTCCCCCAGCATGTTCATCTAAAAATACAATATCATCTAAATGAACTTCATCAAGCATTTGTTTTAGTTTCATGCCTCCAGTTACAAAATGTCCAGAATTTGCACTATCTCCTAAATCTAAGCAAGGATATAATCTTCCTGGTAAAGATAATTCGCAAGAATCTGCAAAGCATAAACTACCATTCATAGCTAAATGTATATTTAATGCAGCTGTATTAAGAAAAACTGATTTTCCTTGATTATTAGGTCCATAAACATAAATTTGTCTTCTTTTATTATCCCAATGAATGTCGTTTGGAACATTCAAAGCAATAACAAACGGTTTACCCCGTTGTATTCCAATTCTAAAATGCAGTGGATTATATGCATTAATTATATGACCCTCTCTTCTATCAGACTCAAAATAAACAGGCTTGCACACTGGAATTCTTCTACCATCAATTTCTAATTCAAAGGGAATTGCTAAAAATTCATAATATTTTAATTTTCTTCTAATTTGTCTTAAGTTATCTATTACATCATAAAAATTAACCATTTCTCTATATGTCTCATTTGCCCATTGAATATCATCTGTAGAATTATCTCTAAATTGCGGACATTCCTTAAATGGTTTAACATGTTCCTGAAAAGTTTCTAATTCTTCTCTTGCCTTTCTGCAAAATCTAACAAATAATTTTGCTGCTTCAGATGTCCCAGAATATTCAGCAGCCATTTCAAATGTTTCGGGTAGTCTAAGATATTTTTTCAAACTTCTAATTTCACTTGCAGCCTTTTTATCAATTTTAACACCTTTATCTTCATCATCTTCCTGATCAAGATCATCACCCCATTCACTATCCATATTTCTTTCATAAGCTTCTCGAACAGGATTTAGTCTTAAAGCAGGCAAATTTCTTATAATTCTATTAAGTTCTTTTCTTGTTCCATTATCAACCCATTCAGCAAGAAAATCAGATCTGAATATTGCATCTTTAACATCATAATACCCTAAGAACAATTTTTCACCTAGTGAACCCGGATACTCTCTTCCAAATCTTCCTCTTATTTTAAATTTATTATCATCATCAATGTGAGAAAAAACTCTGCTTAAATTAAAATCTCTATTTACAATTCCTTTTTTTCTTTCGAATCTAGAAAGATCTGGAAGTTCAACCATTGTAAAACTCAATTAAAAAATCTTAAAAACTTGTCTAATTACTTCTGATCTTTATATACTAAAACTTCATCTATTAAAATCTCTAATTTAACACCAGCATCTTTAAACAATTCTTCTGTTTCTTTTCCAGCATGATATCTTTTCTCAGCAACAACTCTTTTTATGCCAGCATTAATAATCATTTTAGCACAAGCACTGCAAGGCGTTATAGAACAATAAAGTGTAGCTTCATTAATTGAAATACCAAGTTTGGCTGCCTGGCAAATCGCATTCTGCTCACCATGTGTTGTTCTGACGCAATGTTTTGTTTGGCTTCCGTCCTCATGAATTGTAGTTTTAATTTGATGCCCTACCTCATCACAATGTTTTAATCCCTTGGGGCTTCCAGCATAACCAGAAACTAATACTTGTTTGTCTCTGGCAATAACACACCCAACTCTCCCTCTGTCGCAAGTTCCTCTCCTTGCAACAGCTTTCATTATTCCAATAAAATATTCATCCCACGTAGGTCTTGGAAATTTTTTATTCAAATCAGCTAAAATTTTATCCAGTTTTTTGTGCAGTTCTTCTAATGTTCCTTCATTTTTTAAAACAATAGAAGCTAATTCCTCGCAATCTTTTACTCTTTGCTTTCCAGCTTCTTTAGAATTTTCTCTTTCTTCAACTTCCTTGAAATATTTTAAATCTTTAATATCTCCTAATCTTCCCCTTACTTTTAATCTCTCAAACCTAACCTCAGTTTTAGCAACAACATCAATTAAGACAAAATCTTTCCTGCTTTCTAAAACATTAACTTCAGCAGGATTCCTTATAGAATCAATAACATAGTTTTTATTCTCCTCTAATTTTCTTAATGTTCTTAATGCTAATATACCAGAACCTAATTTTTCTCTCAATTCATTAGCAATATTCAATAAATTTTCTCTGCTTTCCTGTAATTTTCTTCTAGCTATTTCCTCTCTAATGACATCAGACAAAGAAAAATAAATAAAACCTCTTTCTTTTAAATACTCAGCTACACTCCCTTTCCCAGAAGCATTTTGTCCAGTTAATCCTAAAATCATTATACATTTTTAACAAATCTCTTTTAAAACCATTACTATCAAAGAAGTAATATTTTTCAATATGCAAAAGAGAAAGTTTATAAGAATAAACCTATTATCAAAAATAACTAATATGATACCCTCATTCAATAATAATGTTTCAGAAGCAAGTAAAAGAGTTAAAATCAGTGTTTTTTCTTTTGAAAAATCCAGTTTAACAGAAAAAGAAGTTTCCATTGAGCATTTAAGTTTGTTAAAGCAATCTGCCTGGATTAATGTTTCAAATGCAAATAAAGAAGCAAAAGAAAAAATATGTAAAACATTTAATCTTCATCATTTATTAACAGAAAATATTTTAAATAAATCACAGCATTCAAAATTAGAAGTCTATAATGACTTTTTGTTATTAACCTTGCATGTTCCTTATTTTAATTCAGGTGAAAAAATCCATACAGAAAGATTAGACTTGATTTTAGGAAAAAATATCCTTCTGTCATTTCAGGAAAGAGATATTCTTTTTAATATAAAAAAAGAATTAAACCAAACTTCATTAGATTATATCTTATACTTGATTCTTGATTCATTAAATGACTCTTATTTTGAAACTTTGGAAAAATTTACACTGGAAATTGATAGAATAGAAGAATCATTGTTAAATAATCCAGACCAGTCATTATTGCACAAAGTTCACTATCTGAAAAAGAATCTTTTAATCTTCCATAAATCTGTCTGGCCACTAAGAGAAATAATAAACAGGATATTAAGGAATGAATTAAATATTATAAAAAAGCAGACAGAAATTTATTTAAGAGATACATATAACAATTCAGTCCAGATAATAGAAACATTAGAAACATTTATGGAAATGGTCTCAGATATAGTCGATATTTACTTATCAAGCATGAATAATAGGTTAAATGAAGTCATGAAGGTTTTAACAATAATTTCAACTATTTTTATTCCATTGTCATTTATAGTTGGCATTTATGGCATGAACTTAAAAATGCCAGAATTAGAATGGAAATATAGTTATTTAACAATCTGGATTATAATGATTATAATAGCAATCTCAATGGTTTTCTACTTCAAAAAAAAGAAATGGTTCTAGAAAAATATATAAATAAAGATTCTCTTTTATATTTATGAAAAAATTAATTTCAGTATTATTTGTTCTATTATTATTCTCAACAATAGTCTCCTCTTCCTTAAAAGAAAATATTGAATTAACCTCTTTTTTACTGCAAAAAACAGATATCTATAAAGAATATGTGTCTAAATATTCACAAGCATTGCCAATTTCAGGAAAAATTTATTTAACAGACAAGCAAGAATCAATTTACCTTTATATAAGCAAAGAAGGTTTGATTTCATTTGAAGATAAGAAAAAATATGATATTATAGTTGAAGGAACAGAAGCAGATATTTTAGCATTAGCAAAAATAACAGATTTAAATGAAATTCAGGATAAATCAAAAACATTAACTTTTGGCTCTCAAACCTTCAAAGGAAATGCAGCTTTGATTGCAGCTGAAAAATATTTAAATGTAAAATTAAATAGAGTAGAATCTTTCTCCCAATCTTTCAAAAGGTTTCTAGTTAAACCATTTGTTTCTCTGTTTGTATAATTTTTTATTTTTCATTCGGAATTTTTTTATTTCTTTTTCAGGACATTCTGGTTCTTTCTTTTCAGGATTTTTCTTTCTTTTAAAGAAAGAAAACCTATTTAAATTACCCTTTTATAATTATAAAATATGAAAATTCTAGGAATAGATATAGAATGGCTTGGCCATGACTCCTTTAAGATTCTTTCAGATAAAGTTATTTATATTGACCCTTTCAAAATAGAAGCAAAAGAAAAAGCAGATTTGATTTTAATAACCCATGACCATTTTGACCATTTCAGCCCAGAAGACATAAACAAGATAAAAAAAGATTCAACAATAATCATAGCTCCTTTAATTTTAAAAGAAAAATTATCAGAAGCAAAAATAATGAAGCCAGAAGAATGCTTAGAAGTAGATAAAATAAAAATAGAAGCAGTTCCAGCTTATAATTTAGACAAGCCTAATCATAAGCAATCAAGCAAATATTTAGGTTATATTTTAACAATAAATAACAAAAGAATTTATCATGCAGGCGATACTGATTTGATTCCTGAAATGAATAGTATTGAAGCAGATATAGCTCTTCTTCCTGTTTCAGGAAAATATGTAATGGACCCAGAAGAAGCAGCTAATGCAGCTAATTTAATCAGACCAGAAGTAGCTATCCCAATGCACTATGGTTCTGTTATAGGAAGCAAGGAAGATGCTGAAAAATTTAAATCCTTAGTTGATGAAGATATTCAGGTTATAATTTTTTAAATAAATAAAAAGAAAATAAGAAAATTTAATTTCTTATTGGGCAACACACTTGCTATTAACTACTTTACAAATAGTTGCTTTCTCGCAGTCATTTGTTTCTAAATAACCGCAATCATAATTGCCCGCTATTTTTCCAATTTCCTCAACATTTAGGCAATAGTCGCCAGCATAATTTACGCATTTGGAATTTTCACTGCACTTGTTTAAGCTCAGAGTATTGCATGGAACAGCGCTTCCACTACCTGCACCACCAGAACCTCCAGGTGAACTCTCTGTTTCATCTACAGGCAAAGGTGGAGGCATTGGAATTTCATTTTCAAATTTAAATCTGCAATTATTTTCAGATTTTATAATGAATCCTCTAAATAATCCTTCTAATTTCTCATTTAATCCAATTGAATCCCAGTTTTGTAGAAGAGAATCAAAGTAATATGCACTAGTAACCTCACAGTTTCCTTTTATCTCATTTAATGTTCTAAATTCCATATCTTCAGTTACAAATCTGAAGTTCCATCCTTCATCTAAAACAAAATATTCTTCATTACCAGTTTCTTCAGAATAATCGTCTTTGTAATTATTGAAGTAATAACTTTCAAATACCTGACATTTTACAGGTGTATGTATCCAAAATGAAGACAATATAACCCTATTTACTTTTTCATAAAATTCAGCTTCTGTTTCAGACTCATCTTCAATGCTTTCAAAATAATCATCTACTTCACTAATATTCATATATTTTTTAGTGTCTGGATTGTAAAAGAAAATATTCTTATTATTCCAAATATTTTCTTTAACTGGACATGTTGAAAGAGTACTATGATCAAATGATTCTAATGCAAAAAAGTTTAATAGATTCCATCCTTTATTCAATTGTAAAGAAATTTCTCCTTCTCTAGGTTCAACATAAGGTAGTTCTAAATTATCTATATTTTTTTCCAAATAGATTTCCTTATAGTCTATATTTGTAAAATCAATAGTTTCCTGATAATATCTCTTATCATTATATGCAGTCACAGAGCAAATCTTTTCATCTTGAACTATAATGTCTTCATAAGGTGCTAATCTTGTTTTATCATTTCCACATTTGAATATTATCTTTGCATTATCTGAATTTATTATATTTAAAAAAACTCTTTTACCCTTCATTAATTCAAGATTAGCATTTGTTTCATAAGCATCAACAAATTCACTTTCATGGAGATATCCCTTTCCATTAAATACTATTTCAGCTTCTCCCCTCAAGTTTAGACTAAATTTTCCATTTGCATCTGTTTCAACTAAATATTTGCTTTCACTGCAATAATCATAAACTTCTAATTCAACATTAGCAATAGGATTTCCTCTTTCTAAATTGTCTTCATAATAATCTCCAGTTTGTTCATAAACAGTTCCAGTTATTGTTCTTTCAGGTCTTGAACAATAATTAGGAGTAATAATTACATTATCCGGATTATATTTATTCAAATAAGCATTTAGAATTTCGTCAGGTATATTTTGTGCATTTTCGGAAGCTATAATCACAATATATTTACCACTTATCCATGCAGCTTGGTTATATTCGGGAAAATAATAAATCAATCTTCCATTATTCCACCATTGTTCAAACTCTTCTTCAATTACAAGACCTTTAAAGATAGTTTCTGCATTAATTACATTGTCATACTCTAAAACTATTAAATCAAACTTATCAACATTGTTGGAATAAGCAGCCCTGCTAACTCTTAGTAACCCATTAATTATATCCTCGCTCACGCCTACCTCACCAATATAACCATAAACATATTCCCCAAAACTTTCATTAATAACTAAAGATTCATCAAAAATAACTTCAGCACTTCTAGCCGCTTTTCCACTTGATTGTGGTTCATAACTTAAAGCATTTTCAACAAAGCTTTTTTCTTCAAATAATCCTTCTGCACTAACAGAAAAAGCTCCTATCAATAAAAAAATTCCTAATAAATACATTATTTTGTTCATTTTATTCTCCTCCAGGCAAACTTGGTATTCTTTGTATATTATCACCATATTTTATATTAGCATCAATGTTTGAATAATCTGTTTTATCATTAGAATCAAACACAATTTCAGAAAAAATGAAATAAATTCCCATAAGAAGAATCAATCCTATTATCAGAAGGATTAATATTTTGGTTTTCATTTGTTACTTGAAAGTAAATATTTCTATTTATAAAACTTTTCTTTTAACTTTTCAAAATTTTTTCCTTTGCCTCAGATTATTTTTAGTTTTCTTGTTTTTCTTTTATGATTTTTTCTTTTCAGGATTTTTCTTTTCCAAAAAGAAAACCTATTTAAACTACTTCTTTAGCTAAAATAATGGAGGTCTTAATTATGGAAAACGAAAACGAGGGTATAGAAAAATTTAATTCTGATAATAAGAATACAGTAAATAACATTTCTAAACATACAATGTCTAGTTCTGATGACGAATGGATGTCACATAAGTATTGGATGTTTGCTTCAGTAGGTTTAGCATTCATTTTAGTGATTTCATTGTTTACATCAGGATTAGGATTGTCAAATGTAACAGGCAATGCAGTAAAATCAGATGACATAAAAGTATCTGTTTCAAATTTATTAGCTGAAATGCCTAGCATAACAAGTGCAGTTGTTACAGATGTAAAAGAGCAAAATGGTTTATATTTAGTAACAGCTACAATAAACAGCCAGCCAGCTGAAATATATGTAAGTAAAGATGGAACATTATTGTTTCCAAGTGCAATACCAATTGCAGAAACATTAACATCTTTAGCAACTCAGGATACAACAAATCAGGATACAACACCAGAAGTATTGCCAAAAGCAGACAAGCCAAAAGTTGACTTGTATGTAATGAGTTTCTGTCCATATGGTAATCAGGCAGAAGATACAATGCTTCCAGTCTATAACATGTTAAAAGATAAGGTTGAATGGAACATGCATTACATTGTAAATGTTGATGGAACAACAGTAAATTCATTGCACGGCCAACTAGAAGTTGATCAAAATGAAAGAGAAGCTTGTGTCTTAAATGACTATGGTTTAGATACATGGTGGAAATTCGCAACTTATGTAAACAAAAACTGTGGTCGTGATGGCAGTTGTTGGAAAGTAGGAGCTACAACCTTAGGTTTAGATTCTGCAAAAATAGAATCATGTGTTGCTTCAAAAGGATTAGAATACATGAAAGCAAATGAACAAGCAAGTGTAGAAGCAGGTGCTCAAGGTTCTCCTACAATGTTGATAAATGGAGTTGAAACAACCGTTGTTTATCAATACGGAGATTCAGAAGCATATAAACAAGTAATTTGCTCTGCATTTAACAATGCACCTTCTGAATGTACTCAGGTATTGACAACAGCAACATCAGCAAGCGCAGGCGGAAGTTGTTAAAAGAAAAGACTTAAAATCTTTCTTTTTTCTTTTTATTTTTATGTATGAACGTCAAATCTCTTTAATAGGAAAAGAATCTCAATTAAACTTAAATAAAAAAACAATAACAATTTTAGGCTTAGGTGCATTAGGTTCAAATTCAGCAAATTTACTGGCAAGAGCAGGTATTAACTTAAAATTAATAGATTTTGATACAATAGACGAAACTAATCTACTCTCCCAATCTTTATATAATTATAATGATTTAAAAAAGAACAAAGCAGAAACAGCATTTAAAAAATTAAAAGAAATCAATCCATTAATAAGTATAAACTTCATAAATACAATAATAGATGATTCTAACTTAGATTTATTAAAATCAGATTTAGTCTTAGATTGTACAGATAATATCTCAACAAGATTATTAATCAATGAATATTGCTATAAAAATAAAATACCTTTAGTTCATTCAGCTGTAATAGGCTATAAAGGAGTTATCTACAATTCATTAGATAATCAGCCTTGTTTATCCTGCATTTACAAATCTTTCTCAAATGAAGAAAAATGTGAAACCTTTGGAGTCTTAAATACAATAGTTTCTTTAATCTCTTCAATAGCTGTAAATGAAGTAATAAAAATCTTATTAAAAGAAAACTATGAAAAGGCATTATTAAGAATAGACATAAAAAACAACGAAATAGAAAAAATAAAAACAAAAAAAGACAAAAACTGCATTTGTTGCGGTCTAGGAGAATCAATTAGTTTCAAAACATATAAGCTATGCAAAAATGAAACTTCTTTTATTATCACTCCATTAAAAAAAATACAAATAAATGAATCTAACTTAAAAAACTTCAAAATAAAAGAAAAAACAAATAACTCTTTTTTAGTTTCCTATAAAAACCAAGATTTAATAATCTACAAAAATGGAAAAATAATAGGCAATAACTTCAAAAAAGACATAATTAACTTAATTTACGAAAATGGTTAAAGTATTCATAGAAAGAAAGAACAAAACAGAAGAAATAACTGCATCTACAGTCATGGATTTATTAAAAAAATTAAACATTAATCCAGAAACAGTTTTAACAGTTAGAAATAATGAATTATTGAACTTAAATGATAAATTAGAAAAAAAGGATAATATCAAATTATTAAATGTGATTTCAGGCGGATGAATAAAATACAACTTCCTAATAGCAATGTATTTCTCTCTAATTCAGATTATATCAAATACTTTGAAAAAAAAACAATAAAAACAATCTACAAATACAA
>Ga0208375_1001544_pt1 | contig 25290 bp, 26 predicted proteins | sample RifOxyD1_FD_184038 | JGI IMG/M metagenome (GOLD analysis project Ga0208375, IMG submission 184038) | Soil microbial communities from Rifle, Colorado - Rifle Oxygen_injection D1 (SPAdes) | ecosystem: Environmental > Terrestrial > Deep subsurface > Rock core/Sediment | place: Rifle, Colorado...
GAAGAGAATTAAAAACAATTGTTGGTGCTTTGTATTCTGTTACAACACAAGAAGGTGTGGAAAATTGGAACAAGATATTTAATCACTGGTGTACGATACATCATGATTTTTTAAAAGAGAAAAGTATTCCACTTGGACCTGGTAGACCTTGGTTTACACATCGTAAATTACGAGCAGTGAGATCGCTCATACTACATGCTCAACCAGAATTATTTACCTTTCTTTCTGTACCCAATACACCCAAGACAACGAATGATGTTGAAGGTGGTTTAAACAGTCCGATGAAAGCACTATTACGTCATCATAGAGGTATGCCACCACAGCATAGAGAAGTGCTTGTTTTTAGATTTTTGCGAAGAAGACAAATACAGAAATACCAACACTAAATGTTAATTAACCCACTTCTTCATATTTGCTTTTGGTTTAGCAAATAGCATTCTCTTGTTTTCAATAAAGAATTCATGTTCTAAATCTTTAGATATATATCCACTATCTGCTACAAAGATACCCTGTATATCTTTGTTCATTTCTTTGAATGTATCTCTATCGTTACTGTTACCAGTTCCAAATCTAACTGCAAGTAAGTTACGTTTAAGGTCAGTGGTAATACTCATTTTAATACCATAATAGAAGCCTTTTCCAGAGTGTCCCCAGGAAGCTAATCCTTTCATCGTCTTATGATGTGTAGCGTTCTTGTTTAAACATACCGGTATATCTGTAGAGTCAGTGTGTTTGATTATGTGGGCATTCTTTTGATTCCACTTCAGGATTGCTTCGAGTATAACTACTATGTACTTAATCATATCATTCATGTTTACTACAAGTGTCTTGTAACTACATTTTAGATTTCCTTTAAACGTTTCCCATATTTTCTTCTTCGTTGGTATTCCTATTTCTTGTTTCCAAAGTGAAAGAGCTATCGTTTCTTCTGGGGCAATTGCTAATGGTCGACCAGTACTTTTTCTAATTTTCAAGTTTAATTGTTTGATGAAAAACGAAACTTTTGTTACCATATCCTTGTAAGTAGGAATTATAGTTTTCATAACAAAAGGCACCTTAGGGTGCCTTTTGTTAGTTTAGTATGAAATGAGGGGAAATGGGGTTTCGTAATTCACAGTAAATGAAAGACCTAGAAAGAGATTGGGTTATCGTAGCCCAAAAGAAGTTTTTTGGAAGGTGTGCAATTAGAGTGCTAATTCAGGTACTTTTTTTGCGATGGTACATGGATTCTCCGACAAATCTTTTTTCGCCGTCGCTCAAAAAGTTCGCCGGCCGCCTCTCGTGACCCAGCCTACACAGTAGGCTGGGCATCACTGCGACCATTCGAGTCCACGACGTGAGTGAAGCAGTTCACTCACTTACCCCAGCTCACACAACAAAAAGGCGTACTTCGTACTCGATAAAAAGTGTGAGCTGGGGGTACTGGATGAAGTTAGAACCGCTTTACGGTCTACATATTTCAATAAGTTTGCAATAGTAAATACTTGGTAAAATAAAAACTCCAACTTAGTGGAGCTTTTATTTTTTATAGAAACTTAACTACTTATTTAATCGTTAAGATGCTGAATAGCGTAATCCGCCTCTGCTTGCGTAAACTTTTCTCCATACTCTGATGTCAGTTGATCGTGTATTTTCGCTGGTGACATATTCATCGTATTTTGATAATTCTTCGCCGTAGCAAGAGCGTTTGCATTCCAGTCAGCTTTTACATTATCAATTGCATACTGTGCCGCCTCCGCCGTAAACTTTTCTCCATACTCTGAAGTTAATTGATCGTATAGTTTTCTTTTGGACATATGCATTTTATTAGCATATGATCCAGCCGTATTGAGTGCAGATTTATACTCAGTAGGTACACTAGTTTTTTGTGGTTCGGTTTTAGTGGGTGGGGTCGGTGTATTTGTATTTGGTGTGATAGTTGTCGTATTTAACTTCTTAACTACAGTGTCACTTTTAACTTGTTCTGTTACAACGGCTGATGCAGTTGGTTGTGTAACAGGTGCTACTTTGGCAACTTCAGGCACTTGTTCTTTAGGTGTAGAAGGTGTTGTTATACCAAATAGAATGAAAAAGGTGAGGATAGCTCCTCCTGTTATTAACGTCGCTGACTTTCTTGTTTTTAGCTTTAAGGTGCTTGGACTGACTAACCCTATAAAAAACGCTACTATTGCTAGAAGGAGAAGTGCTAGGAATAAATTATTCATAAATTATGCTTGATCGTCTCGCTTTCACCATATCTTATGTTTTAACACATAAGGGTTAGGTTACTTAATTTAGCTGTAATGATAATAATACCATTTTTAGTTACTTTGGTACACATTTATGCTTGAAAATAGTAGAACAGGAAACACTATGGACCTAGAAGCAGAAGTTACAAAAGAAATATGGCTCGTGCTTCAAAAGCTAAAAAAGTATTCATTGCTCACTCCTTCAGATGAGTATATTAAATATGGTATTGCTGATATAAGCAGTATTGAAGATGAGGCACATAGAAAAATACTTCATAAATTAGAAGCAGAAGGAGTTTTAAGTATAAAAGCAGAAATGCCGATTGATAATAATTATTTAACAGGACTTAGCTTGTACGGGTACAAGTCATTCTTTTATAAAATAGCTCTAACTGAAGCAAAGTTTGAAGAGGTGTATATAGAGTATGCAAGGATGAATAACTGCGTCTCTCTGCCAGTGGGAGATAAAAAGCTACAATTTGATGCTAAAACCAGTAGATTATTTTTTAACGGAAGGGAGTGTCAAATCCCAGTAGGTTCAAATCAGGAAGTTTTATGTAAAGCTTTGTTTGCATTACCTATTGGAGAATGGTTAAGAGAAAATGACGTTATAAATAATTTTTTCAAAGGAAAGAAAAGTAACCGAAGTTTTTATGATGCTATTCAGTCCATAAATAGAAGCACTGAAGCAGACCTAAGGGTTTCAGGTGTACTCAAGTATTCTGCCTCAAAAGTGTGTATTGATAAGGAAAAGTTTGAGTAAAAATAGTTGGTTCACATTATTCAAAGTTGGTTCGCATTGAAAGGTCCACAATGAGGGGGCTTTTTTGTTGTGATGTGTCTGTTTATACAACAAAGGAGCGGTCCTTATGTTACCGCAAGAAGCAATAGATGAATACAAAATAATTTTTAAGAAAAAGTTTGACGTAGAACTCTCTAACGAAGAGGCATCTTTACGTGCAAATAGTTTGGTTAATTTCTATAAAGCAGTATTAGGTACAGCAAGGACCAAAAGTAATAATCTTACAAATGACGAGGATTAACTCTAATCGTATTAGTAAGCATATGAGTTACAGTATTAAAGAGTTAACTCTTAACTTAAACGTGAATGAAAAGACCATACTACGTTGGATAGATTGTGGACTAAAAGTTATTCCTGGTTGTAAAAAACCAATGCTTATATCAGGTGTTTCTTTGAAAGAGTTTCTTAAAAATAAGGACCAGAAAAAGAAGGTTAAGTTAAAAAGAAACCAATTTTTCTGTTTCAAATGTAAGGTTGGTTGTTATGCTAAACGAGGTTCAACTAAAGAAATAATTGAAAGAAAAATTGCGGTATGTCGTGCTTGTAACGGGAAAATGAGCAGGATAATTAAACCCCACCAAAAGGACTATAAGATACTGTCTACCTCCGTGTAAATGTCTGTTTACTGTGCCGTAGATAACTATTAACAATATGACAAAAATAACCTATCAAAATGAACAAATAAAAAGAGAATACTTTGAGCATTTAAGAGGTGCTGAGGGTTTTGCTGAAAGTTCTGTTAAGACCTTTGCGGAAGCAATTGGACAATGGCAGTCATTTTCAGATGGTGAGGACTTTGCAAGTTTTGACAAAACAAAAGCATTAGCATTTCGTGAATGGCTTGTTAAAAAAGTAACGAATACAAAATTGGGGAAACTCACCCTTGTTACTCAAGGGAACTATCTTAGACGAATAAAAAAGTTTTTTGTCTGGTTATCAAGTCACCCTGATTACAGGACCAGAGTACACAAAAATGATGTTGAGTTTCTTCGGTTGTCTAAGAAGGATGCTTTGATAGCAAGGTCTGGTACTACTAAAGCTATGCCTAGCTTTGAAGATGCTAAAAAAATAATAGAAAGTATAGAGGTAAAAAATGAAATTGATAAACGTGACAGAGCGTTAATTTGTTTTTCTCTCATTACAGGTTGTCGCATTTCTGCCATTATTTCCCTGAAAATGAAAAGCTTTGATAAGCATAAGAAGCTGTTAGACCAAAACCCTGGCGATGGGGTGCGGACAAAAAACTCTAAGAAAATACTTACAACATTTTTCCCAATAGCTTGGGATCTACCTGAACAGTATTTTATGGAATGGTTTGAGCATCTTGAGAAAAAAGGTTTCCAATCAAACGACCCTATTTTCCCTAGTACGTTAAGTGACTTTAATCACTCTCAGTCGTATAGCACAGAACTTGTAGGGAATAGTTTTTGGGCTGGGACAAGTGGGGCTAGAAAGGTGTTTGAAAAGAGGTGTAAAAATGCTGACTTACCATATTTTCACCCTCATTCATTTCGGCATCTTGTGGTGAGTATTATCAGTAAAACACGCCTTACCGAAGAAGAAAAAAGAGCGATTAGTCTAAATCTTGGACACGCAAACGTAAGCACTACTTTTGGTGCTTATGGTTATGGAAGTATGAGCGACGAAGATGCCGTTGGTATTGTTCAAAGATTAAAAAATACTCAAAGTAGCAAGAGTGATGGTCCGATAATTACCGAAGAAGAAAGAAGTATTCTTATGAGGATTATGAGCAAGTTATGATCCTGTTAACTCCAATTTATAAGGTAAACGTAGTATAATTATAATAAGTATGAACAGTAAAAAAGAGGTAAAAATGAACTATGGCGGATACTCAAGAAAGTCCACCGAAAGTGAAGACCGACAGGTGCTTTCTATTGGTTCACAGTTAGACAAAAATAAAGAAATGGCAGATAAAATCGGTGTTAGAATTACCGAAGCAAACACTTTCAGTGAAAGTAAGTCAGCAAAAGTTACAAACAACAGACCGAAGTTCCGAGAAATGTTAGATAAGGTTGAAGCTCAAGAAATAAACGGTGTCATTGTATGGCACGCTGACCGACTTTCCAGAAATGCGATGGACTCGGCTTTACTCATTGACCTTATGGACCGTGAAAAGTTGGTAGAAATTGTTACACCTACGCAAACATTCAGGAATACACCGATTGATAAGTTTATGTTTTCACTGATGTGTAACCAAGCAAAAATGGAGAACGATAAAAAGGGTGTTGATGTTACAAGAGGGTTAGAGAAAAAAGCAAAGATGGGTGTATTTCCTGGTAAACCACCGCTTGGTTATAAGAACGACAAGTATGCAGAAAAAGGAAACAAAAACATTGATAGTGACCCAGAGGCGTTACTAATAATTAGAAAGATGTTTGACCTTATGCTCACAGGTAACTATAACCAGATGAAGATTAGAGAGATTGCTACAAATGAGTGGGGTTATAGAACACCTAAAGGTAACAAGTTAGGAAGGAGTACAATTTATAATATGCTCTCTAATACTTTTTATTACGGAGCATTTGAGTATCCTATGAAAAGTGGAAATTGGTATGAAGGTATACACGAAGCAATAATCACAGAAGAAGAATACGACAAGGTTCAGTACTTACTTGGTAAAGCAGGAAGACCTCGCCCTAAAAACCACATCTTTGCTTTTATAGGAATGATGAAATGTGGTGAGTGTGGTGCAAGTATCACCGCAGAAACAAAAATAAAGAAACAGAAAAATGGCAATGTTCATAATTACATTTATTACCACTGTACAAAAAGAGTAGACCCTAACTGTTCTCAAGGTTCTCTTGAAGAAAAGGAACTCGTGAAGCAGGTTTCTAAAGAGATAGAGAGCGTTGAAATGCCTGAGGAGTTCCACAGCTTTGCAATGAAGTGGTGGAAGAAAGAAAATGAAGAAGAAGCAACCAAACGAAACGCGGTCGTATCTAGCCAGCAAAGGGCATATAAGGCGTGCCTTGCGAAGATTGACGGCTTAATGGAGATGAGGGCGGGTGGTGAAATAACATCACAGGAATATACAGAAAAGAAGGCGGAACTTTATGTACAGAGAAAAGATCTAGAGAAGCAGTTTGGTGATACAGGAAAAAGAATAGATCAGTGGGAGAAGACGGGTGACGAGATGCTCACGTTTATTGAAACAGCCGTTGATAAGTTTAAGAACGGTCCGCTTATGACAAGAAAAAGCATATTATCAACTTTAGGTTCGGACCTCATTATGAAAGACAAAATACTTAGAATTGACATAGATAAATCACTCTTTCCGCTCAAAAGGATTAAGAATGAGGTACACGAAATAAAAGAAAGGTTAGAACCTCTCAATACCCTTGAAAAACAAGCACAATTTAACCTATTGTGTGAACAAAGTCCACTAGTGCTGGGGTACATGGACTCGAACCACGATTAACGGTTCCAGAAACCGCTGTCCTACCATTAGACGATGCCCCAATTGGATAGTTAGTAGTTATTAGTTATTAGTTATTAGTTATTAGTTAAATACAAATACATACACAAATATATGATACTTGTATTTACCATCGACTCTTAACTCTTCCCTTTATTTACTGTGTTTAACTCAATTATTCTACTACATTTTTGACATTCTATCAATAGCAATTCTCGTAAAAAAGTATACAATCAATGTATGTCAACCAAACAAAAAAATATAAGGTTACTCATATTACTATTAATAGTTGCCCTCGTTACAATTGCAATGTATTTATTGATACAAAAAGATACAACTCAAAAAAACATCTTCACTTTTTCATGTCAAGACAATAAATCTATAACAGCAATATTTTATCCAATCGATGATACTCGAGTAGATTTAACATTAAGCGATGGTAGAAAAATATCACTTCCACGTGCAATATCTGCCTCTGGTGCACGTTATGCAAATGCAAATGACGAAGTAGTCTTTTGGAATAAAGGTGATACTGCTTTTATTACAGAAGGAACTAGTACGACTTATGTTGGCTGTGTGATAAAAACTAATTTAGACCAACAAGCGACAACAACTCCGACTGTAACTACAACCAAAACAAAAACAGTGCCAGCTGTAGATGGTTTATATGGTTACGCTAACAGCGAATATAATTTTACATTAAGATTTCCACCTAATGTTACTCCACAAAATTATTTCACAACGTTTTATAATCTCGCAAGTAATTGGAGAGTAAATGCCTCACAAGTCAATCAAGGAAAAATTATAGTCTCATTCCCTGTTTTTCGTATTGATCAAGGTGGCGTTGCAACTGGAAAATCATATCCACTTAACTATGTAGCTGAACTTCGTGTTGGTATTAGTCCGAATGTAAAAGAATGTTATGCGATTGATACTGGATATACAAGTCAGAAAATCACAAATGTAATAATAAATGGTGTTACATTTAAAAGATTTAGCTTCCAAGAAGCTGGCATGATGAAATATCTACAAGGAGAAAGTTACAGAACTATACATAATAATATGTGTTATGTTTTGGAACAAATAAAATCTGGAAGTAGTTATAAAGATGAGACTATGAAGCCAGGATTATCTCAAGCAACGTTGGATGGTTATTATAATACTGTGGGGAAGATCGTGGAGACGTTTAGGTTTACAAAATAAGTCGTTAGCCACTAGGGTATAGCCAATAGGAAATACGAATACGTAAATAATAAAGGGTCGCGCCGTAGGCGCGACCCTTTGTATTCCTGGATCTCCGCATTCGCGAGAATGACACAAATACAAATTTCGTAAGCTAGTAAATAAGAGATTTATTTATATAAACAAATACAATCAATACTGCCAGCATTAATACGCCATACATTATGTGTTTCGGGTGTTGCTTTTTAACTTCAATAAATATCATCACGATCAAAGCAAGAGCCATTAACACTATCATAAACTGATAAATCATTTGTACATACCAAGAGCCACCAAACAAAAGTCGTCCATACCATGTTGAATACTTTTCAAGAACAATTTCTTTATCCCCTTTTACTTCTTTTACATTTGAAATATTTTTAACAATAAAAGTAGATGGCGTTTTTAAAAGTGAAATTATATTTGATTTAATTGATGATACAAGTGTCGGAGTACTTGTTGCCTCTCCTTTAACATCCCCAGCACTTGTTGATGATGCCACAGCTAAAACATTTGCAGTTGGAGTTGGGGCTGGTTCAGGTAATTTCTTTTCTTCAGCTTTATTTTGTATAGCTACTGTAGTCGTTGAAACAGGAATAGCCTCTTTAACCGCTGCCTCAGCTACTTCTACTGCTGGTGTGCCAAACATTTGTACAATAAAAGTTGTGGCATTATTTTGATACACTCCATCAACTGTCGCTATTCCTATTTCACGAAAATTAGTATTAAGAATATTTTCTTTATGTTTTGGTGAAGCCATCCACGCATTCTCTACATCATTTGATTCTGAAAAATTAATTGCCAAATTTTCACCAGCATACAAAAATGTATATCCTGCTTCTTTAAACCAATACCAAGGAGTAACTCCAGTTGGACTTTCATGTGCGAAATATCCTAACTTAGACATATCTTCGCCTTTCAAAAAAGCAGCGTGCTGTAATTTTGTATTAAGAATAAGAGGTGTTTCATTAAAAGCAAGTCTTTGGTTATTTGTTAAATCCACCAAAACATTTGAAGCGAGATTTGCCCCTAAAACTGTTTTATGAATAAAAAAAGAACTTCCGAAAGAAAATCCTAGCAAAAAAATACTGCCGATTAAAATTATTCCTATACTTAATTCTCGAAAAAAATGTGGTCTGTATTCATTCCCAGCATGTGGAATAAAAAGATGCTTCATAGCATGATGAACTTTCATATGGACAGTATAGCAAGAGAGTCTATAAAGTCGAAAGTCCGTAAAGTCTGTAAAGTAGATACGATACTGACACTGGATTCCAAATCAAGTTTGGAATGACAAATACAAAAAATACTTTAACAAGGGGTACCCTTGTTACAAACTATTACAACGTGGCGCGGACGAGGCGGATTTGATGATAAGAATATTTACCTTTAAATTGCTCAAATACTGGGGTTAATTTACGAGTTTCTAATTCTTCAAAAGTTTTTAAAATTTTATCTTTGTCTTTTTTTGGTGGCAATACATGCTTCAAATTAATTTTCTCTTTCAATTCTGCCAGCTTTTCAACATGACCAATAATTGTATCCACTGATAAATTTCTTCTTTCTGCAATTTCTTCAATACTTAAATTTTCATTTAACATCTCCTGTGTCTTTGTGTGAGATAAAACCTTTTCCACTACTTCATACTCCTTACTCCCTACTTCTTGCTCCTCTATTGTTCCACCGGAAGTCGTCAAAAACTTTTCTTGTAAATCTAATAAATCTTTTTCTTTATATTTTTCTATAGCTCTCTCTGCTTGTTCACTTTTTGCACGGAAAGTCATATCAGCTTCGCGTACTACTTCAGAAATTTGAAGTGCTTGAGGATTAAAGCCAACTAAATGTAGTCCCTCAAGCGATTTTAGACGTGATAACGCCACATAACCCTGCCCGGAAGTAAAAGCACGACTCAAATCAATGGAAGCCATGTCCAGTGTCATGCCTTGAGACTTGTGTACTGTGATTGCCCAAGCTAATTTAATTGGAAGCTGAGAAATTTCTGCACGAACTTTTCCATCTTCTTCGACTCTCCAAGTATCAGCTTTTATTGTTACTTTTTTGCCATCGGCCAACTCTACAACTGGTGCGCCTTCATTATTAAATGATACGACTTTTCCCATGGAACCATTTACATAAAGTCTATCCGGACTATTTTTTATACAAATAACTTTCGCGTCAACTTTTAATAGCAAAACCTCTTCTGCTAAACAATTATTTTTTAGAGATTCCAAAATTTTTGCCGAGCCTTTGGTAATCATTTGATAAGTTTTCACTTCACCTTTTACTTTTTCAAATTCTTTTCTATTTATCTCATCAACATTTTCATTGTGGGTATAGAGTTTTATATGGTCTTTCGTATGAAGAACTTCATTTGCATTTTTTAAATATTCAAAATGTTCTTCTTCTACTTCACCAGAACGAATAGCATTTAAAATAGAAGAAAGTTTGTCGTCTTCTTGACGGAATTGTTCTGTTAAATAACAAACAACGGGCTTGGCTTCTTTCCATGCCTTTGATGTGAAAGCAAAAACTTCTTGATTTTCATAAGCATCTCCATTTTTTACAACTGGTGGTAATTGAAAAAAATCTCCTGCAAAAACAACTTGCATTCCACCGAATGGTTTTTCATTTCTTCTTATATGCTTTGCGATTTTATCTAACATATCAACAAATGACGCATGAAGCATCGAAACTTCATCAATAATTAAAACCTGTGTCTCATTCCATCTTTTATATAAATTTGCTTTTTCTTCTATTGCATCTATGTCGTATGCGTTTAACTTTTGTTTTATTCCGATACCACTCCATGAATGAATAGTTGTACCACCAACATGAGTTGATGCGATGCCCGTTGAAGCAGTTACGGCGAATTTAACTCCGTGTTTTTTTAAGTACGAAATATAATCACGAAGAGCGTATGATTTACCAGCACCAGCTGCACCGGTGAGAAAGGTGGTGTGTCCAAGTTTTAATATATCTAAGGCAACTTTCTGCTTCATAATTTATATAGTATAGCAGGAAAAGTTTCCAGTTTTTATTTTGGCTAGTGAGGAACTAAATATAAAAGTAATCTTTTATATTTAGTTCGAGCGACAACATAAAAAGGTTCAAATACCGCGTAGCTTGCTACGCGTTAGTACGAGCGAAGCGAGTTCCTAAAATACCTCGTCAGCTTGCTGCGAGGAACCTTTATTTCTATTTTTTTACGAAGGTCTTGCCTTCGTAAAATTAAATACCTTAATAATTTTCAATTTCCAATTATAAATTTTCAAAAAAAATACAAGACACTGGATTCCCGCCTGCGCGGGAATGACACCAGTGTGTATTTCGTACTCCATACTCCTTGCTTCGTGCTTCTTGTGTCTTGTATCTTACTACTTACTGCCCACTGCTTACTGCATACTTTTTCTAGACCTTAAGATACTTCCTAACTGCTAACAAAGAAGAAATTACGGCCAATACTGCCCCTGATAATAACAACAGTCCTGCCAGTGAGAAGAAATGCTCAGTAAAATATAAATGGAGATTTAATCCTTCAAAGAAAAATACTGTTTTCTTTGCAACCCAAATAGTTGCGAAAAAGAAAAATATGAGAGAGAAAATAGTTGCGACGAGTGCGTACAAAAGTGCTTCAACAATAAATGGACCACGAATAAACATATTTGATGCACCCACTAATTTCATAACTGCAATTTCATCTCGATAAACGAAAATCGCAAGACGAATGGTATTGTAAACAATCATACAACTCATCAAAATAAATACTACGGAAATCCAAAATCCAACTGTATCAATCCAACCAATAATATTATTTAATTTATCAATGCTGTCTTTTAATTGATAATAATTTATTTTATCAACTGCCCCACCTGAGTCCCCTAATAGTCCTGAACCAGATGAAAGCGCGGTCGCAATTGATTCATATTGTGAAGTATCTTTTGCTATGACTGAGAGTGATGCACCAAATGGATTACTTCCCAATTCATCTAATGCTTGTAATGTTAATTGGTCGCCGTTATGTTTTTCTTTAAAAGAAGATAAGGCGTCTTCTTTTGAAGTATAAGTTACTGATTTTACTTGGGAAAGACCTAGTAATTTGGCCTTCACGTCCCCAATTTGGGCATCTGTTGCGTCTGTATTGAAATAGACCCTCACATCTACCTTTTCACGAATTTGGCCCAATGTATAGTCAAAAATGGCTCGAGATAAATAGAACGAGGAAATGATTGAAAGCGTAATTGTTAAAATAAAAATCGAAGAAAGAGAGACTGTGCGGTTACGATAAAATCCTCTGAAGCCAGCGACGAGAATTCTTTTTGTGAGTGTTGATTTATTATTGTTAGACATAATTACATTGTAAATTTACCAGACTTTTGGTCGCGAGTAATGCGACCATCTTCCATAGTGATAACGCGACGACCCAAATTATCCACTATACCTTTATTGTGAGTTGTAAGAATAACTGTAGTACCGAGGTCATTAATCTTTTTTAAAATTTGTACGATGTCGTAAGTGTTGAGTGGGTCAAGATTTCCAGTTGGCTCGTCTGCAATAATAATTTCTGGACGATTGATGATAGCGCGCGCAATAGCTACACGCTGTTGCTCACCGCCTGAGAGTTGATGTGGGAATTGGTGCATTTTGTCTTTCAAATCTACCAAGTCCATCACATGTGGAACATCTTCCGCAATGTCTTCATCTTGCTTTCCAGCGGCCTCCATTGCGAAGGCGACATTTTCATAAGCGGTCTTGTTGGGGATAAGTCGAAAGTCTTGAAAGACGACGCCAACTTTACGACGATAATTCGTCATATCATTTCCACGAAGATGATGAATATTATCTGAATGGAAAGAAACAGTTCCTTCTGTTGGGTCTTCTTCGGCGAGTAATAATTTTATAAGTGTAGTCTTGCCAGCACCAGAATGGCCAACAATAGATACAAGTTCCCCATGATTTATAGTTAGAGAAATATTGTCCAAAACTTTATTACCATTTTCATATTCTTTTGAAACACGGTCGAAATATAACATTAGTTTAGTGTAACATGGGAGAGTAGATAGCGTGTAGTGGGTAGGGGTTAGAAGTTGGGGAATAATTTTCAATTTCCAATTTTCAATTTTCAAAAAATACCATGAATTCTGTGTCATTCCCGCGAAGGCGGGAATCCAGTGTCTGCTGAAGTTTTTATTTTTTAATGTAGATACAATAATTATTAAACCATGTATTTGCTGTCATCCTGATGAAAATCAGGACCTGCCTCGCCGTCAAGGCTGGTCCAGTGTTCTAATATTGTAATAGACACTGGATTCCAACTTTCGTTGGAATGATAAACACGAAAGTTTTGTATACTAATTTTTTAAAAATAGAATACAAAATCCCACCTTCTACGGGTGGGTCTTTTTGGGGTCTGCGGTGGTCTAATTATTGGTAGCAATATAAGACCAATTTATCCGCCTAACATCTTCTTTAGTATCAATAGGGCGAACAACGATTGGGCCATCCTTACTTCCTGCAAAAAAGTAGGCCACAACGGAGTCAGAAATGCTCACAAATGGATAGTCCGACTTTTTGGAAATGCGTAAGGAATCCAAAAGTCTGACGACCTCAAAAGCGGAAGCAGATTCAAGGTTGCGAAAGGCGAATTCACGAGATATGGTTTGTTCTTCCGTGTTCGGCGCCATCAACAAAAGATGGAAATTGGTTCTCGAATTATTTTCCATCGATTCTATTTTCGCACCTTCGCGATAAATCAAATCTCCGGAGAAGAACTTTTCGTTAAGGTACCTCATTTGGTGGCGCGGATCATATATCTGAGGAAGGCTCCGTTTTGCTGAGCCGATAATTGAGGAAACCATACCGAGGTCAATGTCCCGGTAATTTTCAATAAGCCACTGAAAGTATGCACCAAAACGTGGCATATCCAGCTCAAGTTTTAACAACTCTTCGCGTGGTAAAGATGAAAGATTTGCTGCACCCGCAAGTCCGGACATAAATTCCGAAACTTGTTCAGGTGTAGCACCTTTATACTTGGTAGTCATAACACTTCCTTAAAGCTTCGCAGTATAACCCAACATGGGATACACCGAAGCAAACAAAACATTAAAATTTAACATACTGTTTGCTTCGGTGTATAAACAACTAATAAAACACTACACGTTTAAAAACTTTTAGTCAATGAGAAGAAATAAGTACTTAAACAAAAGTTAGAATTATTCCATATTCAAGGCACGGAGAAGCGAGCGAGGAGACGTAGTTAATGCTACGTTGACGAGAGAGAGGCTCCGTAACGCAGAAGATGGGAGAATTATAGCTTTTGTTCGGCTAAGATAAAGCCATCAAGTTCACCTTTTTCTAGAACTGACTCCACATTACTCGTCTCGAAATCAGTGCGGTGATCTTTTACCATTTTGTATGGATGAAGCACATAGGAACGGATTTGATTGCCCCATTCTATTTCTGTAGTTTTACTAATTTGCCTGCCTTCAATCTCGGCTTTTCTTTTTTCTTCATCAAGTTTAAAAAGTTTTGCGGATAAAACTTCAAGAGCTTTTTGTTTATTTTGGTCTTGTTGTCTTTCTGTCGCAACAGAGACAGCAATATTTGTTGGTATATGTATCACTCGCACAGCCGTCTCGCGTTTATTAACATTTTGTCCACCTGGACCAGATGATTTTGAAGTTTCTATTCTAATTTCTTCTGGCGGAATATTTTTCCTTTCAACCTCTGGAATAATTGGCAAAACTTCTACCATCGCAAAAGAAGTGTGGCGTTTTGCCTGAGCATTAAATGGAGAGATACGTACGAGACGATGCACACCAGACTCATTTTTCAAATTTCCATAAACTCCCTTCCCATTTATTTCTATTGTTAAATTTCTAAAACCACCATGGTCATTTTTATTATCATGAAGAGTCATATAAGAAAATCCTTGTCTCTTAAAATATGCGTCATACATTTCAAAAAGCATGCGAGCAAAGTCCTCGCTATCATCCCCTCCTGCACCAGCCAAAATAGACATGATTGCTCCACCTTTATCTAAACTGCTCACACCATCTCGTTTATCTTTTAATTCTTTTATTAACTTTATTGTGTTCTGCGCTTTTTCTTTATCATTCCAAAAATCCGCATTATTCATTTTGGCTTCGAGATTTTCTATTTCGAAATTAATATCATTAGTATTTTCCATTTGTTGACTAATTATGCTTTAAATTACTAAATCAATATAACTTGTGTTGTCATACCCGTGAAGACGGGTACCCGCCTTGCCGGCGAGGCAGGTACAGGTTTGTATTTTAAATAAGACACTGGATTCCCGCCTTCGCGAGAATGACACAGATGCAGATTTCGTAATTCAAACTAATTATAACAAAAATAGTCAAAAACTCTTACTCTAAAAACCAACTTCTAATTAATACCCGAAACCACTATTTTTATTCATTTCCTCACGAATTTTTTCTATCGGTTTAGCATCATTCGGAACTTTTATATCTATTGGTTTATTTATATTATCTACTGAAATTCTAAAAATAACATCTACTTGTTTATTTTTTAATTGAGTCGCAGTATCCGCAGGCACTATGCGCATACGATATTCAACAATTGCGGGTAAGCCATCGCTGTCTGTCCAAATTGTAATAAATGTATTATCTTGTATAAATTTAAACGTATCATCAAATTCCTTACTTTCTAAATACGTAATCAATCCTGGGTCATTAATTATGCCAATATTTTTATACTTTTCTGGATTAGAAGATATTTCTTTATAGAAAGGAAGTATCGCTTCTTTTTTTACAGAAAGATCGTAACGAATTAAATTTCTACCATCAACTTTTTCCTTTTTAGGATTTTGTTTGAAAGTAAAAAGTTTATTTTTATCTGCCAGCTGGGCAACACTTTTCAAAGTATTAATAAAATCTGTTCTTTTCTTTCTATAGGCTTCATCTCCTTTAGAGACACTCTCAGAAAACATTGTAATGGGGTCATATCCATAAGAAGAATCGGTACTTGTTGCGGTCGATGTTGCTGTCGGAGATATTTTAATCCACTGACCTTTCATATTAGAAATTGAAGAAATGATTGCAGGGATTTTATTTATACGGAAATAATAATCCTTATCTTTCTTCAAGGCTTCAATATCCACTTTATAAGTAAGGTCACCAAAACTACCATCAGCAGAAACACTCATACTTCCATCTGGAGAATTTAGATTTTTAACGTCGAGAGTCGCGCCAAACAAAACAGAGGCAGAAACATCTGGAGATATTTGCTTTAAATAATTAGATAAAGTTACAAGAATTGGATCCGGCAATTCTGAAGAAATATTTATATATCCACTGTCTTTTGAAAAGGTAACTATTTTACCATTAATAATAGTCGATGTAGCAGAATAATAATAACTCTTTCTTATTTCATTTATAGCAGTGTCAGTTTCAAAATTAACTTGTATTGAAAAATTTTTAGATTCTTCTGTTGGTTTATATTCATAAAGTTGTTGTGTTACTGGATCATAACCAATTTTCGAATTAGAAGAAGATGTTGTTGTTCCTGCCCTAGGATAAAAATATCCTGAGGAAGAATTATCCTTACCTATACCTTCTATACCAGAAAGATTTGCTGGGTAAGGCACACTTTTTGTAATTATGTATTTTTTTGTTTTAAAATCGTAACCCTGTATATCTCCATATTCATATTTAAAAGATTGTAAAATGTAAGCAATGTCAGACATTCTTTTCACGTCATTTTGATATTGTTGTTTGGTTTTTTCATCAATAACAGGTGGAACAAATGGAATAGCATCTTTTTCTCTTCCATTAACATTTAATTTAACAGCCATTGAAAAAGTGGAAGTATCTATAGAAGAAGACTTTTCTAAGAGTCCGGAGAGGAGAGAATTTTCGCTATATTGATTTACTTTAAATGGGCCAATTTGTTTATAATAAGCAAGAGCTACACCGCTAGTTATTAACAAAAAAACAATTACTAAAGATACAATAATACCTGTATGTGATTTTGTCGGTGGAACAATAGGTGTTTCTTGTTGTGCTATAAATGGTGGTATAGAAGTCATCTCTACTTGATTAGGGACGAATGTTGGTGTTTGAATTGGTGGTAAAGTTTCTACATTTGGTTTTGAGACTTCGGACACTGATGGCAAAGAATTTTCTAAATGTAGTGGTGGAAGTTGTTCTTGATTTACAGATACTGGCGTTGGATTAACTATGGGCGCTGTGGGTGCTGTAATTATCGGATTAGGTTCTACTTTTGTAGGAACGACCTGGGGTGTTTCGATTACTGAAGTAGGCGGTGTAACTGGCTGTGTGGGCAATTCTTGTGTTGGCAATTCTGTTTTTGGTGTATTAACAGCTTCAATAAGCGCGAAGGCTTTGTCTATTTCTGTTTGAGGATAGCCTTGTATTTCTAAAATTTCAATAGTTGCCTCCTTTGTTGACCCAGATGCTAATTCTTTATTAATAGTATTTATTATTTGTGTTTCAGTCATATGCAAATGGTATCACGAGGAAAGATAGAAAATAAAAACTTATTAACATTCGTCTCTGGCTCAGAAAAATAAAAGCCCACTTATAAAATAAGTGGGCTTTTATTTTTCTGAGCCAGAGACGAGGATCGAACTCATGGCCTTCTCGCTACGAGTGAGATGCTCTACCAACTGAGCTACTCTGGCTTATATGTAATACAAAATATAATTAAACTAATCAACTAAATTTGTGTCATTCCAAACTTGATTTAGAACCTGCCTCGCCGGCGGGCGGGTCCAGGTTCTGAACACTGGATTCCAACTTTCGTTGGAATGACAACGTCTGTCGTTAATTAAAAATATCTTTAAACTTTAGAATTATACCATATGTTATAATCACAATTAACATGAAAGAAATATACATTATCCGCCACGCTGAAAGTATTTCAAACGCTGGAGAAAAAACAGATAGTCATGATTCTATTCCACTCTCAGAAAAAGGGAAATTACAAGCTGTGGAACTTGTAGAAAAATTAGATATTGTCCCTGAATTAATTGTTGTGTCTTCATATTCAAGAACCAGAGAAACTGCCGAGCCTTTTATTAAAAAACATTCATCTGTACCTATTGAAACTTGGGATGTTCAAGAATTCACATATCTTGACCCAAAAATTTATAATGGAACGTGCCGAGCTGACCGTATAGAACCAAGTTTGAAATATTGGAAAGAGTCAGACATATATTATAAAACCTCCAACGAGGTGGAATCATTTTATGAATTTACAAAACGAATTGAAAAGTTTATTGAACAACTAAAAAATAGAACTGAGAAAAAAATTGTTATTTTTAGTCATGGTCTTTTTATTAATGGACTTAAAATATATTTGAATCATTTGTTGTTGTCGGGACAATCAAATATTAACGAAGACTTAATGTTTAAACTAAAAGAAACTCATACCGACGAGCTTTTAAATAGCTCAGAATTTCCTATTAAAAATGCGAGCGTTCATAGGATTGAGATATAATAGAATACTTTTAGATAATTTAATTGGTGTTACACTTAAAATTAGAATTACTAGAATAATTTATAATTTATGCCACCATTTGCATTTAGACAAGAAGAGCCAACGAAACCGGAATTTGTTCCGGCTGCTAACGATGAAGTTTTTAATGTAGAATATAAAGATAATAATCCAATTTCTGAAATAGAATTTAAAAACTTTACAAGAAATGGCACGGTGAGTGAGGAACGAGTATTAAGTATTTATTACAAGATAAAAAATAACGTAACTCTTTCTGCTCAAGAAACTGCTATGTATTCTGTAGTTTCTAAACAAATTGAATCAATGCTATTAAAAGCAGCGGAACTTGAGAAAAAATAAATTTAGAGCCGTTGACCGGGATTGAACCGGTGACCTCGTCATTACCAATGACGTGCTCTACCAACTGAGCTACAACGGCTTATTTAAAATACAACACTGGATTCCAACTTTCGTTGGAATGACACAAATATAAATTTTAATTTCTAAATAATAATATCAAGCAGTCTAACAAAATTATCCGACAGAGACAATTTTTGATGGCGAATGATGACCGCTTATTAAACGAACTGGCTGATTTGGATATTCATTACGAATAATTTCAAGCACGCGAGTATTAGCCAAATTATTTTCTGCTGGCATTTTAGTCCAAATACGATATTCATCGTCTTTTAGTTTTTCAATTTTCTCTATTTTAGAATCAGTTATTACTTTTAGTTTTAGATACATGTTTTGGGTAGTTATTAGTTATTTGTTATTAGTAATTAGTTGTTGTATTAAAACTAATAACAAATTACTAATGACTAATGACTTTTTTGCCTATAGTATTTTCTTTCTTAGCTCGGTATTCGTTGATCAACTTATGATTTCCTGAAAGTAAAACTTTTGGGACGCGATACTTCTTTCCATTGTATTCATAAATCTCTGGACGTGCATATATTTCATGACTTGCGATACGATTTTCCTCAAGAGAAAGCTCATCATTTAATACCCCCTTAATCTGACGTGAAATAGCATCAATACATACCATAGCGGGCAATTCTCCGCCTGTGAGAACGTATTGACCGATACTCCATTCTTTAGCTTTCAGTATCTTTTTTACTCTATCATCTATCCCTTCATAACGACCACAAATAAAAATAATATCTGTGTATTTTTTGGCAGTATTTTTTGCAATAGTATTAGTAAACATTTGGCCACCAGCGTTGAAAATAACGATTAGACAGTTTCCAGTTTCAAGTTTCAAGTTTCCAGTTTTTAAATTCTTCAATGCTTGCTTCTTGTATCTTGTATCTATATTCTTTTGAATTTTTTCCACACAACGAATTATCGAGTCAACCCACATAACCATTCCTGGGCCACCGCCATATGGCTTGCCATCAACACGTCTGTGCTTATCTACTGTATATTCGCGAAGAGAATAAGTATTAACTTCAATTAATTTATTTTCTATAGCACGAGAAATAATCGACTCTGCAAAATATGAGTCGAACATGTCTGGAAAAATTGTTACCACATGATATCTCGTCGGCTGTGTTTTCATACTTGACATACTAACAAATATAATCTAATCTAACAACAACCAAACTTAAAAGGAGTTTCCGTGAAAAAAGAGTTCTTTGTTACTATCACAGGCCCAGTGGTGTACCTGTTGATATACGTATTTCAAATAGCACCACATCTTGACATTATTGGTGTGGCGGTAATGACTTTTACATACAGCGTGATTATTCCGCTGGTGTATTCAATATCCGTAAAAGGACTTGGACAATCATGTCCTCCGTCCGTACATCGTCAAATGGCAGCCTATTCGGTTGTTGGCATGATTACAAGTATTCATGCTGTGTGGGCAGTCAAAGACTACGCTCGTCCCAGCATTGCTGCTTGGGCTGGACTGATCATGATAACCCTAACCTTGGCGGGTTGCATGGTAAACCTTTGGAAGGCCACTCGAAAAGAGAAGTTGATATTTATCCGCAACGAAAGATTTGACACGCTCTATGGTGTTATTTTCATCGCCGTGGTGTTGTCAGTATCGGCATTCGTAGGCTTCGATATGGCCAAACGAGCTTTTGGTTTCTGACATCCACACAAAAGTCAACTGGAAACTGGGCGGGTCGCAAGACTCGCCCTTTTTTATATTTAAATTACTTACCAATATCTCAAGTTGGTATTTAACCAAAAATTACTTTGGATTCTAGGCGCAACAAATTTTTGGAAGGAGACGTACGAAGGAGTACGTTGACTAACAAAAATGAAGTTGCAACAACGAAGACGAAGTGATTTTTGGTTAAATACTTTTAAGGTCGTTCATGACTGCGTCAATATCGCTAGTATTATAAGCTGGCATATAAGACTGCCCCCCTATTTCATCTTCTTCCACTTTTGGAGTTATAACATTTTCAACACGATTACCTCCATTATCTGCACGGCCCTCTGGTTCATTAATTTTTAAATTAACGCGAGCGCTATTTTTCATACCAACAACACGAAGCAAAGTACGAAGCGCTTTCGCTGTCGCACCATCCCGTCCAATAATTTTTCCCATATCAGCACTCGCAACATCGAGCGTAATTAAAACACCCATCTCATCAACTCGTCTATCAACTTTCACCTGATCTGGATTATCTACTAATGCTTTCACCACGTATTCAACAAATTCTTGGTCTTTCATATTGTGTTTTTCTTTTTATATATACATCTAAATTGTAACAATTAAAAACGAGATTAGTGAAAAGTTATTAACAAAAAAAGAAAAACTAGTCAAAAGTCCATAAAGTCTTTAAAGCCTGCCTCGCCGGCAAGGCGGGTTTATAAAGTCGATACGAATTCGAATTAATTTTTTACCAGCATGCCGTAGAGTCCAACTTTATGGACTTTCAACTTTATGAACTTTATAGACTAGCCTTTAGGCCACTTTCTTTTTCTTGGTTGTAGGTGATTTTTTAGGAAGAACATTCACTTTCTTTCCTTCAAGTACTCCTTTAGAAATTAAAAGGTTTGTAACTGTAGCTGACGCTTGAGCTCCTTTTGAAATCCAATATTTAACACGGTCTCCCTTAGCTTCAAAAATTCCAGCTTTAACATTGTATGTTCCAACAATCTCAGTGAACTGTGATGTCTTTGGCTTTAGGGTACTTTCGGTAACAATAAGACGGAAATGTGGGTCGTTCTTGCGTCCAGTACGTTGTAATCTGATTTTTAACATGACGTTTATTCTAACATAATATTATAAAAAAGGAAAGCCCCACACGTCTCGAACTAGTCGAAACAATGGGGGCGACCTGAATAAAAATCCAGATGACAAAAAGCAAATGGGTCATTGCCGGCGCTTTCCACCAAACTTATGCGGGTAAAGTACCACCCTAACTACACACGGCTCATTTGGATTACATCTGTGCAGTGGAAGTCCGAGACAATCTTTTGCCCTGTCACAATCACACAATGCCGGCATGCCATCTTCGTGTGGGAAAGTAGTGCAAAAAACTTGTTCTGAGAGTAGTCTCTCATTTTCGGGTAGAGGTTCTCGTGCCCAAGGAAAATGTTTTTCCGTTTGAGCAAGAAAAAGAATTCTTGCCTTTTCCACAACATCCAATGGAACCGCCTCAACAAAATAAAGCTCTGATAACGATGGACTCATAATAGCTTTCCTCCTTTCTGAAGGGTTATAACTGTAAACAAGAGCGATGTGAGAGGTTGTGCGAGTTGCCACAATGTTTCCTCCCCTTAAAGTCATAGTCTATCATGTAGTATTAAAAAATTAAAACCTGCCTCGCCGGCAAGGCGGGTTTATATTTTTATTGTGTAGGCCTTGACTACACAGACCTTGTCAAGGCAAGGCCTACACAAATAAACATCTTTTAGGCCGTTATCTAGGCCGGACCTAGCCTTATCTAGGTCCGGCCTAGAAGAAGTTAGGAATTAAAAAAGCCCCGACGCTTTGCCATGCGCGGGGGCTTTTCGGTTTGGCACTCGGTCGTGCCTTTGGCCTTTATTGAATTTGCCCAGTCATCTGGGTTAAAACAAAAAGGGTAACAAAACCCACAAATACCAACCCGCCGAACCTTAAGTTTTTCCAAATCGGTTTTTCGCTGATCCGGCTTCCAATGAGGCCGGTAACAAAAATACCGAAGCTGATAAAACCAATAAAGAGGGCTATGGCGACCAGGTTCAGGGATTTGAATCCACTGAAACCTGCAAAGCCAACAGTAACTGCGAAACTAATCACAGTATAGGTGATGGCTAGCACCACCTGTTTGTTTTTTTCTGTCCAAGTTTTCATTTTCAGACTCCTTGAGCAAAAAAGTTTAGCAGTCGCCCGGCCGCGAACATTGTGCACAGACTGAGTGCAACTAACGCGAGACCTTTTCCTTCGTTAGGACTTGCTGCCTCAGCGATGGCAACGGTTGTACCGTAATACAACGACGCAAGTCCAACAAGGTCGAGAATAGCCCCGAGGACAATTCCCAGAAATTGGATTTTCATAATGCTTTTCCTTTTATGGTCAACACTACGGCGCAAAATGCGAAAATTACTCCAGCAAACAGCCCAACGTGGGCCACCAGTTGAAAAAAAATCCACAAGAACACAATGAGGACCACTATCTTCGTTGGCGCTCGTCGCTCAAGAATGAGCAATACCAGCGCGAAACAAGCAAGAATGAATTGGGCTAGGCTCATGTTCGTCTCCAAAAATGTTGTGGCAGGATTGCCAAATACAAAAAAGCTCCAATCTTTATTATAACATGAAAGAGAGGCTCTTGTCAAGGTATGTGACCATAAAGCTTTATAATTCAATGCTAAGACACTGGATTCCCGCCTGCGCGGGAATGACATACAAAAATGCAATTGCGTTAAATAAAGGTTCCCTTTTTATGTCGTCGCTCGCATGAAATATAAAAGATTACTTTTCTACTTCACTGCTCGCTAGCCAAAATAAAAACTAAAAAATAAAAACTAAAAATTATAGCGAAGCGACTAGTACACTAGCGCGTAGTCTATCAGTCTCAATTCCAAATTCGCACTCTTAACTTTTATTTTTACTGGTGTGCCGATTTTGTATTCAACCCCTGTTCTTTCGCCAAAGACTCGTCCACCTTTTTGATCATAATTAAAAAAGTCATTTCCTAAATCTCGAAGTCGTATCATACCTTCACACTTACTTGTTTTTTCTTCAACAAAAATCCCCCATTCAGAAACACCAGAGACCATGCCGTCGAATTCTTGGCCAACACGATATGACATATATTCAACTTGTTTGTATTTGATACTTCCACGCTCGGCATCACTAGCTTCCTTTTCACGACGACTAGCTTGCATACATAACTTTTCATATAGACCGCGTTCGGATTCTTTTGGATAATCCCCATCGAGCACTCGCATTAAAAGTCTATGAATTAAAACATCTGGGTAACGACGAATTGGAGACGTGAAATGAGAATAATAATCAAATGCGAGACCATAATGTCCAATATTTTTTGTACTATAAATCGCTTTCGCCATTGAGCGAGTAATATGCACTTGAAGTAATGCTTTCTCCGGTCTGTCCCCCATCTTAACTAATAAATCATTCAAATCTTTTGATGGAATAAGTCCGTCCATAAATCTCACTGTATATCCAAGCCCACGAATGTATAAATCCAAATCATGCATTCGCTCTGGGTCAGGTTTATCATGAACACGATAAATACAAATTGCCTTTCCTTCGCCATTTACCTCCTCCTGCTTTTTTGTAATAAATTTACTTACATATTTATTTGCCAAGAGCATATACTCTTCAATTAATTTATGAGTATCCCCTCGAGTTTTTATATAAACATCAATTGGTACACCTTTCTCATCTAATTTAAATTTAACTTCGTCGGTTTCTAATTGTAAGGCTCCATTATCGAAACGTGCTTTATTTAATTTCTTTGCGATTACGTTTAGTGTGTTTAATTCTTCATAAAAATCGCCTGTTTTTGTATCTAAAGTTATTTGCGCATCTTCATAACTATAACGTCGATGAGAATTAATTAATGAGCGACCATACCACTCATTGTGTACAACACCTTCATCATCAAGCTCAAGTACACAAGACATAACGAGGCGGTCCTGCCCTTGTACAAGTGAACATAAATCATTTGAGAGTACTTCAGGTAGCATTGGAATACATCGGTCAACCAAGTAGACAGATGTCTCCCTGGCGATGGCCTCTTCATCTAATGCCATGTCTGGTCTGACATAATATGATACGTCTGCAATGTGAACGCCAATTTCATAATGATTATTGGGTAATTTTTGAAATGAAATCGCGTCATCAAAATCTTTTGCATCAATTGGGTCAATAGTAAAAGTTGGAATATTTCTAAAATCGCGACGATTGGCTTTGTCAATTTCAGATATTCCGCGAGCTTTTATGGCATTAGCTTCGTCTGTCACTTCTTTATTATGAACATCACTAAATCCACGCTCAAGCGCATAGGCCAACATTTCTGCATCATTTTCCCCTGGATGCCCTAGGACTGCGCTTACCTCGCCGACTGGAGATTTCTTAGAGTCCGTCCAATTAGTAATCGTTACGATAATTTTCATTCCGACTTCGGCATCATTTAATGCGTCGTTGGGAATAATAATATCAGTGTACATTCGCTTATCATCTGGTACGAGGAAATACATTCCATTTTCTTCTTCTAGAATGCCGGCATAACCTTTGCGACCGCGGTCGACAATTTTTATAATTTTTCCATAAAGTTCATCTTCACCTTTGACATTTTTTTGTTTTCCTAAAACTTCAACTTCGACTATGTCTTGATGAAGAGCTGTATTTAAGTGAGAATGGTCAACAAAAATAGTATCGTTTTTGCCGATACCTTCTTCCAATAATGCCGGGTCTGTAACTCGCACATAACCATCTTTTTTGGATGTAATACTAATAGAACCTGTGAAAAGTCGTTGCATATTGTTTTGTTCTATTCTATCACAAAACCGCAGAAGCCGCAGAACGGACCCGAATTAAACCCTGAACCTATGTTCTCTGCAAAACAAAAAACTTGTTAAGTTGTTAGACTAATATCGTTCAAAACATTAGTAACAAATAACAAGTATTTT
>Ga0208375_1001545_pt1 | contig 25281 bp, 26 predicted proteins | sample RifOxyD1_FD_184038 | JGI IMG/M metagenome (GOLD analysis project Ga0208375, IMG submission 184038) | Soil microbial communities from Rifle, Colorado - Rifle Oxygen_injection D1 (SPAdes) | ecosystem: Environmental > Terrestrial > Deep subsurface > Rock core/Sediment | place: Rifle, Colorado...
CATTTATTTGGCCAATATCTCCGTCGGCATCGCATGCGTACCACCTATTATTATATGCAACATTATCAAATGAGCCATCTTCTGTTGAAAGAATTGTGCCCTGAAATATATCTGCTTGGAACCATTTTGGTTTGTTGATTAATTCGGAGGTTTTATCATTGCAATAAGTGTCCGGAGTTAATCCTACTTTAGAAGAAAGAATATTGCCATAATCTGTGAGACCATCATCACCGCAGCATTGATAACCTATTGTGTATCCATCAATCCATGAATTAGGAGAGACACAGCATTCACTTGATGAATCTCCGTTAGAACAACCCCCCTCACTTGGGCAGGAATTTGGATTTCCTGATGGAAAGCAACCAGAGGAGATACCTGTGCCTTGACAGGACTGACCTTTAGGACAGATATCATAACCGAAGGTACCGCCGTCATTGCAATAAACATGCCCACATATATATCCTGATGAATCATAATTATTTGGATCACAATAATTATCAGATTGGCTGCATGTTTCAGAACCACCAATGTCACCGCAATTGAAACCAACTGCTTCACAAATGAATCCTTGGCCTAGGATATAGCAGTAATGTTCGCTGCAGCAGCTTTCGCCATACCCTTCACTCACCTGGCCGTTTGCAGTGCAAGGATAATGACAACAATCTGGGACGATGTCCCACCCGCTTTGGCAATACCCTGCACCATTTGAAACACAATCGGCATTACTCTCACAAGTCTCAACACAACCGGATGGGTTGTAACACTCACCATAAGAATAATATGATGTAAATATGCTCCCACATGAAGCACTTTCGCAACATATTTCATCAAATGGGCATGCACCTTCGGCGGAATTTCCATTGCAATTATTATCTACACCAATATTGGTGCAAAGTTCTGGTGCACCCGGATAAACTGTGTTATCATTGTCATTGCAGTCGAAATATGGGTAACCACACCAGTCATTTATCTCAGATGTGTCGTCCAAATAACCGTCACCATCATTATCCCCTTCACAACAAGGTTGGTCCGGGCTAAATAAATCGCAAGGAGAAAATGCATTTACCGAAAATGAAAAGAAAAATAATGTTAAGATTATTATAAATACCCTTTTTTTTATACAGACAACCATAATAAAAATAAATCTGGCTCCAGATTTATATATTTTATCATTTTATGGTGTATCTAGAATAGTTAGGATTATTAGCACTAGATATGAATAGGGGGATATATCTATTAAATTCAACAAGACAAAAGGTCATTCTGGACAGTCCATCTTATTGAATCCTGAAAAAATTATGTGGGGCTAGAGATTATGTTAGGCATGTTAATATTTCAAAACGCGCTGATTATTCCATCTATATTTGCCATTATAACCTGCCTTCTTGATAGCATCATTTTTTTTCATAAAAAATGACCCATTCATAATGTTCATATTTGTAGGATCAAAATAATATGTAATCCCTTCTGCAGAAATAACTTCCGTCCACATATGACCGAAATCATTAAGTTGGCCATAAACGACATATGCCTCAGCAATATTTTTATTACTCTTAGCTAATTCAATCAAGGTAGAAGTTAAAAGGATTGCCTGGTCATTGCATTCAATCATTCTTTTCATTAATGTCTCTTCGGGAAATGACCAATAATCTCCCTCTTCTGCAATAAGTGGTTTTTTGAAATGATTTTTCATATAGTTCCCCAATTGTCTAAAAATCATCTTGATATCCGTGCTAGAATCGAAATTAAAATTATTATTAATAAATTCAGTGGTTTGCTCAGGTTTAATAAATTCTGGAAGATAAATATAGTCTGGCTCTTTACGCTTATGGGATATGAGTCCTCGCATCATTTCGTTATAGGTTAGTTTTTCACAATATGCCTTAAGACTTTTTAAACTCCTGATGTCTGAAGAAGCATGTGGTGAAAATTCTAAGTAAAAAATAATCTTAGCAATATTTTCGTTGTCCGTAACAGAATTTAATGCTTCACTTGCGTAACTTTCTCCAAAGTCTTTTATAAAAATAGATCTCAATGTATTTATAGTTGTATCTATGCTTAGTTCTTTGCCTTCATAAAGGTCCATAAGTTGCTTGATTATGGAAGAATTAATTTGAGCGAAGCCACCATCTACCTTTTCTGCAATTTTGCCATCTACCACTTTACTCCCTTCATTAATCATAATATCAGCGTACCTTAAACTAAGCAATTGTTGGTCAAGGGTTTTTGCCATTGCTGTATAAGGGGCAGTAAAATCAACTCCTTCAATTTGATTCTTCTTAACATATATATTCAACAAACCTGCTTGTATCTCTTCATTTGTAAAAGCTAAAGAGGATACGGCCATACCCAATGAAAATGCAGTTGTTAAGATGAGCGTTGTTAGTTTTTTCATTTTTTTACTCTCAATATGGGGATAGGATAAAGATAATACATCCCCCTTAATAAACCTTTCGTTATTTTGTCACTTATAGATGACAAATCATATTTGGGGGATCTTTTTATATCCTTGCGAGAGATTGTAATTTTTGGGTTAAAACTAAGTGGAAATTATCTGGTTCAATCCCTTAAAAAGTTCCTGTGTTAACACATTTCTACGGACATGAGTGGATTAATTGATAAAAATAAAGTATGTTGGTAATTAGGCCCATTACATTTTCGACCCATCATAATATTATTTGTATCTGTATTATAACTTAATTTGATTATCAACTGGATGCACTGATGATGAATATATCAAGTAGAATACCCTTTAAATAAATTGAATGGATGTTAATTTATGTTTACAGAACAGCAAAGATTATAAATAGCAGTTATTCTTTTGGAATTCAAAATGAAAAAGAGCGCATTAATCTTAATCTTACTATTATTAGTCGTAATACCCTCAGTTTTTGCAGTGAACGGGCATATATATGCCTTGAGTGTCTATGAATCCGGAACAGAACAAAAGGGAGCAATAGCAGATATTTTCTTAGATATAGTTCCTGGAAACGGAAGAGTGTTTATGGATACATATCCTTTAAATGAATTAGATTTACAAATATCTACTCAAAAAGCAAAGAATATCGCTTGCAAATACGTAAACAAAGATTGCTCAAAGTACGATTTTGTTTATACCTTAAGATCTAATAGCGGAATAATCGGCGGACCAAGTGCGGGAGCCGCAATTGCTGTTCTGACAAGCGCGATGCTCCTGAATGAACAACTAAATGATTCTGTCGCAATAACTGGAGTAATAAGCTCCGGAGGATTAATACAAAATGTAGGCGGTCTGAAGGCTAAAATAGAAGCGGCTGCTGAACATAATATCACGACCGTACTTGTGCCCCAGCTGCAGATTACGGAAGAGAATGATGAAACCACAAATTTAGTGGAATATGGAAAAGAAAGGAACGTGGAAGTTATTAAAGCTCAGATATTAGGAGAGGCATTATATTATTTCATCAACTTAGAACATCATAAAATTGCTGAAGAAATAAAACCTTCTGAAGGATATACCAAATTAATGAAAGATGTCGCTGAACTTATATGCAACAGAACTGAGGAATTGGGAAGAGAAGTTGAACTTGATGAAGGCAATTTTACTGAAAGAGTAGAAAAAGCATTTGCCGAGAATAAATGGTATACCGGTGCAAGCTACTGTTTTTCAAGAAACATACAACTGCAGGAAAAAAAGCTTGAACAGGATGGTATGGATGATGCAGAGGCAGATGATTTGGTTATTGAGTATATGGAAAAATCAAAAGAAAAAAGGAAATCATTGGATGCACTGACCGCCAAAAATGTAGAAGTGATTATGATAATAAATGAAAGATTGGATATGGTGGATTATTTTCTGAAGGAATTTTTGAATGATAAGAAAAATTTAAATTTATTAGCTGTTGCAATAGAAAGATATCATAATGCAGAGATATGGCATCCATTTTTGCAGATTGAAAGTGAAAGTTTAGCTGATAAGGATAGCATAAAAAATGTATGTCTAAGCAAAATAAAAGAAGCAAATGTAGTCTATAGTTATTTGACGAAATTTGCCGATGCAAGGCAATTTGACAGCGTAAAGGAAAGCATCGTGAAAGCTGAAAGTCAAGTAGAAGAAAACAATTATGAAATGTGCACATTCTTGGCAAGCAATGCAAATGCAAACATGAATATCATCATGACCGTGTTATACTCTGATGATAACATTGATGAGATAATAGCCCTAAAGTTAGAATCTGCAAAAGAATCCATATTCAGATTACAAAATAAAGGAGTATTCCCAATTCTAGGCTATAATTACTATGAATATGCAAACTCATTAAGAGAAGAAGACAAGCAAAGTGCATTGATGTACGCAGAGTATGCTATTGAAATGAGCAACTTAGATATTTATTTTGAAAAAGACATGGCCCACTTTGATTTTGAGATGCGCAAGATAAACTGGACTTATAATACCACTACAATGTTTGCTTCTGGAATAATATTAGGGCTTCTTGTAGGGATTTTTTTTGGTTATTACAGAAAGAAAAAAAGAATAAAGCAGTTCAGAGAAAAGCACAACCTAAATTAAGGATGAATTCTTTCTTGTTAATTTTGATATTAAAATATAACCTCATGGTACAATACGTCTTAAACAAATACGATGTAATATCCAAGAGTGTAAGAATTAATGTTTTAAGAGCTTTTTAATGAATTTTTCGTTTTTTAGAAGCTTACCCTCATAGCCATGTTTTTTAAATCTTTTTATTGCATCACAATACGGAAGAAACCTTATTTTTCCATTTTGATATTGTGTCCTGGCATCGCAGTAAGCTAAGATTCGTTCTTCGATTGAATTTGCGAAAATATCTTTACTTAATCCAGATTCTTTTTTAGAAAGACCTATACCTCCTAGATGCGCAACACAGGAACGAGCTAATTTAGGATCATATTTAGAAAGGAATTTGTATCCTAATGGGCCATGCTCAATTGAAGGCATTAATTCCTTAGAAGCTTTTGAGCCAGTAAACATCCTACCGATATCATGCACAAAACAGGCCTGCTTAAGCAAATATAAATCCAATTTAAAACCATTAATTATTGCTTTGTCAGCAATGGATTTTGCATGACGCCAAACAAACGAAGAATGCTTCCAAGTGTCTTTGAACTGATTAGGAATTTTATTCTCTTCAGCTAATTTTTTCATATGAAATTTGATTTCATCAATATCCATATAAAAAGCAACGTTAAAAGAATATATTAAATTTTTGGATTCAAATACTCTCTAATAAAGAGACTACACTTAATATCTGCGACCTAATAAATGAATCTAAGTTTGGATCTTCACAAACACTATCTAAGTTCTGAACTGTGCGACTAATCTTCATAGATATTTCACCTTCGGAATTCAATGAAACCAAAGCAGAGTCTATCTGGCATTTTATATTCTTGGGTATAGTAGCATCTGTCTTGAGCTCATTTAGAAACTCTACAACTTCAATTAATTCTGCTTCAGTCATTTTTTTTCTTGAGCGTACCCATGACCTCATTCTGCAATTCTTTTGCATGAGACTGCATGCGCTCTTCCTGCTTCTCAATATTTTTTATCCTCAGATTCAATTTTTCTTGCTTATCTTCAAGGTCTTTCTTCAAAGAATCCTTATCGGATGCAATCATGACGTTGCCAATAATCTTGTATGCCGTACCTTTAGAATTTGATAATTCGACCAAAGCATTTTCTGTTTCCATCAATTGGCCCTGAAACTGCTGCTTCTGGCTCATGAAATTGCTGAGATTCTGCTCTATAAGCTGGAGCTCATTCACTTTATCTTTTATCTGCTCGTCTTTCATTTTTTACCTGCCTAGAGGGCCTTAAGTTTTGTAGAAACTGTCTTTACCTTGTAAAATATTTTGCTACCACAAAATGGGCATCTAATTCTTTTACCCAACAGGTCTTTTGTTATTTCCTTGCTACATCTGAAGCACTTGTATGCCACCATTTATTGAACTCCATATGCCTTATTGGCAAATTTAGCATTACATTTTTTGCATTCATAAATGCCAGTGGAGACCCTTTTAGCTTTCAGGCTTTCACAGAAAGGACATTTCTGCAATTTACGCTGATCAGCTTCAACAATATTAACTTTTGCACGGACTCTTGAACCATATCTACAACCAAAGCGTCCTGCATAATTTACTTTTTTTCGCGCCATTTTTATTTCTTCTCCACTTTCTTTTTATCTGCACTTTCCGGTGCTGCTTTCTTATCTGCGCCAGGAGCAGCTTTTGCACCAGGAGCAGCAACTTTTTTATCTGCGCCAGCAACAGGGGCGCCTTCAGCAGGAGCGCCTTCCTTCTTGGCTTCTTCTGCTTTCGCAGCAGGAGAAGGACCTTCGGCGGCAGCCGCGGCTTCTTTATCTTTCAATGCCTTTGCAGCAGCAGCTGCAAGCTTAGTATTAATTTCTGCTAATTGTGATTTGAGATAATTTTTCTTATCTTCAGAAGGCTCTGTTTTTTCAGCCTTAATTTCATTATCATAATCTCCTTTTTCGATTTTTGCATTCATATCTGAGCCCATTAAACCTTCGACTAAAACGCCACAACTGTTGCAAGAACCTACAACACATTTTACAGCTGATTTTAATGAATTAACAAACATAGAATCTTTTTTCATCTTTGCGATTTTGATTGCCTGCTCAATACCAATGTTACCGACTTTGTTTAAATTTGGAGTTCCTGAACCTGATTCAACACCAAGCTCTTTCATGATTAACTGTGAAACAGGGGGGGTACCAACTTCAATATCAAAAGCCTTAGTTTCTGTGTCGATTAAAACTTTAACTGGAACCTTCATTCCCTTAAATGCAGAAGTTTTTTCGTTTATCTTAGAAATAACTTGCCCAATGTTCACACCCATCGGACCCAATGCAGGGCCTAAAGGCGGTGCTGCAGTGGCCTTGCCACCTTCCACTAACGCGTCTACTGTTTCTTTTTTTCCCATTTTTCAAACCAGCGAAAATGTTAAGATCAATCAATACCTACAAGAAACAATCGTCCCTTTTTAAATGTTATGGTTTTTTTCAATGAATGCTAATTATTACTTCTTTGACGAATATATTGATTATTCGGCTTTAATTATTTTACTGAATAAACAAAAGTTTTAAATATCGTCATTTTATTCTAAAATAACATATGGGCCCGTAGCTCAGCCTGGTTAGAGCGCTGGTCTTATATGACGCCGTTGGGTTTCTAGGAAAGCCAGCGGTCTGGGGTTCAAATCCCCGCGGGCCCATTATATTTACAAAAGGTTTATAAATAAATTATAAGTTCTTTGCATTAAATGGCATTAGACGAGGAGGTATTATCCAAGAGAATAGGGTTGGATGAATACCATCATATTGTTGAAAGAGCACTTATTATCTCCTGTGCAGAAAAAGCAGTTGCAAAAATAGAATCTGCCCCTAGGGATTATGAAATTGAGAAAGGCAGCACTGTTAAGGAACTTAAAGATAATCTGCTTGAAGATACATCTCTTGTGGAATTCTATGGGCTTACTGAAGAGGCGATTGATAAGGCAATATCAGAACAGTTCAGCAAAGAAAGTGATGAGATTGCATTGGCAAAGAATTATATTGAACTTAATAAGCATAATTGGCATTTAGTTTCAGACTATACTCGGACCAGAAAAGAAAAGGCTAAAGAGATTGTGCAACAATGTATAATTGGGCCAATTGAAGCAATAAAAGCCACAGGAAAATACCGTGAATTTTCAGAATATATGGAGGTTAGTGACAGGTCTGCCCATTATTCATTAAAAAATGAATTTGTAGCATATTCAATAATGGATAGAATAAGTTCTTTACACAACAGATTAATGAGAGTTCCTGAAACTTCAATTGTAAATAACACTTATCTAATGTCTATCTTTCTCCCATCCAGATTATTTCCAGGATTACATTCTGTGAAAATGCAAATTAAGCTGTTTATCCCTTACAACCGACCAGATATAATTATTTATTCATCCGGTTTCAACTCGTTCAACTCGCTCAACTCGCAGTTGGCTCATAAGGTATATTATAATTATAAAAACGAAAGAATACTTGGTTCTAAAGATTTGGTAAGAAAAATCGAAAATATGATTATTTCCATAAATCCACGCTCTGAGAAGGCAACGGACCCTTTAAATATGATTTTTGCTATACCTAAATTTGTGAATCATCTGCTTCAAGAGATTATATTAGATGAAGAAATTCGAAAAGAGGAGCTAATGGAAAAAATAACCAAAACAAACGGGTTATTCTAAGTCAATAGAAAGCTTTTTAAAAGAAATTAGGTTTAAAGTCTATAATGCTCCTGTGGTGTAGTCCGGCCAATCATTCAGCCCTTTCAAGGCTGAGACCCGGGTTCGAATCCCGGCGGGAGCGTAATATTTATAAATAAACAACAAGAAATAACAATAAAAGATGAAAAGAAGCTCAAGACGTTGGAAAAAGAAAGGACAAATGCGCTGGAAGTGGCAGCGAAAGAAACACAAGAAAGAAAAACGCAGAAGAAGAATGAAGTGAAATTCTTAGTTAATTTTATATATTCGAAAATCTAAGTTTTCTTTAGGAGTAAAAAAATTAAAATGATAGAGATATGTACTGTTGGCGGTTATGATGAAGTCGGTAAAAATATGACTGCTGTCAGAGTAGGAAATGAAGTCGTTATTCTCGATATGGGCTTTCAACTTGAAAATTTGATAAGCTATGAAGATGAGCAGCCGCAGAAATTTCCTGCAAAGAAATTAATCAATATAGATGCAATACCAAATGATGAATTGATAAAAGACTGGAGATCTTTTGTCGTGGCAATAATACCTTCGCATGGTCATTTAGATCATATAGGTGCGATTCCTTATTTATGTGAGAAATACGGGTGCCCGATAATCGCAACACCTTATACAATAGAATTAATGAAGAGTATAATGTTCGATAATCAGATGAAAGTGTCTAATCAGATAAGGCCTTTGTTGCCAAATTCAAGAATGAAGATATCTGAAAATTTTGAAATTGAGTTCATAAGCATAACCCATTCAACCCTGCAAGCAGTTATGATTGCTTTGCATACCCCACATGGAATTATTCTTTATGCCAATGATTTTAAGTTTGACAGCAATCCCATAATAGGAAAGAAGCCGGATTTTGCAAGATTAAAAAGATTATCAAAAGAAGATGTTAGAGTTTTAATTGTAGATTCGATTTATGCTTACAATGATAATAAAACCCCTTCTGAAAAAGTCGCTAGGGAAATGTTAAAAGATGTAATGCTCGGCACGGATAATGTAGATAGCTTAATAATTGCAACTACATTTGCTTCACATATCGCAAGAGTAAAAAGCATAGTTGATTTCGGCCAAAGGCTTGGAAGAAAAGTTGTGCTTGTAGGAAGAAGCATGAACCGATATGTTAACGCAGCCAAGAAAGCAAAATTAGTAAATTTTGAAAATGTCAAAATCGTTCCTTATTCATCGAAAGTAAAACAAGAATTAAAGAAGATAAATGATTCGGAAAAAAGAAATGAATATTTGATAATATGCACTGGCAACCAAGGAGAACCAAATTCGATATTGTCCAAGATAGCAAGAAAAGAATTACCGCTTGAATTGAAACCTAACGACCATGTGATATTTTCATGTAAGACGATTCCATCGCCCATTAATCAGGCAAACAGAGAACAGCTAGATAAATTGCTCAAAAACAGCAATGTGAGAATCTTTAAAGATTTACACGTTTCAGGGCATGCATCAAAAGAGGATTTAAGAGATTTAATTTCTATGGTAAAGCCGGAGCACATAATCCCTGCGCATGTTGACAATGCTAAGGCGGCATTTATGGCCGAGCTTGCTTCTGAGATGGGCTTTATTTTAGGCGAGAATGTACACATTATGAAGAATGGATTAAGAATGAGATTTGAGTGATTATGGAAATCAAAAGGATAGTAACTCACACAGACCTTGACGGCGTTGTATCTGCTTTCTTAATTTCATTTATCTTTGATTGCCAGAACTTTTATTATGCTGAGCCATTAGAAATACAGGAGAGATCAGTTAAATGCGTAGGTACAGATGTTGTTGTTGACTTACCTTTGCCGCCTAATTCTGTAGCCTTATGGTTTGATCACCATGATTCCAATAAGACAGATAAAAAATTTAATGGGAAACATGAAAATAAAAAAAGTTGTGCCAGAGTTATCTTTGACTATTACTTAAAAGAACACCCAGAAATTGCAAAATTTAGAGAGCTTATTGATGAAACAGATAAACAAGATTCTGCAGATATAACTCCAGAAGAATACCTGAATCCAGGAGCAGCAGGGATAATATCTATCAGTATAAAATCGAGGAGTATAAGAGAGGATAATGATTTCAGAAATTTCCTTATTAATTCACTTTTCTATATGGATTATAAAAACTTGGCGGCAAATCAGATAGTCCAAAATAGGTATAAAGAAAGGAAGAAAGAAGTTGAAGAATGGTTCAGAATTATCAAAGATAAAATTGAATTACGCAAGAAGTTAATATTCTTAGATACTAGCGAGATTGATGATGCTGGAAGAGGGAACACATGGGTGCTTTATGCAACATATCCAAAACAGCAATTGGTGTTCTGGATTAAAAGCGTGAATGAAGATTATGACAAATTGAGGATTGTTATCGCAGATAATCCTTTCTGTGCTGATAAAGAACATATTCATTTGGGGAACTTGATGAAAGAATATAATGGGGGCGGACATAACGGCATAGGCGTGTGTATGATAGACAGAAAAGATAAAGATAAAATAGTTAAAGAATTGCTGTCAAAAATTCTTTAGATCCATGTTGGCATTTATTTTATGAAGCAGATAATTACATATAATCTTCCATATATTCTAAATAGAATTTAACAAAATTAGCTATATGGTGCCCTCTTAGATTAATTAGGTCATCCATTTTATTGCAGAAATCTATCTAAGCTAATAAATATTTCTTTAATCTTCTCAATACTATTTACCCGTCTAAAGCCTATATTTATCTCTTTATATTCTGCTCTTGGTGTCTGGAAGTTCGGATGATTATTCCTGTATTCTTCAACAGTTTTAATTATTTCTAATGAAGTATATGTTTCACCTACAACTAAATTATAAGCTCGTAAGATAAATGCATCTTCGTTGATTAGTTTCTTGCAGGATTCCCTTTTTTGCGGGCAAATACCCTGACCAAAAACCTCGTCTCCTAAACAGATAGTATCGAGTCCATTAAACACTTCGATGGGCAAATAAGGGTTTATTCTTAATGCAAGAAATATCCTTTCGCAGCGTTCATTAAATTCGCGACTAGATCTATAAAGGCAGGGGAAACAATCTTTTAAGTTTATGAATGCGTCGTTGAAATGGGCAGTGGCAAAATTAGCAATGTGGTGCCCCTAAGTGTAAGTTTAACTGTCATATCAAAAATTCTTTGAAAGTATTTTCTGACGCTCTTCATCAATCTTCTGGAGCTTCTTTAAAAGCTTCTGTTTCTTCTCAAATTCGTTGTATCTGCAATCAGAAATCTGCTCTTGCAAAGTCATACATTTTTCTCTTATCTCCAAATATTCAGAACGCTTCTTCATGATTTTTGGAATGTCTTCTACACGACCTTCTCTTTTTGCGCGAACAAGGTCTAAGCCCCATAAGAGCTTCTCTTCCTCGGAAAAACCTTTCAATTTAGACTCATTATATTCCATATTTGACTCCTAAAATCTCTAAGAACTTAGCTTAGAGGCTTATCCACCTCTTGTTACTACTCTTTAAGTGTAAAGTTATTTATATATGTTTCGGTTTATAATCCCAATTGACTTAGAATTTTCTCTTTATTAAATTCGGTTAAATCCGTATATTTCTGTCCTGTACCTAAGTAAAGGATTGGTTTTCCTGTGACGTAACTTACTGAAATGGCTGCCCCACCTTTATCGTCAACATCTGCTTTAGAAAGAATTATTCCATCAATGGTAATACTCTGATTGAATATCTTCGCCTGCTCGACGCAATCATTGCCTGTTATTGACTCACCTATAAAAATCTTCAAATCAGGATTTGAAATTCTAATAATTTTTTCCATCTCTCTGACTAAATCTTGGTTGCTGTGCATTCTCCCTGCTGTATCTATCAGAACAACATCATTGTTCTTTGCTTTTGCGTGCTTTATCGCATCGAAACAGACTGCTGCGGGATCCGAACCATAATCTTGCTTTATTATCTTTAGATTCAGTTTATTGGCATGTTCCTCTAATTGCTGGATTGCAGCAGCCCTAAATGTATCTGCGGCTGCAAGGACAGGAGAAAAACCTTTTTCTTTCAATAAATAAGCGATTTTCGCTATTGTTGTTGTCTTTCCTGAACCATTAATGCCTACAAAGGCTATTACATAGGGCTTTTCTTTTTTTGATTTTATTGCTTTTATTAAATCAAATGGCTCGATAGTAAATAGTGAATTGATGCTTTTTCTTAATGATTCTAGAATTGTTGGTTCTATATTCTGCTTCTTCATCTGCTTGTCAACTAAATCTTTTTTCAAATCTTCCTTTATCTTTTCTATGACTTCTACAGCGACATTGTTTTCCAACATAGCCAATTCCAATTCCCAGAAAATCTCATCAAAAAGCTTTTCGTTTATTGTCGTCAAAGTTATTTTTCTTGTTATTTTTTCAAAGAAGCCGTAATCTTTCTCTCCTTTTGGCTCTTCATCAGGGGAAATTTTTGAGGGCTCTTCTTTCTTTGTGAATAACTTTTTCAAGAAGCTTTTTTTTTCTTTTGATTCTTCTAAAACTTTTTGCTCCTCTTGAATTTTCTGTTTTTCTTCAACCTTAGGTTTAGAAACTTTTTCTTTTGGAATGCAGACTTTCTTTTTTGACTCTTTTTTTGGCTTTTCAACTTTTGATTCAGCCTTTACTTCTATTTCTTGCTTTGGGGCTTCTTCTTCAACCTTGTGAGTCATGAAACTTATAGCACCCTTCAATTTTTCCTTGAACTTGCCAAACATATTTTTAGAATGAGTTAAAAAAGGTTATAAATGTTATGCTTTATTTTAGCTTTGAGTAAATTATTGCTTCTCAAATGTTAAATACAGCGCTTTTGCTAAATCAGAAAACGCCCCCTTAAATTGCCCTGTTTCATATCTTGCAAGACCCCTATTCTTATAAGCCGCAGAACAACTAGGATTTAGGACTATCGCATTATTATAATTATGACAGGCACTGTCTAACTCTCCAATCATATGGCACATTGCGCCCAGATTGTTAATTAAAATTCCTGCTTCCTTATCATTGTGCATCTGTGCTATAAGAAGCCCTTTATTCAGAAACCCCACGAGAGAAATTGTATTATCAAAGTTACCGACCACAAGCGAAACATTGTCTCTCAGACAATTTTTAGAGAAATTCGCATTACGACGCAAATCTCTAGTTAGCTCTGTTGCCTTAATGTTTTCCGTTGAATAAACCATTTCATTGAGTCTAAATTTTAGATTATTTATAAAACTTTCTATTTCAAATTTGATTTTTCTTTGAAATATAGATATTTAATGACTAATGTAGCGTAAGCTCCTTTAGGAAGCCTGAAAGAGACTACCTCTTTCAATTTACGATGATTCAAATCATCCTTATCTATGCTTATTAGCTTGTAGTTCTTAACTTCAAAAAATAATAAACGTGAAGCACCCTCCGTAGTCAGTTCTGGGATTTGCCTTATAACGAAATCTCTTAGCGTTAAATCCTCTTCTCTCATTATTTCATGGTATATTTTTTCTATTTCTTTATTTTTAAATTCTGTTAAGAAACCCAAGATTGGAACTTCTATATTATCTAGGGCATTTTTATTTACATTCAATTCTCCTAAGGAGTAAGGTATTTTGTAATAATCAAATTTTTCTAGATATTTAGAAACACATAAGTTCCATAAATAAGACTCATACGCGTGCATATACAATCTAAGCATCTTTTTGTCTATTAATCTGATTGCGCCGACGTAATCATTCTTTTTTCTCTTTAGAAATTCGTTAGCTTCCGGATCGTTTATTAATTCTACCGCTTTTTGAAAATCTTTTTTAACTATCGCCTTGCCTATAAGATGAGTCTGCTTATTTACACCAAATCTCTGATCATCAAAATAGTCTGGAAGCAACTTTGGCGTTTCGTAGAGCTCTTCATCCAGGTTTCTTATGGTGATTACAAATTCATTCCCTTCTGAGTCACCAAGATTAATTCTTTCTTTTCCTGTGCCTAAGAATTCTAATTCGATGTCTTTTATTTTTAAATCTTTTATCCGTTCTTTATTTGTCCTGAATATAGAGATTGTCTGCTCTGTGATACCTTCCTTGTCTTTATTACCTGCTATGCCGATGAATTTTGTGTTCATCCTTGCCCTTATAGCAATTTGTTTTATTGCTGCAATAGTTGTCCACTGAGTTTTTTTTAATTTAAAATAAGAATACGAGCCTGGCTCTATCTTTGGCTTTGAGAGCTCTTTTACGATGAAATCTTCCGGAATCTGCTTGATGATGTACATATTTGTGATTTAATCTAGTTTACTTTTAAAGGTTTGCTATAAAAAGGTTTTTATACCATAATGTCTTAGTAAATTTAGATGAAAAATATATTCGTGATAATAGATGGCGCTTCTGACAAGCCTGGATTTGGTTATAAAACGCCTTATCAACGAGCGATTAAAAGAAATTTGGATTATTTTGCATTGAATGGAAAAACAGGAATGCACTATCCCATCGATTCTAAAACGGCTCCAGAGTCAGATGTTGCGATAACTGCTTTGCTGGGCTATGATCCTTACAGATATTTTGTCGGCCGAGGACCCTTGGAGGCTCTTGGTGCAGGAATGAAATTAAAAGGAAAGAATTTTGTGGCTTTCAGGTGCAATTTCGCAACGGTTTCAGATAAATATAAACTTTTTGATAGACGCGCCGGGAGAACATTAACCACAGATGAGGCTAAAGAACTTGCTGATTACTTAAATAAAAAAATTGCCTTGCCCGTTCCATTTAAATTTATCTCGACTACAGAGCATAGGGGGGTTTTAGTTTTATTTGGTAGATTATCTGATAATGTTTCAAATGTTGATCCCGCTTATGAAAGAAAAGGTAAATTCGGCGTTGCAAGATTGTTTGCACAAAAATTGGAATTCTGTAAGGCCTTAGATAAAAGCGCGCTTGCTAAGAAAACGGCAAATATAGTGAATATGTTTGTTCATCAAAGTCATTTACTACTTGATATACATCCAGTAAATGATGTGAGAAGAAAGAGAAAATTAAAAGCTGCAAATATTGTGTTGGTAAGAGACGCAGGGAATAAATTGCCTGAAACCCCTAAAAAGAAAAGGTGGGCTGCGATAACAGGTATGCCTCTTGAGAAAGGAATAAGCTCGGCTGCAGGAATGAAAGTGCTTTCTTTTGAATATCTAAAAATAGAAGGCCCTGATTTGAAAAAACAAGCTATTAGCGTTTTAGAAACGGAGATTAAATGGTCTAAGATTTTATTGAAGAAGAATTATAAAAAGTTTGAATCATTCTACATACATATCAAACCAATTGATGTTGCAGGACATGATGGCGATGCTGAAATGAAAACAAGAATGATTGAGATTTTAGATAAGAAGTTTTTTTCTTGGCTTAAGAAATTTAAGAATTTTAAATTAATTGTGACTTCGGACCATTCGACACCTTGCAGATTGAAAATGCATTCTGCTGATCCTGTTCCTTTGCTGATTTATGATTCTTCTGAAAAAATAAAAGGGACAAAGTTTGATGAAGTTTCATGCAGGAAGGGAAGCGTTGGTTTGATTTATGGAAAAGATGTTTTGAAGTTATTTGACTGAGTACTGGGCGAACTTTTCTTCTGCTTTCACAAGCACCTTGTTAGCATTGCCTTTTTCATAGGATTTCACAAGGGCTTTGTTCATTGTGTTTATTGCTGTCTCGATCTTACCGGACCTCTTATACGCTTCGAAACCGGTGGCTGTCAGGAATATCTTGTTACTTTCTGAATCTATCAATCTGAGAATTTCTTCCTTGTTTGGCTTGTAATCAGAAAATGCCCCATTATGCAACTTGTTCATAAAATCAAGATATTTGGCTGCGTCTTGGTCTGTTTTAATAATATCTTTCAACACCTTTCTTGATGAAACTGCTTGGGCGCTTGTTATACCGCCAAAATAAGTTGTTGCGCTTGAAACCATTTTGCCCTCGGATTCATACCTTGTTAAAACTATATACGGCACATCCCCTGGTTTTGCAGTGTAGATATCCCTAATACTAGGGTATTTGTCTAGCTTGCCCATCTCTGGTCTTGGTGGGTGATTGTGTATTGTTCCCATGTAACCTAAAGATTGAGCACGCTCACTAAAATGCCTTGTTATGGCCACACCTTGAGGGGAAGATATTGCGTCAACAGTCTTCATCTTTTTTGTCAACCCTAGAATAAATTCGTTTCTCTCGGATTCGGAAAGAGAATCCTTGGCTAAAATTTTTGCATGAAGCGCGGGATTATCCCCGGTAACGGCCTTAAGTGTGGGTTCATCAAACGCTTTGTAAATATCCATACTCCTGAATTCATTAAAATCCCTATTTCTTACAAAGGAGATAAAACTTTCATAATCATTATCGGTCTTAAAAAATATCATATTATTTGGATCCGGCTCAAGAATATCATGAATAACATAAATGTCTCCGTCCTTGCCTTTGGTCTTCGTCATTTTCACAAACCCGGTTGTCTCTCTCTGAAGAACGTCACCGAAGGCAGCCATCTCGTCCATTTTTTTCTTCACTCCGTTTGTTACCGAAATAATATTTTCTCTGCCTGCGTAATTTATCTTCAAGATTGTGGATTTGCCATCTGCGAATTTGCGAGCGCTGCTGAGCAATGAATCTGAGGCGCTCATCCTAACCGAAGATGAACCTGCCGCTTCAAATTCGTCTGTCAAGGCACTTTTGATCCTGCCTGCGGAGAATATACTCAATGGCGCGTTGGTTGTAAATTCAGTTGTTTCACGCAGAGCATTCCAGAAGGCAGGGCGTGCAACCTGGCTCAACTGAGTTCCAAGGCCGGTGAAAAGTGATTCACTTGCTGTGCCAGGCATAAATCTTGCTGCCCTTGCTGCAGCAAACGGAGTAGCATACATAGCGATCATTTCGGGACTTGAAAGAAAGAATCCAACATTGTCCACCCAATTCGATTCTAAAATGCTTTTATCGACATAACCCTTGCCGGTCTGGAAATTAAATGAACCTGAAGAGGGACTTGAAGAAAGCTTTTTCAGGTCCTCATTTGTTGCCAATGTGAATTTCAAAGATTCATGCATCAATTGACTTAACTTCTTACCATCTTCTGTACTTGAGTCGATGCCATAAATCTGCGCAACCTGTTCTTGATTCAAATTATTTATCTGGTCCCAAGTCAGGCCATTCTTTGTCCTTGCCTGCAGAATAATCCTTGAACCCCAGTCATAAGCGGAACTTGCATCGTAACCTGTTGTAACCTCTTTAGTCCTAAGTACTGACGCCGCTGCGCTAAAAAGATTTATATTTGTACGGTCAGTCCAGCTTAATGAGAATTTTTCCTTAGCTAATTTATCCAATGTGTCCTTGTCATGCTGGACATTCTCCATAACCATACGAATAGCCGCTGAATCGAGACTTATACGGACCTGCTCAGCCATATCAGCTGGAAGTTTTGAAGCAGCATCATACGCCTTGGTTATCTGACCACTGACCAAAAAATTCTGGGCGTGCAGAGCATTCCTCTTGTTTTGATCTGAAATCGCATTGATTGCGCCTTCGGCAAGCACGGACTCACCAGATTTAAGATAAATCGTTGCGCGGCCTATTGTGCGCTGCTCTTCAAGATCAAGGATTATGCTTTCTATTTCTTTAATCTTTTCGGAATCTGTAAGCTTGCTTCTGAGATCAAAAAGTAGATCTGATGCCTCGTCAATATCTTTGTCGTAACGGTCAAGAAGAGCAACAACTTTTCCTGCCTGGACTTTTGCTCTCTGCGTGGAAAGCTCATCTATACGTTCCTTAGTCAATTCACCAGCCTGCCACCTCCGGGTGTTATCAAGATTTGCGAGCTGATTCAAACGATTAGATTCAACAACCGCATTAAATGAAGCCTTGTCATGCAACAATCTTTCTGACATCAGACCGGTGAGAATTTCTGAGTTTGAAGACAAAAGCTCTTCATTTCCCTTAAGTTTTGAGATAAATTTCTTGTAATTGTCAATCGCACTATTGTAATCTCCCTTAATGATGCTATCTTGCGTGTCAAGATACAATAATCTGCCTTCAAGACCCAATGTATCTTCGCCGCGGCGCTTTGCATCTAGAATCTGAGTCTTAATAAAATTTTTTTCAAAGGAAACAAGCTCATCATTATACTGGTTAAGCAAGTCCAGGGTGTCCCTGCTGTATATCGGCCCCTTAACTTGAGGAACGCCATCCTCAAATGTGAAACCTGCAGCTATCAACCGGCCTGTAAGAAGTTCCTTATTCTTGTTTGCGCCTTCAAGCGCCCAGAATGCATTGCCATAATCCAATCTTGACTTAATTGTTGAAAGCTCATCTGAAGAGGTTTCAGAAGAAAGCTTTGCAAAATTCCCTATCAATAAAGCCCCGTTCTTACTAATGCTTGCATAATTGTCACCAAGTTTAATATACATATTTGAGCCAGTCGTGGTCTTTTTAGGATCACCCTGTATATGCAGGCCATCTGCTTCTTTTATGATGGAAAAGTCTGTCGAAGCACCTTTTGAATCAATATCTTTCCTTAGCTTGCAGACCTCTTCACCCACCTTTGCCTTGTCATTAGAAATATCAAATAGATTGTCTTCATCAAGAATCGCTTTTGCTATCGTACCATCTTTACCCTGATAATCGAAAGAATAACCTGCTGCAGATTTTCGCCTTGTGCCAACGCCATTAGCAGACTGCAGATAATTGACATCGGTGCCTGTATCAATATTCTTCATCGTGCCGAAAGAGATTGCCTTGCCCGTCTCTTTTGAAACGTCCCTGCCATCAAAGTAGACCTTTGTATCCTCGCTGTAGACTTCGATTTGCTTATCAAATGTAACGATGCCTTTCTGATTAATGATATAATCTTTTGAAAGCAAGGCCTTGCCATTTATTGAGACGTCCTTGCCGTTGAAAACAGTTGAGAACTGACCGTCAAGCAGAGCGTTATCACCACGAGTGTCAATCTTGCCGCTAATCTTTGTTATTTTCTGAAAGTTTTTTCCATCTAAGCTAATGCCAAAGAGATTTGAACTTGATATAACGTCAACTATACCATTGTCATAAACTACTTTGTCACCTTTGTTAGCGCGAAAATATTTGCCATTGAAATTATAAGCGGTATTGTTGGCAGGAACATTGAGAGAGGCTTTCTTGATTATGCCGTCTTTGCCCAATGAGAAGGTACTTTTGGCATCAACATCATATCCTGTATCCTTAACCTTTGCCAATCCTTGCTTGTTAATAGTGATTATGAAATCATCGGAATTCTCAAATTTCTGAATTCTTGTACCTTCCGGAAACAAGAATGCCTTTGATCCTTCTTTTTCGCCAAACAAAGCTGAAAGCCGATATTCTGTTTCTTTTGTGGTAATAATATCCAAAGACTTTAAATTTCCATTGCTGTCAAGATCTGCAAGTTTTATCTGCGTTTCCGCTTGTACACTAACAACTAATAAAAAGAATACAAGGGCCAAAAATATCTTTTTATTCAACATTTTGCTGTGATCCGCCAGAACTGGCCAAAACTTTAGACTGCTGAAGCATCTGATAAACTTGGTAAGCCTTGCCAAATCCAGCATTTTGTTCCTGGGCCTGAGACATAAATGTCTGCATTATGGCACCAGAAGGATTACTGAACCAGTTGGTTGCCTGGTTATAATAATCCAAAACTTTTGCTGCATCGGGATTCTGCTTCTGCAATTCTGAATTAGCTAAACCAAGGACTGCCCCTTGAGGATTCTGGATATTTTGCACTATACCTAACGCTTGAGCTGCTTGGGGATTTTCTGTGGTTACTGCACTCATAACATATTCTTTACCGACCTGTGTCGCAGCTGCCCCTACGCCTTGCTGTTTTGCAGTTATTACGTAACCAATAATATTATTAAAATTCAGATTGTTCTTAAATTCAGTAGGCTCTGCAGCAAGAACGGGGGATACAATTAATAAAAAGATAATTAATACGATAAATATTTCTTTCATATTCTCACCCCAAATTCAAACATATATTCATTATTCTCATTAAACTCGACGTTCTCATCAATGATCATAAAAACAGAATCAATCCCATCATTTGCCAAGACAACTAAGTAATCATAGCTGCCTAAAGCAGTATAATCAACTAATCCTTCGTTATCGATTAAACCAGTAGTAATCTCATCCGCGATAGAAAGAATTTTCTCTAAATTAAGATTCTGCTTAAATTCAAAGGTTTTTGAAATCTCTTCACTTGAATCTAAATAAGCAGAAGTAACAGAATATGAAGAACTCAAAGAAACCGTTTTCGAAATTGAAACATCTGATGAACTTTTAAAATTATTAAATCTAAACTTAGGAAATGATGAGAGATCATTCAAACATAGCGCAATGTTATCATCAATGTAATCTGCAATCTGCTGCTCAACAACAGAACTTGAAGGAATATATTTGCGCGTCTGGATTAAATAAAAAGGGATTGATTCCTTATATAAATTCTGTGGCAATTTATAGTAACCGCCTCTTAAACCTACTGAATTCAAAGCGTTAATGAAAGTCTGCTCGTAGCAACTTCCAACATAAGTGTTTATTTCCATAACTTCAATCTGGGAAACTACTGCCCCAGAAGTCTCAGCCTGCACAAATCGTCGAACAGATTCCTGGGTAAAATATAGTGCTGTGGCTATCAACAATACAATAACTAAACCCAGAATTATATAAATAGTCACCTGGCCTCTTTTCATAGCTTTAAATAAAAATATGCGAAAATATAAATGTTTCTGTGCAGGCTGTGCAGAAATGCTCTTTCTTTGCAAAAGATCTGCCTTAATCATTTGTTTCAATGATTTTTGGGGCGTCAGCCAATGCCCGGGCTATCAAGCATTGCTCAATAGCCCTGTTCAGTATGTTTCTTGCGCCGTTTAAATCTGCATTGTAATGCAAACCGCAACAATCGCAGGAAAATGACGATTGATTATCCCTCGTTCCCAAAGACCCACATTTATGACACATCTTGCTTGTGTATTTCTCGTTTATCTTAAAAACCTGCAAGCCGTTCTGCTCAGCCTTGTAGGAGATCATATTAGTTAATCTGAAAAAAGGTACTGCACTTAGTAACCTTCTTAAAACCCGACCTTTAGCTAAATTCCTTATTCCTTTCAAGTCTCCAAGCACAATTATAGCCTTGCGTTCCTTGGCCCAAGCAATTATTGTGTTGCTTATCTGATGCAAAACATTATTAATTCTGTTCTTTTCTTTCTGTCCCATTGCTATTATTTTCTTTAGTAGCCTTTTCCTCCCTAAGTTTCTTCTAAGCAAGGCGTAATGTCTTCGCAGTCCTCTTACCTCTCTGCCAAAGAAAGCAACCTTGCCTTGACTGTCACAGACAGTGGCAATGTTTCTTTCTCCTAAATCTATGGCTAAGATATTCTGTGGTTTTATCTTTGGTATAGGAATGTCAAATATTAATCTCAATTCGTAATTATCTTTTTTATTTTTTAAAAGAAGACTATCCTTAAGAAACTTGAAATCAGGTAATTTTTTATGCGGGCTTACCGGCAGCCAAATGCCGATGCCTTTCCTTTTTCTTACACTAATTTTTATCCAATGCTTAGTTAATTTTGTATCTTTATATCGATATCTGACTTGACTATATGGGATAATTAAGGGATAATCTTTATATTTTATTGAATTATTTTTATAACTATACCCTTTTGCTCTTTTATGTTGTGATAAAATATTCTTATCAATTCCGAATTGCATCCACCACTGGAATCCCTCAAATTCGTGATCTAAGTCTCTCATTTTTGAAGAGGTCAACCCAACAACGCCACATTTTATACAATGGATTACCATAAACTAAAGATTAAATTACTTTTTATAAACACTGCGCGTGTGTTTGTCAAGTGGTTTGTTTAGGACTTTTATTCAACCGCCACAGAGCTGTAAGGTATTGAACCCAAAAGATTAATAAACAAGGGTTATCTAATCAGCGGTATGGAAAGCAAGGAAGTTACGATAACCGCACAAACCTTGTTTGATATGCTGAGGCAAGAAAGGAATAGGGATGAAATACAAATAATTGCCCCGAATTTTGTGGAAGATGTCAAAAAATACCTGAATGAAAAAGCTGAGATATTAAAATCACAGTTGCAAAAAGAAAGTATATTTTCTTCAACAGAGGTGCAGAGAACCAGAAGAGAACTAGAAAACATTCAAAAGGTCTTAAAAGAGCTGTATGAGAAAAGGGAAAGTAAAATAACAAAAATGGCCTTGTTCCACTCAAGAACAAATTTAAGAAAAGAACCAGAGGGCCTATTAAAAGAAGAAATCGCCTTTTATAATAGTCTAATAAATCTTTTTATAGATTCAAAAGGCGAAATACTGCATAGAATGCTCAATATTGAGCAAGAAAAGCCTTTAAAGAAAGATGAGCCAGAACCAAAAGATTTAAAAAGTAATGTAAATTTTCAAGATGATAAGGTTAAATTAAGGTTTTTAGAGGCGACACCTCAATTTGTTGGAGAGGATATGCAAGTTTACGGACCTTACGAATCTATGAATGTGGCAGAATTGCCTAAAGAAGTTGCACAATTATTAATAAATCAGAAGAAGGCGATTGAACAATGAAAATACCAAAAACTAAAAAAATGTATTGCAAAAAGTGCAAGGCTCATACTGATCACGCTATAGCCCATGCAAAGAAGAAAGAAAGAGGTTCTTTGAAAAAGGGTTCTATTGCAAGAGCACACAAAAGAGGACGCGGAGTAGGTCATGGAAATTTAGGGAAGTGGGGATCTAAACCTGCCGTAAGCAAATGGAAAAGAGCCGGGGTAAAGTCCAGTAAGAAAACTGATTTCAGATACAAATGTGCTAAATGTGGAAAGAGCTCAATAATGGGAAAGGGAATAAGAGCTAAGAAAGTGGAGTTTGAATAAAAATGGAACCTAACAGCAAATTCATAAAAGTAAGCTGCCCAAAATGCAAGAATGAACAGATAATATTTGGAAAAGCTTCGACTATTGTAAAGTGTTTAGTCTGCGAGAAAGCATTGTCTGTACCTAGGGGCGGAAAAGGCATTGTTAAAGCAAAAATATTAGAAGTTTTATGATTATGGAGAAAAAGAAATATCCTGAGGAAGGCGACGTTGTTCTGTGCACTGTAAAGAACATTTCTTATCATTCTGTTTTTGTAACTCTTGATGAATACCCTGGATTAGAGGGTATGATTCATATTTCTGAGATTGCTCCTGGAAGAATAAGAAATATTCGTGACTATGTCAAAGAAGGCAAAAAAGTTGTTTGCAAAGTTCTTCGAGCGAATCCTGAGAGAGGACAATTTGAGCTCTCTTATAGGCGTGTTTCTGTTGCAATGAGGAAAAACAAGAATGAAGAAACAAGAATGGAACAGAAGGCTCAAAAGATATTGGAAGCTTTTGCTGAAATGACTAAAAAATCTGTGCAAGAAGTTAACATAGAAATAGGGCAAAAGATAAAAGACGCTTATGGTTCTCTTTATGTTGGATTCCAGACTATTGTTTACGAAGGCGAGAAAGCAGTAAATAATCTGAAACTTGGCGAGAATGCAAAAGAATTTGTAAAACTTGTTTTGGAAAGAGTAAAGCCAAAAGATGTTGAAGTTGAAGGCACGATTGAGTTGCAAAACAGCACAGAAAGCGGATTAGAGAAAATAAAAAAAGCATTTGAAGAAGGAAAGAAATTTGCTGAAGAACGGAAATATAATATTTCTTTCGCTTATGTAAGCGCGCCAAGATATAGGCTGGTTGTAAAAGCCGAAGATTATAAAACGGCAAATGATATTATACAAGAAGTTGCGGAAGCAATTATAGAATTTAATAAGAAAAATAAAGGCGAAGGATTATTCGCCATCAAAGAAAAAAAATCATGAGCAAAAGCATCTATTTATGCCAAAAATGCAAGGAATTCACGATGAAGACTGAATGTCCTAAATGTAATAGTAAAACAGTTAATCCAAAGCCAGGAAAATTTTCAGTTGAGGATAAATATGCGGAATACAGATTAAAAGCAAAAGGAATGATAAAATGAGCTACAATTTTGTAAGAAAAAACCAGAAGACAGAAGTTAATGAACCTATAATAATTGCTGGGCTTCCAGGAATAGGGAATGTCGGAAAAATCGCTGTCGATTTCTTAATTGAAGAACTAAAAGCTAAAAAGATATATGATATATATTCTGATGAATTCCCTAATGCCGTTTTTGTGAATGAAAAAAATCTAGTTGAAATGCCTACTATCGAATTGTTTACTTTTAAAATTAAAAACCAGGATTTTGTGCTTTTAGCAGGAGATGTGCAACCTTTGGATGAAAGAGGGTGCTATGCATTCTGCGAAAGTCTTCTTGAATTGTTTGCAGAGAAGAGTATCAAGAAAGTTATAACCCTTGGAGGCATAGGCTTAAAAGTTATACCTGAAAAGCCTGAACTATTTGTAACCGGCGTAGATGCAAAAGCTGTTAAAGAAAGCAAAATTGATTCCGTCAGAGAAGATATCTACGGCGAAGTCGGACCAATAATGGGTGTTGCTGGATTGCTTATTGGACTTGCTGCAAGAAGGAATATTCCAGCTGTCTGCTATTTGGTGCAAACATTCGGGCATCCCAATTACTTAGGAATAAAAGAAGCAAGAGAATTATTGAATGTTCTTTCTAAAGCATTGAAACTGAAAGTCAATCTCGATAATATGGACAAGGAAATCAAAGATATAGAATCTGAGATTGAAACTAAAACAAAAGCGATAATGAAGCTGCAGCAGAGAGGATCTGTTGAATGCAAAACTGGAGAAGTAAATTATATCGGATAAAAATAAATAAATATTTATTCCTTATTTATCTGAATTGTCTTTGAGATTGATTTCTCATATGTGTAAATCAGATCTATCGGGAATGTCTTTTCGTAATTATTATTTTTAGGGTCAACCTGGGTTTCGCATTTTATGCGCCTCTGGCCTTCTCTAAGCTCTATCCTACCAGCATCAGTATCACAGATAACTGAAGGCTCTGTCTTTACTGTAACGA
>Ga0208375_1001546_pt1 | contig 25275 bp, 19 predicted proteins | sample RifOxyD1_FD_184038 | JGI IMG/M metagenome (GOLD analysis project Ga0208375, IMG submission 184038) | Soil microbial communities from Rifle, Colorado - Rifle Oxygen_injection D1 (SPAdes) | ecosystem: Environmental > Terrestrial > Deep subsurface > Rock core/Sediment | place: Rifle, Colorado...
CCAGGGCAAATAGCTTGATGATTTGCCGTGTTTTGGCCGCTGAAATTTTTGAACGCTTTGCATACCTGTTGAGTCTTTCCATGACTATGTCTAGCAGGTTTTATCTCTGCTATGCTAGTCAAGACCCTAAAACTATTATACGGAAATGCCGCCGGACGATGCGCATTTCCAGGCTGCAATACCAGAGTGACCCTTTCTGAAGACGTTCCTGCTCCGCAAAACATTGGCGAAATGGCACACATCTGCGGAGAAAAGCCTACCGCAAGCCGGTACGATCCAAAGCAAACAAATAAAGAGCGCAATGGCTATGAAAATCTGATTCTTCTTTGCCCTACTCATCACACATTGATAGATAAACCTGAAAATGAAAGCTTGTACACTGTAGCGGCCCTCAAAAAATTTAAGAACGACCACGAGCAATATATTCTTTCGAGCGCAGGGGGGGCAAACTTCCGAAACAGAAGTGAGCTGGCCAACTTTATAGCGGGAAAATTAAATGAAAATCACACCGCTTTTTCTACCTATGGGCCTGCTTCTGGCCGAGCCAGAAAAAACCCTCAGAGCGACTCCCATAAACTATGGTTTTCAGAACGGCTTGCGACAATTATACCCAACAATAGAGCGATTTTAGAAGGGCTGAGGAGAAACTCCCAACTATTTTCGCCCGGCGAACAAGCGATTGTAACAGTGTTTCGGCTGCATGTTGAAAGTTATGAGAAGTGGGTTAAAGATGAAATAGAGTATGAAGCCGTGTTGAGCTTTCCTAAAGAATTTTTAACTTTTATCGAGGACATTGCCAATGACAGCACACAGTGACCAATTCCCTTGGCCATCCTACTATGGCCATTTTAACACTATCGAAAACGCACTCAAAACCCATTCTAAGTTTGCAAAACTCGAACCGCTAAAAGAGAAGGGGACCTATCTTTTGACGCTCAGAGACAGAACCAAAATCAAGATATTTGTCTGTGAATGTTACGCATTTGGAAAAGCTGAACTCCACGAATCAATGATGAAGATTAAAGATTTAAACATGATTATTATCAGTTCAATTTGGTGCAGTTACTCATCTTATGCTAAGGAGATTGCCCGTAATCAGCAGGTTGGTCTTTTTAGCCTCAAAGAAGCAATGGGGGCCATCAACAATATTGATTACTGGAACTATCGAACCAAAGAGGAGTTAGAAGAGATAAAACGGCGAAAATTGAGAGAAAATGAAGATTGAAGTCTTCGGCTTTGGCTCCTTTTTTTCCCACCCGCAAAGCGCAAAGGATATTGATCTTTTGTTTTTATTTGAGTCAGGAAATATTAACCTAGTTGATTTTGCCGTTTGGCTCAAAAGGGCGCTCAAAGAAAGGCTTCCGCAGGTTGATATTGTGATGCTTTCAAAGGAAGAAGAGGAATTCGACTTTATAAATGCGTCATATGCTCAGAAAATTATGGATTTGGACCACAGCCAAGCTCAAGTTCAGCTCAAGGTTTTGACTGGACTCATTGACGATTTATCGAGAAATGCTGCTGCAACCGTTAGCTAAAAAGACATCCGTCCCCAAGAAGCTTCTCATGGACGCAGTGTAAAGAATCTGGTTTTTTGGGTTGAAAAACCCTGGAAGGCTGAATGAAATGGTCGAGGCGGCGAGATTCGAACTCACGACCCCTTGTCCCCCAGAGTAAAAGGCTCCGTTTTGGGCTTTGGCACTCAATGCCTGTGAAACCTGCAAGCACCGTCTGACTTTCATTCAACCAAGATGCAGGGTGCCCACTGGAGTCCGTCTGCATCCACAGAAAACCGCCTAAGTCCGCCTGTTTTGTTACCATTTTGAGACTGTTGCACAATCCCCCCATAGAAAGTGCTGGAATCCAGCCTTTTAGTATGATAGTTATTTGTTATAAATAACTATCAATAGGGAGTCATGCCAAAGAGACGCTTCCACACCGACCCCAGTTTCACCGAGGCCCTGATCCCCCAGTCCCCTCGCAAGACCTTTTACGACCAAGTGGACGAGGTGATCGATTGGAAGCCCCTCGAAGCCCTGCTCCAGGCCAGGCTGGGGCGGCTGGAGAGGGCGGTTGGGGCTGAGCCCTTCCCTCCCTTGCCGCTGTTCAAGGCGGTGCTCTTCGCGCGCTGGAACCAGCTCGGCGAAAGAGGTCTGGAAGAGGCGCTGTACCACGATCTACGGCTGATCCGTTTTTCCGGTTTTTCCATCACCAGTGCCAAGCCAGACCACTCCACCCTCAACCGCTTCCGAAACACCCTGGCCAAGGATCGGCTCTATGAGGAACTGCTGGAGCTGCTCAATAGGCAACTGGAAGCGGCGGGGCTGCTGATCAAGACTGGGGTGATCGTGGATGCAACCTTGGTGGAGTCCTCCCGCAGTCCCCGCAAGGCCGTTGAAATTGGGCCTCAAGCGGGTAAAGAGGGTGAGCCCCAGTATGGGCCAAAGGGGGTGGTTCGTTATTCTGGGGATCAGGAGGCAACCTGGACCAAGAAAGGCGGGAAAGCGGTTTACGGATACATGATTGGCGAAGCCAATCGCAAATCTCAAGGCTTTAGCCTTGCGGTAAAAAAAATGGGTGGATGCGAAGGATGGCTTCTTTCTCAAGGGGCATGTCACCAGCGCTCATGAGTCGGACATGAAGCAGTTGGAGCGGTCCGTAGAGGGGCTGGCAGAAGGGACCTTCGTGCTGACCGACAAGGGCTATACCAGCGCCGAGAACCGCTTCACCTTGAAGATACTGGGTCTGCTGGACGGGATCATGAGGAAGACGGTACGGGGCAGGCCCTTGACCGAACAAGAAAAGAGCTTAAACCGGGCCAGCTCCAAATTGCGCTACCGGGTGGAACGGTGCTTCGGCTGCCTGAAGCTACACCAGGGCTTTGGCCGAACCCGCTATCCAGGCAAGGCCAAGGTAGAGTTGGACTTCTACCTCAACGGCTTCGCCTACAACCTCAAACGGGCAGTTGGATTGGTTGCATAGGGAGCAGTCCGCCCAAAAACTGGGCAAAGCCCCCCAAAACGGGAAAATAGGACTGCGCAAAGCAGAACAAGACCGGTTTGCCCGAGAAAAACCATCGGTCCTGGAGCAGGAAATCTGGAATCGAACCTGTGCAACGGTCTCATATTGGTCAAAAAGGTCTTTAACTGTTTGATTGAAGAAGTCCAAGTCTTTACTGGAGAGAATCCGGTCAAGAAAGGGCTGAAACTGCCTAAGAAAGGCGGTATGGTTCTGGATCGACTTCCAGGGAATGAGGAAAGCTTAGCTCTTCTTTCTGTAGAGGTTGATTCTCACCAAACCAGTTCCAGCTTTGCACCGACAAGGGAGATCGTCATTTTTCTCCTGTACACCGGCGCAAGGCTTTCGGAAGCCTTGCAGAGGAGATGCTCAAAACCAAGATGCAAAGACAGTCTTTTGCGACTTTGGTTGAGGTCTGACCCGTTGTTACTAATCTGCAACCAAGGGATTTGGGGAGGGGGAAAGATTCTTCCAACCCTTTGAAGTCATGGAGCGGGAAACGAGATTCGAACTCGCGACCCTCAGCTTGGGAAGCTGATGCTCTACCAACTGAGCTATTCCCGCCCGACTTGAAGTGTTTTTAAGGCTAATGGGTTCGTTTGAGATCGTCAAGCAGTTCCGTACAGGCCGGTGAGGGCAAATGGAGCCAAACCGCCTGCACCTGTGTCCCTTGTGGGTTCACCTCCTTTTTCCTCACCCCGAAGCCTGCTAAAGCTCCTCTTCGGACCTTGGAGGCTACCCCTAAGGCAAGCAAAATGTCCTTTGTTTGTACTGGTGCAGGAGATTTTACAAGAAACGGAACCGGATTTAACTTCTTCTTTTTCCAGGGCGGTTACCCTGAAGTCCTCTTCATGGAGAAAGATGGAACTGAAAAAACGGCTGATTGCTCTGTTTCCCCTGGACCGGTTGGTCCGCTGGTACTTACGTTCCTCGGGCAAGGAGTACCTGATCCGCTTCTTGGACGGCTTAGCGCACCTGGGCAGACCTAGCTCGGTTTTTTTCCCGCCCGAATTGTTTGAACAGGGCCTGTCTCTGGTTCTTTCGGGGCTGAACAACACCCTTTCGATCCAATCCAACCCCCACTGGGTCTGGCCCTATTGGGTCGAACGGCAGCAGGACCCCGAAGGGGCCGAGTTTGTCCCCACCGGGGTCAACTTGGTGATGGGCAACCTGACCCGGCGCAACTGGACCAGCATCGGCATCCGGGGCAGTCGTCAAGAGGCGATGGTGGACCCGGTGGGCATGGTCACCTTGGAACCCTTTGGCTGGTCGTTGTTGCCCTTTCTCAAACGGCAGGGCCAATCCTTTGTTCCCCCACGGCTGGAAAAGCAGGCGGTCCAACGGCTCAAAGGAGAAAACCAACCGACGGTGATCACCGAGTACCGCACCAACCCGGATCTGCTTTGGGAATTTGAGGCCCAGGCGCTTTTGACCCACGGAGAGGAGATGGTGGCGCTCACCCAAAGGGTCAAGAACCAGGGGACCGACCCGATCACCTTGACCTTGGGTTTTGCCCTTCGTCCCTACAACCCGTTGACCATTGGGCACATCAACAAGATCAAATACAAGAACCGGCTTTGGCGGATCAACCGCCGTCCGGCACTCTTGGTGCTGAACGAACCGGACCGGATCTTGGCCAGCACCGGAGAGCGGATCGATCCTTTGTTGCAACAAGGGGACTTGCCGCAAATCGGACAGCTCCGCTCGAAAACCGGGCTCCTGATGGGCCAAGCGGAGTTTGATCTGGTCCTGGAGCCAGGGGAGGAAAAAGAGATCTGCGCCGTAGCGCCGGTAGCCAAACGGGACCTGGGGCCGGAGCGGAGGTTTGCCCACCTGGACTTGCCCACCTTGGAAAAGGCCCGCTCCGCTTCCGAAGGGTTTTGGCGGCAAAATCTGTTGCGAGGGTTGCAGCTCCAATTCCCCGAACCGGCGCTGCAAACCGCTTTTGAGGCGGTCAAAAATCACCTGCACGTCTTTGACGACCAAGATCGCTTCACCGCCGGGACCTTTTTTTACCACTTCCACTGGCTCCGGGACTCGGCGTTTTTGGCGCTGGCCTTTGAAAACCTGGGCTGGACCGTCGAGGTGGCGGCCAAGGTTCCGGGGTATTTACAGTTGCAAACCAAAGAAGGTTTTTTCCGTAGCCAGGACGGTGAGTGGGACGGAGCCGGGCAAGCGCTGCTCACCTTGGTCCGGCATTTCCTGCGCAAGGGAGACAAAGAGGGGCTCAAGGCCAACTTTGCGGCGCTGTACAAAGGGGCTCTGTGGATCGAAAAAACCCGCAACCTCACCAACGAGGGTCAAGCGCCCCATGCGGGAATGTTGCCCGCAGGGATCTCGGCCGAGCACTTTGGCCCCAACGACCATTACTTTTGGGACAACTTCTGGGCCCTTGCCGGGCTCAAAGCCTTGGCCAGAGCGGCCCAGTGGTTGGGAAAAACCAAAGAGGAAGGGCTGCTCAAAGAAGAGGCCACCTTGTACCAGGAACGGCTCTCCCAGATCATCGCCATTGCGGTCAGTGAGACTCCCCAAAAAGGTCTGCCCTGTTCCCCCTACCGCCCCTTGGATACGGCGGCGATCGGAAATCTGGTAGCCCTTTACCCCCTTGATCTGGTCAGCCCCTTTGAACCTTGGGTCGGACCGACCTTGGACTACCTGTGGGAAAACAACCTGAGGCAAGGGCTGTTTTACCAAAAGATCATCCACACCGGACTGAATGCCTACCTCAGTGCCCAGTTGGCCCAAGCGTTTCTGGCCCGAGGGGACGAACGGGTCTGGGTAATTTTGGAAGCACTGCTCGAAAAGGGCGGCCCCACCCATGTTTGGCCCGAGGCCATCCATCCCCGGACCCAAGGGGGATGTATGGGCGACGGGGACCACGGCTGGGCGGCGGCGGAGTTTGTGAACCTCTGCCGGAACCTTTGTGTCAAGGAACAACAGGGGGAACTGCTGCTCGGTTTGGGGCTCCGGCCCCAGTGGTTTACCGGCGAACAAACCCTCACCGTAACCGAAGCTCCCACCGATTTTGGGACCCTGTCTTATGGACTCAAAGTCTCTTTCGACCAAATCGAGGTGCAATGGGAGCAGCGCCCCGGACCAGCGGTCCGTGCGGCCAGGGTCTTTTTGGTCCTGCCCCAAAACATCGTGGAAGGCCCCAAGTGGGGGGTCTCTAAGGTCCGTATCGCCCTTGAGGGCACCCAGGGGGTTTTGCGGCTCGAACGAATAGGCCCCTCCGCCCCCTTCCAAAGCCAATCTTCGCAACCAAAGGTCTCATGAACGTCAACTTCCGAGTCCAAAACGCAAAATCCCTGGCCGCCTTTTTGGAAGAACAGGCTCAAGGGGTTGACCTCCAGGATACCCTCAAGGTTGACCTTCACTGCCACGATTACAACAGCTCCGAGCCGGACGAACTTTGGGGCCGGATCTTGCGGTTGCCCGAAACTTGGCTGAAAACCGAAACCCTGCTCTCCACCTTGGCCGCCCAAGGTTGCAACCCTTTGACCATCACCAACCACAACAACGCCAAGAGCTGCTGGCAACAAATCGCCCAGGGCCGGGACATCCTGGTGGGGGCGGAGTTTACCTGCACCTTCCCCGAGTGGGACCTGAAGGTCCACGTCTTGGTGTACGGCTTCACCCAGGCCCAAGAAACCGAACTGTTGCGGCTGAAAAAAAACATCTACAAGTTTGCCGCCTACGCTCACCAACAAGACCTGCCGACGGTCCTGCCCCACCCGCTTTATTTTTACCAGGAAAGCAACCAGCCGCCGGTCGAGCTGTTGGAAAAATTCGCCTTGCTGTTCACTCGTTTTGAGGTGCTCAACGGGCAGCGGGACAACTGGCAGAACCTCTTGGCGGTGCGGTTTGTCCAAGGGATGAGCCAGGAAAAAATCTTGGGCTGGGCCAAAAAACACGGCCTGGACCCTTTTGACTACAACAAGGACCCCTTCACCAAAACCTTCACCGGCGGCTCGGACGACCATATCGGGGTGTTTGCCGGAGCCAGCGGGACTTACCTGAACGTACCCAATCTGGCAGAACGAAGGAAGACCGAACCCTTGAGTAAGCTGGCCCTGGAGGCGTTGCGGGCCGGGCGTACCAAGCCTTATGGGAGTTTGGCCGAAGAAGAGAAACTGCACCTGACCCTGCTCGACTACTTTGCCCAGGTGGCCCGGAACATCGAGGACCCGGGGCTGTTGCGGTTGTTACTGCACCGGGGGGAAACGGCGGACAAGCTGGCCTGTCTGGCCTTGGGCAACCTGATGATGGAGCTCAAAAGGCACAAGTACACCATGAGGTTTTTTAACACCTTCCACCAATCGCTGTTCGGCAAACGACCCGGCTTTTGGATCCGCCAGGCGGTCAGCCGAGACTACCGCCCGGCGATGGATTGGATCGACCGGCTGGCCAAGGCCAAACAGCAGGGCCAGGAGGCCTTCCTGCAAAGCCTTCACCAAGTGCTGCCCGGCCTGTTCGGCAGTTTGCAGCAGATCCTGGTCAACCGGGTCAAGGCCCACATGAAAGGGCCGGTGGACCTGGAAAAATTGGCCCAACTGAGCCCCGAAGATTTGGTACTCCGGTTTGAGGTCCCCAGCCGGTTGCGGAGTTTCCTGGGCGGCGAACCTGCCTCGGGGCGTAACATGACCGAGGTGAACCTTTCGGGCTTGTTTGACCAACTCTCCTTCCCCGCCCTAGCGGCCTTGGTGGTGGCCGGGTCCCTTTTGGGCAGCAGTCGGGCGCTGTTCCAAAACCGGTCCTTCCTCAACCAGGTGGCCCAAGGTTTCCCGGAACTGGCGCACCCCAAACGGGTCTTGTGGCTGACCGACACCTTTGGGGAGAAAAACGGGGTGGGCCAAGTGTTGCTGGCCTGTATCGAGGAGGTGCGCCGCAGAGGCCTGCCGATCGATTTTTTGGTTTGTGACGGCCAACTGGAGCCGGGGCCCAATCTGAAAGTGGTCCGGCCGGTCAGCGAGTTCGACCTGCCCCAGTTTGGGGGCCAAAAGTTCCGGTTTCCCGACCTGATGGAGGTACACAAACTTTTTAAGGAAGGAGGTTATGACCGGGTCTTGTGTTCCACTGAGCTTTTGATGGGCCCGGTGGCCCTGTTCCTCAAGGAGGCCTTTAAGGTCCCCGCCTATTTTTACATGCACACCGACTGGCTGGACTTCGCCAAACGGAGCTTGGGACTCGACCAACACGGGCTCGACCGGATTCGCCGTTTGCTTCGGGCGCTTTATTCCCAGTTTGACGGGGTCTTTGCACTCAACCGGGAGCACCAAGCCTGGCTGACTTCGAGCCTGATGGAAATCGACCCCCAAAAAGTGCATTTGACCGCCCATTGGGTCGAGGAGCGGTTTGTTGCGGTCCCCGGAGCCAGGGCCAAACGGTTCCCCCAATTGGACCCCCAGGTGCCGGTGCTGCTGTTTGCCGGACGACTTTCCAAGGAAAAAGGGGTGCTGGACCTGCCGGTGATCTACCAAACCCTGCTGGCCCAATACCCACAAGCCCAAATGGTCATCGCTGGGGTAGGCCCGGCCCAGGAAGAGCTCAAGGCGGCCATGCCCAAGGCCCAGTTTTTGGGCTGGGTGGAGAACAAGGAGCTGCCGGAGCTTTATTCCGCCGCCAGCCTGCTGGTATTGCCTTCCCGTTTTGACACCTTCGGTTGTGTGGTCTTGGAAGCGTTAAGTTGCGGCTTACCGGTGGCAGCCTACGACACCAAGGGGCCAAGGGATATCCTGTCTGCCGGTGGTGGGGTCTTGGCCGACAGTCCTCTGGATCTGGCCCAAAAGATTTTGTCCCTACTGGCCCAGCCCGAGGGGCTCAAAACGCTCCAAGCCCAAGCCTTGGTCCGGGCTCGGGACTACCAAGCAGAACCGATTTTCGACGAACTGCTGGGCCACCTGGGATTGCCCCAAACCTCCGGCCCGGCCCAACCCCAGGAGTTGACCCTAGATTTGGTGAGTTGATTTAAAAACATTGGGTTGCCTAAATTCTGTTTCTTTTTGGACTGAATTTTTCCTGCGATTTTGACCGAATTTGGCCGCAACTTTTGTTACCTGAAACAAAAGTTGCTGTTAAACAACAACAAATGGGCAAAACTACCGCCCCAGTTCGGCAAAAAAATTCTGGGATTCGGCAAAATGCGGATTTGGGAAATCCTGCTTTGGGCTTTGGTCGCCCTGATGATCGGTTGCCGGGGTTCCGCCTCCAGCTCCGCTGCTTCCGACCCGCCTGCTCCCGCCCCCTCTTCCACCGCACCGCCCGAGCCGGCGGGGATCTGGTTTGCCGATTCCGACCCGGACCCAGGGGAGTTGGGCGGCACCTTCACCTTGCAGATTCCTGGGGATGAGTCCTCCTTGACCGGCTACCGGCTGCTCTGGGGTTCCAGCGCCACAACTCCCTTGGACGGTGCCGCCCCGCTCCTGGAGCGGCCCAAAACCGGGGCCGACCTGAGTGACCTGCTGGGCCCTAACCTCACCATCCCCGCCGGGGCCACCCACTTCTTGGCCGTAGGTTACCAAGCGGAGGGAACTCAATCCGGCCCGACCGCCTTGGCCATCGAAGACCTCTGGACTCCGGCCTCCGCCCCTCCCCCGGCCACAACGGCACCAAGTGCCCCCACCGCAACCTTGTCGATCCTCCCAGGGGCCGCCGGGCTCAGCGTTTTGACGGTCCCAACCGCCAGCTTCAGCGAAGAGATCAACCCCGGCACGGTCCACTCCGGCAGCTTTCGGCTGACCCAAAACGGGGTTCTGGTCCCGGCCACTTTGAGCTACGCCAACAAAACCGCCCGCCTGACCCCCACCGAGCCCTTGGGGTTTTCCGCCTCCTTCCGGTTGGAACTGACCACCGAGGTCCGCTCCGCCGCTGGGGTGGCCCTCTCCGCCCCTTTGGCCGTCTCCTTTTTCACCCCGCTGGAGCCGGAAATCGCCGACTTTGGGCTGGCCGAACAGTCGGGCTGTGCCGCCTTGGAGGGGGGCATGGTGGAATGCTGGGGCCTCGACCATGCCTATCAACTTGAAGACAGCTTTCTTTCCAAGGGGGACCTGGAGGTTCCGGTTTTGAGCCGCAGGTTTACCGAGGCCGCCGAGGTGGGTGTAGGAACCTCCCACCTGTGTATCCGCACCTTGGCGGGGCAGGTCCTTTGTGTCGGCTCCAACGGCGAGGGGCAGTTGGGCGACGGGACTTACCAATCGAACCACCAGGTTCGCTGGGCCTCTGGACTCACCCAAGTCACCCAACTGGCCAGTTCGCTGGACAGCAATTGTGCCCTCAAAACCGACGGCAACCTGTACTGTTGGGGAAAGGGAGGGGTAGGCGAACTTGGCGACGGGACCCTCCAAAACCGTCCTGCCCCCACCTGGGTCCCCGGACTTTCGGGAGTCACCCAGTTCAGCCTGGGGGACCAATTTGGCTGTGCCCGACTGGGCGATTCTACGCTCAAGTGTTGGGGAAAAAATACCTACGGCCAGTTGGGAGACGGCAGCACCACCGACCGACCCAGCCCGGTGCCGGTGTCCGGGCTGACCGGGGTGCTCAAGGTGGCGGCGGGAAAGGACCGGGCCTGTGCCTTATTGGTGGGCGGGACAGTCTCCTGCTGGGGCCTCAATGGCGGCACCAACCGGTTGCTTTCGGACCACGGCCTGCTCAACCAAACCCAACCGGCCCCCGCCAACGGGCTGGGCTCAGTCCAGGAATTGGCGGTGGGAAGTTCCCAGCTATGCGCCCTGCTGACCAACGGCAGGGTGGCCTGTTGGGGCGGTGATGCCTTTGGTTCCGCCGGAATGGGGGACGGGGTGCCTCGGCCTCGGCCCACCTTGGTCCCCGGCTTGACCTCGGTGGTTAGGATCAAAGCCAAAGGGGGGCTGACCTGCGCCCAACTGGCCTCCAAACGGTTGGTTTGTTTTGGAGCCAACGGCCACGGACAAACCGGCGGCGGCAACAAGGCCCTCCAGCTGGCCCCGGTACTACTGCCCAAGCTGCTTGAACCCACCAGTCTGCCCCGGCACAGCCCCAGGGGGCTGGAGTTTTGGGACCAACACCACGGTGCCGGTACGGTCCAAGGGACCTTGACCCTCACCCCGGCGCTGGACGAATCGGACCTGACCCACTACCAACTTTATTGGGGCTCCGGTCCCTTCACCCCCTTGGCGGGGCAACCGGCCCTCACCCTGCTGGCCAAGACCGGGGGCAACCTGAGTTTCAGCCTCCCGGCCACCGCCATCCCGGCGGGGGCCAGCCACTTTTTGGGGGTGGCAAAAAATTCGGGAGGGACCCTGGAAACCGCCTCCAGCCTCCCGGTTTACGATACCCAAACCCCGACCGATCTGGTCTTGGGCGGAGACCTCAGTTGTGTGTCCTACGGTTCCGGGTTGCTCCGGTGTTGGGGGAAAAGTGCCCTGGCCCAAAGGAGCGCCGTTCCTCTGATCCAGGCCCCCGGAGTGGAAGCGGTTGCCCAACTGGCCCTGGGCTTGGACCACGGCTGCACCAGACAGACTTCCGGGGGGCTGCAATGTTGGGGCAAGGGGGCTTCTGGGCAGCTGGGCAACGGAAAAACCACCGACTCCACCGGTCAGCCCTATTCCCTTGATTCCCCGGTCACCTTGGCGGGAGTGGCCAATGCCCTCCAGCTCCTGGCCAGGGACAACGCCACCTGTGCCCTGTTTTCCGCCGGGACGGTTAAATGTTGGGGGGCTCTGGTCCTGCCCGGTGAAGCAGGCACGATCCACAGCCTGCCGGTCAACTATCTGGCCTCTTCCTTGGCGGTGGAAATCGCCTATCCGGGCAGTCCCCTGGCTCTGATTGGGCGGCTTCCCGACGGCACCGTCCAGGAATACCATCCAAGTACTGGAGCGGCCACCAACCTCACCGCTCTGGCCGGGGTCGCCAAGATTGCAGCGGGCAAAGGCACCTACTACGCCCTGGGTACGGACGGGACGCTCAAATGCTGGGGGTCCAATGCCCTGGGGCAATGTGGGGTGGGCAATAACACCGATGTCCCGGCCTCCGCCCCGGTCACCGTGACTGGCCTGACCGGAGTCACCCAAGTGGCGGCCCAGGAAAACCATGTCTGTGCCCGCAAAAGTGATGGGACGCTCTGGTGTTGGGGGCAAAACCTCTACGGCCAACTGGGCAACGGCACCACCGCAGCCTCCAATTTGCCCGTCCAGGTTTTTGGGGTGGCCCAATCGGTCAAGGTGGCGGTGGGCCAAAACCACAGTTGTGGCCTGTTGATCGATGGTTCGGTCCGTTGTTGGGGGCTCAACGGTTCATCCCAGGTGAGTCTGGGCAACCCCAGTGCCTGGTTCACCTTGCCGGTAGCGGCAGCGGGGCTGTAAACAAGGGGGAGGGCTCGCCCTCCGGGAAGCCCTCCAACAAAAAATCTGCCGCCAGCCCCAGCAGAAAGACCGGACCGGCGGTGGGGAACCTATTCCTTGTCCAGACTCTTGGCGGCGATTTCGTAAACGTCTGGAGCCAAACCGGGGCTCTCCAGGATCCGAACCATCTCCGCCTTGGCCAAGTCCTTTTGGGGCAGCCCAAACCGCTGGAATCGCCCCAAGGGCAACAAAAGCCGGGCGGCAATCTGAGGGTTTTGGTGGTTCAGATTCAAGACCTGATCGGCCAAGAACCGGTACCCGGAACCGTCGGGTTTGTGGAATTGCAGCAGGTTGCGCTGGGCAAAGCTGGCGATCACCGCCCGCAAATGGTTGGGGTTTTTCCGGTCAAAAGACAGGTGCTCCAACAGCCCCCCCACTTCCTTGACCCCAAATTCCGGCGAGGCCGCCTGGAGGGAGAAAAACTTGGTCAGCACCAGATCATCTTCGTGAAACTCTTGGTAAAATTCTTTGAGGGCGCTCCGTTTTTCGTCCCCAAAGCGGTGGCACAAAATGCCCAAGACCGCCAGGCGGTCGGTCATGTTGTCCGCCTGGGCCAGTTGGGCCAAACAAAGCTCAAGGTGTTCGGGTTTGTCGGTGGCGCTCAGAAAATCAAGGCACAGGTTTTTTAAGGCCCGCCTTCCCACCGCCACCGCCTCGAACCGGTAGGGTGCGTGGTCGTTCAGTTTATGGTAAAGCTTGAGCCAATCCTGCTCCAGCCCCAGCCCTAAGGAATGTTTGAGGAAACGGCGGGCGGCATAAACCGCTTCGACCGCCATGGTTTCCATCTGCTCCAACAGGTAGGTCTCGCTGGGCAAAGCCACGGCCAATGCCACCAAGGCCGGGTCCTTGGGGGAGCGCAGAAGCGCCCCAATCGCCGATTCTAGGCCCGTTTCCCCTGCCAAAGGAAGGTTTTCCTTCCACCTGCCGGTCAACTCCAGCAACTTTTCCCCCAACAACCCTTGGGCGGCCTCAAAGGCGTTGTAAGGGTCGTCGTCCTGGGCCATCAGGAACAAACGGTCGGAATTGGGCGGGGAAAAATCCAACTTCACCGGGGCAGAAAAGCCTCGGAGCAACGAGAGGATTGGCCGTTCCGTCATCCCTTCAAACCGGTACAACTGCTGTTTTTGGTCCAAGACCACCAAGGTTTCGGGAACCAGGACCTCCCCTTTGGCCCCAAACCCCTTGAGCAGCACCGGAATGGGCAAGGGGTGTTTCTCACTTTGCCCGTGGGTGGGTGGGGTTTCTTGGGACAGCTCCAATTCCAGGGTGCTGCCCTCAAACCGGCTGACCGCCTTGAGTCTGGGGGTGCCCGCCTGTCCGTACCAAGCCTTGAAGGGCTCCAGACTCTTGCCGCTGCCCGCTTCCAAGGCGGCAACAAAGTCCTCCACCGTTGCCGCTTGGCCATCGTGACGTTTGAAGTATTCCCGGATGCCCCTAAAGTACCCTTCTTCCCCCAGCACCAGGGACATCATACGGATCAGTTCCGAACCTTTGTGGTACACCGTGAGGGTGTAAAAATTATTGATCTCAATGAAGGATTCGGGCCGCACCGGGTGGGCCATGGGGCCGCTGTCCTCGGCGAACTGGTGGGTCTTGAGCAGCTTGACTTCCTCGATCCGTTTGACCGCCGGGCTGGTCATGTTGGCACTGAAGGCTTGGTCCCGAAAGATGGTCAGTCCTTCCTTGAGGCTCAACTGGAACCAGTCCCGACAGGTGACCCGGTTGCCCGTCCAGTTGTGGAAGTATTCGTGGCCGATCACCCCCAGCACATATTCAAATTCAGCATCCGTGGCCGTCCTGGGGTCGGCCAGAGCGCAGGAGGCGTTAAAGAGATTCAGCCCCTTGTTCTCCATCGCCCCCATGTTAAAGTCCTTGACCGCCACGATCATAAAGATGTCCAGGTCGTATTCCAGGTCGTAAACCCGTTCGTCCCAGGCCATGGCCTTTTTGAGGCTTTCCATCCCGTGGTGGGTCTTGTGGGCGTTTTCCGGTTCGGTCCAAAGCTCCAGGGTCAAGGTCCGTCCGCTTTGGGTCAAAAAATGGTCCCGCAAAACCACCATTTTCCCGGCGACCAAGGCAAAGAGGTAACAGGGCTTTTTGAACGGATCAAGCCAAGTGACAAAATGCCGCCCCCCTTCCAGGCCCCCTCTCTCCACCTCGTTGCCGTTGGAAAGCAGCACTGGGTACAAGGCTTTGTCGGCGATGATCTTGGTGCGGAACAAGGTCATCACGTCCGGCCGGTCGGGGAAGTAGGTGATCTTGCGGAACCCTTGGGCCTCACATTGGGTGCAAAAGAGTTTCCCGCTTTGGTAGAGCCCTTCCAAACTCCGGTTTTCCTTCGGGTAAATCTCGGTGCGCAGCAACAGTTCAAACCGGTCTGGCAGGCCAAACAGGGTCAGACTTTCGGCTGCCTTTTGGGTGTTTGCTTCGTTGAACGGTTGGCCGTCTAGGCGAATCTCCAACAGCTTCAGGTCCGCTCCGTCCAACCGGAGCGAGCTTTCCGCCGCCTTGGCCTTGAGCAACATGCGGTTTTGCACCCAAACCTTGTCTTCAAAAAGCTCGAAGGTCAGGTCCACGGACAGGACCTCGTGGCTAAAAGGACGGTAGTCCTTCAGGTAGGTGACTTTTGGGTTGCTGGACATGTCCTGGGGCCAAGATTGGCGGTTGGTTGTGGGTAAAACATTGTTAAAAGGTCAGCCCTGGTCGAGCAGTTCCTTGACCCATTGGTTGATCACCGCCGGGTTGCCTTTGCCTTTGGTTTCCTTCATCACCTGTCCAACAAAAAAGCCGAACAGCCGGTCTTTGCCGGAGCGGTATTCGGCCAACTGGCCGGGGTTGGCGGCGATCACCTTCATGACCGCCTCCCGGATCGCCCCTTCGTCGGAAACTTGGCGTAAGCCCTGTTCGTCGATCAATTGGTCCGGGTCTTTGCCGGTTTGGAACATCCCTTCAAAAATGGTCTTGGCGATTTTGCTGCTGATGGTGCCGTCTTCGATCCGGGCCAACATCTTGGCCAAGGCTGCCGGGGTGATCTTGGAATCTTCGATCTGGGTTTTGGTTTCGTTGAACAGCCTAGCCATGTCGCCGTTGATCCAGTTGGTCACCGCCTTGGCGTTGGCCCCCAGGGCCGTGGCCTCCTCAAAGTAATGGGAAACCGCCTTGTTGACCGTCAACAGGGAGGCATCGTAGTGGCTGAGGCCGTATTCTTGGATGAACCGGTCCCGCTTTTGGTCGGGCAGCTCGGGCAGCTTGGCCTTGAGCGATTCCACCAAGCCGGGGGTGAACCGGACCACCGGCAGGTCGGGGCAAGGGAAGTACCGGTAGTCGTGACTGTCTTCCTTGGTCCGCAAGCTCCGAGACTGGTTCAGATTGCCGTCCCAAAGCCGGGTTTCCTGGACGATTTTGGCCCCGTCCAAGACCGCATCGGTTTGCCGGGCGATTTCAAAATCAATGGCCAAGGCAACGTTGCGAAAGCTGTTGAGGTTTTTGGTTTCGGTCCTAGTGCCGAACTTGGGTTCGCCAACCGGCCGGATCGACACGTTGGCATCGCAGCGCAGGTTGCCCTTTTCCATGTCGCCGTTGCAGATTCCCAAGTAGGTGACATAGGCATGGATTTTTTCCATGTAGGCCTTGGCTTCTTCGGAATTGCGGATGTCCGGCTCGGAGACGATCTCCAAAAGCGGCACCCCGGCCCGGTTGAGGTCCACGTAGGAGGCGTTGGGGTCCTGGCCTTCATGGACCAGTTTGCCTGCATCCTCTTCCATGTGGATCCGGGTGATCCCGATCCGTTTGGTCCCCGCCTTGGTCTCGATCTCCACCCAGCCATGCTCGCAGATCGGCTTGTCAAATTGGCTGATCTGGTAGGCCTTGGGCAGGTCGGGATAAAAGTAGTTCTTCCGGGCAAACTCGCTGTCAAAACGAATCTGGCAGTTGGTGGCCAGACCCAGCATGATGGCATATTCGATCGCCTTGTGGTTGGCCTTGGGCAAAGCCCCAGGGAGCCCCAGACAGACCGGGCAGACCTGATCGTTGGGGGCGCTGCCAAACTGATTGGCACAAGAGCAGAACATCTTGGAGTTGGTCGAAAGTTGGGCGTGAACCTCAAGCCCGATCACCGGCTCAAATTGCATGGGCACCTATTGGGGGCAAATCACTCTAAAGCTGTGGATTGACACCCATCCTTTCACTAATGCAGCATTGGGTCAAGTTCGCCTAGAGGATGACCATGACCGAATTTACCAACCAAATTTTTTCCGCCCAAGCCATTGCCGGCCGAGTCAAACGGCTGGCCAAGGAAATCTCCGCTGCCGAGTCCAGCCAGCCTTTGGAACTGGTGGGGCTGATGAACGGGGCCTTGGTCTTTTTGGCCGACCTGATTCGGCACCTGGATTTTGACTTCCCCCTGCACCTAGTCCGGGTGCAAAGCTACCAAGGCGACCGGCAAGGGGAGGTGAAGGTGACCCTCGGCTTCGACCCCAAAGGCAAACGGCTGCTCTTGGTTGACGACATCCTCGACAGCGGCGGCAGCCTGATCGCCTTGATGGGCGAACTCAACCGACAAGGGGCCGAGGTCTTGAAGACCTGTTGTCTGCTCGACAAGGCCAAGTCCCCGCTCCAGGCAGACTACGTCGGTTTTCACTGTCCCGACCTCTGGGTCGTGGGTTACGGTATGGACTACCAAGGGCTCTACCGCAATCTCCCTTTTATCGCCGAACTTCCGCCAACCTTACGGTAATCCACCATGAACCTGATCCAAGCCTTTCTTTCCAGCCCCGGCCCCAAGAACCTCAAGGAAGCGGCGGTGCTTTACCTCAAGGGGTTTACCATGGGGGCGGCGGACATCATTCCTGGCGTTTCGGGCGGGACGGTGGCTTTTATTGCCGGGATCTACACAGAGCTGGTGGACGCAATCAAGTCCATCGATTTTGTAGGGATCAAAAAGCTGCTCCGTTTTGACTTGAAAGGCTTCCTGGCCCATGTGCACCTCAAGTTTCTGGTGGTGCTGGTGGCGGGGATCGGGACCGCTCTGGTCTCGGCGGTGCGGCTGGTTCACTTTCTCTTGGAGAACCAACCGGTTTACACCTGGGCCACTTTTTTTGGCATGATCGGGGCCAGCACCGTGATCTTGGGCCAAAAGTTCCACTGGCAACGGCCTGGGAACCTTGTTTCCATGTTCCTGGGGGTGGTGGCGGGTTACCTGATCGTCGGGCTGATCCCGGTCCAAACCCCCCAGGATTGGTGGTTCCTCTTTTTGTGTGGTGTCATTGCCATTTGTGCCATGATCCTGCCGGGGATCAGCGGAGCCTTTTTGCTGGTGATCCTGGGCAAATACGAATACATCACCGGGGCGCTCAAAGACCCCTTCAGCCTGGAATCTTTGGTGATCATCCTGTCTTTTGGGGCCGGGGCGCTCCTTGGGATCACCAGCTTTTCTCGGGTGCTCAGTTACTTCCTACACCACTACGAAGCCCTGACCTTGGCCGCCCTGACCGGCCTGATGGCCGGGAGCCTGCGCAAAGTCTGGCCCTGGAAGGAAACTTTGGAAATCCAGTGGATCCACGGAAAACTGATGGTACTCCGGGACCAAAACATCCTGCCCGAGGTGGACCAACAGTTTTTTATTGCCTTGGGGTTGGCCGGTTTGGGGTTGGCTTTTGTCTTGGTGATGGAACGGGTAGCGGGGACCAAGTAAAGGGCTTTGGCCTTTGTTTTATGGGTTCTGGCACGGTCCGTGCTTGATCCTGGGGGACCAAAAAACTTGTTGGAATGCAAAAAATCTGTCAGCCTCCTAGTTCATTCATGGTTCGGTAGCGAATCGCTCAACCAGACCTTTGGAACCAAAACTATGAAAAACCGTTTTTGGATTGCCCTGCCCCTGCTCGCCTGTTTTGCGCTGGTTCCCGTGGCTTGGGCCAAAGACCGGCCCCAGGCCAAGGTGCCGGCCCAAAGCTTGGCCGAAGACCAAACCGAAGCTACGGAACCGGCCCAGGAAGAATTGAGCCTAGAGGAACTGGCAGCCCAAGAATCCCCCACCGCACCGGGGGAAAAGGAAGACCCGGAAAACGCCGATTTGGGCGACCAGGAACTGGCCCTGGAGCCCGAGGATGCTCCCTCGTTGGCGATCAAGGCCGATGACATCCCCACCTATTCCAACAAAAAGATTGAAGCCTTCATCCACATGTACACCAACCGCAAAAGGGACGTGTTTGAACAGGCCGTGGAGCGAAGCGCCGTTTACCTGCCGATGATCGAGAAGATTTTTAAGGAAGAGGGAATCCCCGGCAACTTGGCCTTTTTGGCGGTGGTGGAATCCAACTTCAACCCCAACGCCCGCAGCCGGGCCAACGCCGTGGGGATGTGGCAATTTATGTCCCACACCGGCAGGTTGTACGGGCTGACCAACAGCTGGTGGCACGACCAACGGTTTGACCCTGAAAAATCCACCCGTGCGGCGGCCAAACACCTCAAGGACCTTTATTCCGAATTCGGGGAATGGGAACTGGTGCTCGCTGCCTACAACTCCGGGGCCGGAAGGGTTCGCCGGGCGGTCAAACAAGCCAAGCGCAAGGGCCTGGACACCGACTATTGGTCGCTCAAGCTGCCCAGGGAAACCCGGGGCTACGTCCCGGCCTTTTTTGCCGCCGCAATCTTGTTCAACAGCCTGGAAGCCTACGGATTTAATCCCGCTCCCCAGCCGGAAACCCGGCCCGAGCGGTTCCCCTTGGACGTTCCCGGGGGGGTGACCTTGGCCCAAGTGGCAGAGGTGACCGGCTTTGACGAAGCCACCTTGGCGGCCTTGAATCCCTCCATCCCCAAAGGCCTGACTCCGGCACACCTGGAGACCTACGAGATCAACGTTCCCAAGCCCTACCAAGTCCAAGGCGAAGAATTTGCTGATTTGGCCAACAGCAGGGCCAAATTCTGGAAATACCACACTGTCCAAGCCGGAGATACCTTGTGGCGGATTTCCAAGCAGTATGGGGTGCCGATCTCCGAGATCCTGGCGTTCAACCAAATCTCCGCCAAACGGCGCACCTTGCGGGCCAACCAGCAGATTATGCTGCCGGTACCCAACGACTACGTGCTGCCCCATGTTTTTGCCCATGCACGGCGTGTGGTGGCCCAACAAGAAGACCCGGATCAGAAGGTGGGCTCAATGACCTACCACAAGGTCCAGCCGGGTGAAACCCTCTGGAGCATCTCCCTGGCCTACAAGGTCAGCTTGGCCGAACTCAAACGGTGGAATACCAGAATCGCCCGTCGATGGAGCCGTTTGCAGGTCGGCGACCAAGTGGCCCTACGGATCCCCGGAGGCGGCAGCGACACTTAAAACCTCGGTTGTGGCCTTGGGTTAAAGTTACAAAAAGCCTCTCCCCTCTCCAGGGGAGGGGCTTTTTTTTTGTGGCCAACACTAGGGGGAAAGGGAGGGGGAACCATCCTCAAGGCTTTTGGGCCCGGACCTTTTGGGCAAACGCTTGGTCCAGGGTCCGGGAGAGGTCCAACAAAAAGCCCTCAACCGCCTTGGTCCCTGGCCCGCAAAACTGGCCGAGCTTGCCCTTGTAGTGGCCGATGGTGTCGAGCCTCCGCTTCTCTTGGGCCTCACAGGTTGGGCAGCTCTGGGCCATCAGCTCATGGTGGATGGTGTAGTACTCCATCATTGGCCGAAAGAGGCTCGAAAGGGTCACCACACAACGGCGCCGCTCATAGTCGGACATCTTCTGGGCGGCAAAATCGGTCCCTTGGTTGAGCGCCTTTTCAATGACCAACTGGGCACAAGAAGGGGTTGAAAGCAGCAGGATCGGCTTTCCCTCCGAGGTCCGCAACTCCGCCAAGGGTCGCCCGTTGACCTTGTAGCGGCAGGCATCCAGTTCCACGATGCCATAGGTCCCCAAACCGGGTTTTTTCTCTTCCACCTCCTTTTGGGCGAAAGCCAAAAAGTCCGCCTTGCTGATCTCCAGTTTGGCCAAGTCAATCTGGTCTTCCTGGGCCAGGGAAAAGTTGATCTGCCCGAAGGCTAAACCCGGCAGCCACAGGCCCCACAGCAGGAGTGTTAAAAGAGATTTCATGGACCTTTGGGGGAAGAGTTTTTTCTCCCGCCAAGCTACCATTTTTTCCCCTTCTTGGCCAGCCCCGTAAAAGAGGGAAGGCAGAGAGACCTACCGTAACCCTTCCCCAAAGGCTCGGTTTTTCCCGGTCTTTCCCTCAAAAATCCGAGCCTCGCCCCGCTTGACCCTACTTACAAGAACCTATGTGCCCTCCCGGTTCCTAAGGGATGTTGATTAGGGCTTTTCCCTTTCTTGTGGGGCCATCACAAATGCCCTAAAATAGCGACAAGGACTTCAGTCAACACCACCCCTAATGACAGGCTGCCGACAGGCACCCCCAACCAGAGGTAAAAAATGGCCGTTACATTCTTGTTTTTAGGTTGGATAGGTCTTGGATTTTGGGTCCTGGCCATGCACCGGGCCTACCTGGAAGCAAACCGGGTTCGGGTGGGTCTGGACCGGGTGGGGGCTCCTCTGGGCGGGCTCAAGCCAATCCTCCCCGCTGGGCTGTTTTTTGGCCTTAATCTGGCCTGGGTTGGCCCCTGGGCAACGGTGGTTCTGGTGGCGGTCGCCTTTTTGTTGGCCTTCCTGATCGACCGGGTGAGGCATTTCAGCTTCAGCCACAACCTTCTGCCATCGGTCGAGGTCTCCGAAGGGGCGGGCAAAAAAAGCTCCGCTTTTTGAGCCTTTAAACCGGTCCCCAGGCCACCTACCTCTCTCGGCTTCCAGACCCCCCAGTCCCGGCCCAGGGCAGGGCTCCAGGCCTATTTCTTCTGATACAACCGCTGGTTTAACTTCTCCAGGTCCGGTTGGGGGGTGATGTAAAAGGCATGGACTTGGTAGGGGGTTCCGGGAATGTTCAGGCCCAACACCGCCATCCAGACCGGCTCTTGGGTCCCCGGCCAAAAGTGCAACTGTTTGGTCCAGGCCCCCTTGGACTGGCTGGCCAGCTTTGCGCAAAGGTAAAAAAAGGTGTGCTCCCCCCGGGTGTCGGTGAACTTTTTGATGAAACCCGGTTGGATCATGGTGGGGTAGAACTTAGGGATGGGATGGGTGGCCAAACGCAGCTCATCGCAGCGCATGACCATCACTGGCGAAAAAAAAGGACGACCGGGCCACCACTGGTCGCTGTTCGGGTCGTTAAATTCCCCAAAAATCGACGGCCCGTTCTCTTGGATGTAACGTACCGCTTTTTGTGCATGGGCGATAATCTCTTCGGGCGAGTGTTTTGCCCAACGTAGGTACATTTCTTGGGTCGAGACCTGTTCCACTGCCCAGGGCATCGCATCCGACTCTTCCCCCCAAGCCGTGCCGACCAGAAGCAACAAAACACCGGCTATTATCCAAACCACCTTCAATGGAATCCTCCCCTCATGGCGAATCAGCAACAACTTTGGCTCATTGTGCCATTTTGGCCAAACCCAACTGGGACATGAAGCTGAAGGAGTCAAGCAGTTCCCACCGTTCAATCAACATCCCATCTTTGACCCGGTAGATCCCAAAGGCTTCCCAGGCCAAATCCTTGCCCGTGCCCGGAGCGCCCATGACGTTCCCAACATGTTTGGCCTTGACTCCAACCCGAAAGGCCACCTTGTCCCCCCCGGCCAGTACGTCTCGAACCTCAATCTGTATTCCCGGAAACCATTCCCTTTGGGCTTTGGTCAGGGTGGCGATATATCCGGCCTTGGTGGCAGGAACGCCGGGGAAAGGGTTGTGGTCCACAAAGTCGGGATGGATTACTTGGTCAAGGTAAGCCAAGTTGCTTTTGTTCAGCTCGGCGGCCCAATTGCGGATCAGCTGTTTGCTTGCCTCTTCAACCTCCAGGGCCTTGACGGCAGAAGCTTCGGCAGGGGTATTCGCGGCACCTTCTTGGGGCGGATTGACTTTATTGCAACCAAACAAGAAAGCAAAAACGGACAACAGGACCAAGTTTCGCAGCAGGGCAGACATGGCGGCTCCTCGAAGGGGTGTAAATCGAATTCGTGGGTAGGGTACCCCCTTATCGATAGACTTGACAACTGGGCTGGACAAAAGTTTTTCCTTATCCCGTCAACTCAAAAGGATAATTGTTTGTTGAGATATGCAGCCCATCAAGCCGCTCGCCGGGACCTTGGAGGGCAAGACCGATCAATCGACAACACCCCAATCAAGGGCCAACGGGGATGGGCTTGGGGTTCTCGGTCTATTTGAAGATGACTGTTTTGTTCCCCACCACCATCATCTTGCGTTGCAGGTGATTCCAGATGGCCCGGGAAAGGACGATTTTTTCCAGGTCTTTTCCCTTGCGGATCAGGTCCTGCAACTTTTCGTTGTACTTCACGTGCACCGTTTCCTGCTCAATGATCGGCCCTTGGTCCAGCGCCTCGGTCACGTAGTGGCTGGTTGCCCCGATCATTTTGACCCCCCGCTCCAAGGCGGCGTGGTAGGGCCGTCCACCGGCAAAGGCGGGCAACATGGAATGGTGGATGTTGATGATCCGGTTCCGAAAGGGCTCAATCAGCTTGGACCCGATGATCCGCATGTACCGGGCGAGGATCACCAAGTCCACCTTAGCCTCAACCAGGGCCTGCAACATCGCCTCTTCCTGGACCGCTTGGGTTTGCTCTTCCACCGGGAAATGGAGAAAGGGGATCTGGAACTTGTCGGCCAGAGGCTTCAGGTCCAGGTGATTGGAGAGGATCAAGGGGACTTGGATCTGGAACTCCCCGGAGCTGCATCGGGCCAATATGTCAAACAGGCAGTGGGACTCCTTGGAAACAAAAATCGCCACCCTGGGGCTCTGGTCCGAAAAATCCAGTTCAAAATGCATCTGGTGGAGGACCGCAATTTGCTGGGCAAACTCGGCCGCAATTTGCTCCTTGGACAGCGAAAACTCCTCTAACTCCCACTCGATCCGCACGAAAAAGGCCTGCAAGTCCGGGTCGGTGTACTGGTCCAGGTAGGTGATGTTGCCGGAATGTTCAAAAATAAATTTGCTGATCGCAAACACCAGCCCCTTCTGGTCGGGACAATGGATGCGCAGGATGGCTTTGGTTTTTGGCATTCTGGTAGCGCCGCAAAGTGAATAAAGACCGGAGCAGAACAGACACCGGACAATAGGCAAGCTTTTTCCCCGCAACCCTAAGGCGGGTTCGGACCGCTGCCCGTCCCTACACCCCCGGTCAGGTTCCGGCAACCATTGGGTTTGCCCAACAACCCCAAAAGAGGCTCCGGCAACCCTGGATTTTCCCCTTCAACCCCAGGCAGTTTGGCAGAAGCGGCGGGTTAGGCTTGGGTGACGGCGTTTTTTCTCCGCACCCAAAGCAGATTCAAACCTCTACCGGTCCCCTCAACCCAAGATAGGTCCCTGCAACAATGGGGTTTTGCCCCGCAACCCAAGATTGGCTCAGCCCCCTACCGGTTCCCCAGGCAGGTTCAGACCTCTACCAAAGACCATTCGGAAAAGCAACCTCTCTGGGGCTGTAGCTCGGGCTCACTCCCTCTCCAAAGTTTGGGTTTGGGGGTAAAGCACCTTGCCCCGCAGTTCAGAGTTGGCCGGAGTGTTCAGCGGACACACCTGGATGCGGGGCAACTGGAGGAAAAAATAAACTTGGCCCGGCGCTTGAGGGTGGGGTGGTTGCGGTGAGCTCCGATGAACGGGGAGATTGGGAGAAATGGCCAAGGAGTTTTCCCATTGTAGGTAGAAGTAATTTAATTGTTGCTTGCACAGGGAAACAATTTTGTTTACAGTGCTGAAGGATATGAAGAACGCTTTCACTGGGAGGCTTATGAAAGTTTTATTCTGCAATATTGGTTGGATGAGAAATTATAATGGAATTGAGGGCGACTCGTTGAATCGGGGCGGAAGCTACAATGCTGGGGCTACTGGGCATGAAGTATGTAATTTTTCAAAAGCCCTAGGAACGGTATATGGATTTGTTCAGCCTTCAGGAGAGCAAATAAAAATTGAAAAACTAGGTGCCAAGAAAAGTGACAGTTCAATTACCGGGGTGACAGTCATATGGACTGCCGGGCCAGATAAGGGCGGAACCGTTGTAGTTGGATGGTACAAAGAGGCAACGGTATATCGTGAAAGAAAAACAAACCCCAAACCCACCACCAAACACAAGGAAAACGGTGTTTCTAAGTATTATGTTAAAGCAAAGGCTGAAAATGTTTTTCTATTGCCCATAAGTGCCAGAAACTTCTTGATCCCAAGGGCGCAGCAGGGAGGTGGTGGGATTGGTCAAAGTAACGTTTGGTATGCTCAGCACTTAAAAGACAGAAAAATTGTCGCAGGCGCATTGAGGTTGATTAAAACGGGGATTATTGACGAACTACCTGATCTGGACAATTCGACATCAGGAAAAGAAGGAAACCCAAGATTACAAAATCATTTAAGGCGAGAGCGCAACTCAAAAATTGTGCGACAAAAAAAGGATATCACTTTAAAAGAAACAGGAGCTTTGCGCTGTGAAGTGTGCAACTTTGACTTTTCGCAATTTTACGGAGAGTTAGGGAAAGATTTTTGCGAGGTGCATCATTTGCTGCAATTATCTAAGGCCGATGGAGAGGTGACAACTAAACTGGAGGAGCTAGCTGTAGTGTGTTCGAACTGCCATCGAATCATCCACAAACACGACCCTATGCTTACTTTGAATCAGTTAAGAAAAGTAATACCGCAATCTAGACGTTAGAGCCTTTGGACGGCAGGAAGGTGATAATTTTTGTTGGGTCAAGACTAGAACAGCGGGTTTTCTCTGATCAGTTTTAGAAGGATTTTGTTAACATCAACCTTCCGATTGTTATAGCGAAATTCGCACTCCTTCAAATGCAAATAAAATTTTGACTTGGTTATA
>Ga0208375_1001547_pt1 | contig 25266 bp, 15 predicted proteins | sample RifOxyD1_FD_184038 | JGI IMG/M metagenome (GOLD analysis project Ga0208375, IMG submission 184038) | Soil microbial communities from Rifle, Colorado - Rifle Oxygen_injection D1 (SPAdes) | ecosystem: Environmental > Terrestrial > Deep subsurface > Rock core/Sediment | place: Rifle, Colorado...
GCAGCGATATAGCTTTTTTCTCCCTGAGGAGATTCGAGTCCTAGAATTAGCATGTGCTCGGCAAGCCACTTTTCATCACGCGCCATCGAGGATGCAATTCTTAATGCAAAACACTTTTTACCGAGCAGAGCATTTCCGCCGTATCCGCTGCCATAGGACCAGATGGATCGGTCTTCGGGGAAATGGACGATATATTTATTTTTTGGATCACAGGGCCAAGCAACGTCTTTCTGACCAGGCTGCAAGGGCATTCCGACCGAGTGTAAACAGGGGACAAAATTGCCGTCCGGTCCAAGTAGATCCAGTACCTTTTTCCCCATCCTGGTCATGATACGCATATTACAAACGACGTATGGCGAATCTGTGATTTCTACTCCGATGTGTGAAATTCTTGAGCCAAGCGGCCCCATACTAAAGGGGATTACATAAAGCGTACGGCCTCTCATGCTTCCCTTGAAGTGATTGGTTAGAATCCTTTTCATTTCAACCGGGTCCATCCAATTGTTTGTTGGACCAGCATCCGCTTTTTGTTTCGAACAAATAAAGGTTCGATCCTCAACTCTAGCAACGTCATCGGGATTCGAACGGCAAAGAAAACTGTTCGATCTTATCTTTTCATTCAGGCGAATAAATGTTCCGTTTTCAACCATTAGTCGACAAAGAGAGTCGTATTCTGCCTGAGATCCATCACACCAATGAACTCTGTCTGGTTGGCAAAGAGAAGCGATTTCATTAACCCACTGATTGAGTTTTATATTCGTAGTCATTACATAGCCCTCATTGAATGAAAGTATCCCTTTTCTGTAACACCGAGCGTGTCTCAATCCAAGCCTAGATTTATCCTTTACAGGCCTTGCAGGAGGCTTTGTTGTACTTGAAACAAAGCGCTTAAAGGACTACAACTAACCGAAAATTCAAAAAAATATTTAAAAGAGGAAAGCCCCATGGGAAAGTCGCTCACCCGAAAAATTCTTGAAGAACATTTGATCGAAGGAATGTGGAACCCAGGAACTGAAATTGGAATAAAGATCGATCAAACGCTCACTCAAGATGCTACGGGTACAATGGCTTATCTTCAGTTTGAGGCTATGGGAATTCCGAGAGTTAAAACGGAACTCTCGGTCAGCTATATTGACCACAATACCGTACAAGTTGGATTTGAGAATGCCGACGACCATCTTTATCTCCAGACGGTGGCTTCGCGCTATGGCATACGTCTTTCCAGGGCTGGCAACGGAGTCTGCCACCAAGTACATGTTGAGCGTTTTGGAGTGCCAGGAAAAACTTTATTAGGATCAGACAGTCATACGCCAACCGGCGGTGGAATAGGCATGCTTGCAATTGGCGCTGGTGGACTTGATGTCGCAGTGGCAATGGGCGGAGGCGCTTTTTATCTAACTTGTCCGAAAGTCGTTAGAGTGAATCTCACGGGACGTCTAAGGCCATGGGTGAGCGCAAAAGACGTAGCCCTAAAAATGTTAGAAATCTTCAGCACGCAGGGAAACGTCGGATCGATCGTAGAGTATGACGGTTTTGGCGTTGCCACTCTTAGTGTCCCCGAGCGGGCTACTATCACCAACATGGGGGCAGAGCTTGGTGTTACTACGTCTATCTTTCCTTCAGACGAAGCGACAAGGCGTTTCCTAGAAGCTCAAGGCAGGGGATCGTCTTGGCGAAAACTTGGGGCAGACCCAGATGCTGAGTACGACCGGGATATTGAAGTAGATCTTTCTGCTCTCGAGCCTCTCGCTGCCTGTCCTCATAGTCCGGGGAATGTCAAAAAAGTTAGCGAATTGAAGGGAACACCGGTTGATCAGGTTTTGATCGGTTCTTGCACAAATGGATCTTATCTTGATTTCAGACGTGTGGCCGAAATTGTAAAGGGCAAGAAAATTCATCCAAGAGTATCAACTGGCCTTGCACCAGGATCGAGACAGGTTTTGCAGATGCTCTCTCGCGAAGGTGATCTATTTGAAATAGTAACTGCTGGTGTGCGTATTCTTGAATCAGCCTGCGGATTTTGTATCGGTAATTCAATGTCACCAAAAACGGATTCTGTTTCCTTGAGAACCTCAAATCGGAATTTTCTCAATCGCTCCGGGACGAAAAGCGCAAAAGTTTATCTGGTCAGTCCTGAAACCGCTATTGTTTCAGCACTGACTGGTGAGTTTACGGATCCAAGAACCTTCGCGCAGGAAAACAAAATTGAATGGCCAAAAATAGAACTTCCCGGGAAGTTTATTGCTGATGATTCGATGATTCTAATGCCTTCAGAAAAACCAGAGTCAGTGGAAATTTTCAGAGGACCAAATATTGGAAATCCTCCGAGAAATGACAGATTTCCCGAATCCCTGAATTCGGAAGTCGCGATTAAGATAGGAGATAAGATCACGACCGATCATATAATTCCTGCAGGGGCCAGGATGAAATATCGATCAAATGTACCGAAATATTCGGAATTTGTTTTTGAGAATATCGATTCTGAGTTCCACGTTCGTTGCAAAAGCATTATGGAAAGTAAAAAAAATGCGATCATTGTCGGTGGCGAAAGCTACGGACAGGGATCCTCAAGAGAACATGCAGCCCTTTGTCCGATGTATCTGGGGGTTAAAGCGGTACTGGCAAAGAGTATGGAGAGAATTCATCAGGCGAATCTCTGCAATTTTGGAATCCTACCCCTTAATTTTATGGATTCTAATGACTACGACACGATCGACCAGGGAGACAAACTCACAATTAGTGATGTAAGAGGGCAGTTGTCAAGAGGTAACGAGATTAGCGTGATAAACGAAACAAAAAACAAGCAGTATCGAGTCACAGCAGTGCTGTCAGAGAGGCAACGTGATTATGTTCTGGCGGGCGGACTCCTTAACTATACGACCACCAAATAGAAGGAAATTAATATGGCTCAGCGTGGAATCACCGAATACGACGCAAAAAGGATGCTGGCAACAGCAATCGAAGGCTATAACGGCGAAGTGGTGTTGCTAGGACCGGGGGAGGATCTAGAATCAAAAGTTGCAGACAATCCGTGGCTCAAATCAAAAAAGCTTGTTGCCAAGCCGGACCAACTTTTTGGAAAACGCGGAAAGAACGGATTGATCTTTCTCGGCGATAATCTTGAATCTACGGCGAAGTGGATTTCAGAAAAAATGAATAAGAAGACGACTCTTCTGTCCGGCGTTACCGGAACGCTTACTCATTTTCTTGTAGAGCCGATGACTCCCCATAAATCGGAATATTACGTTGCAATGAAAGCTGGCGAAGCAGGAGATACCATTTTTCTTTCGGCAGCAGGCGGGATCAACGTCGAGGAGAATTGGGATAAGGTGACAGAAATATGCGTGTCGACCCTGTCAAAATTAGATGAAGAATTATTGCGATCACGCGTCAGTGAAATTTGTACTCAGAACGAAGAAGACGCACCAGCCGTGATTAAATTCATTACGCAACTTTGGGGACTCTATCAAAAGGGCGGTTTTGTTTACTTAGAAATAAACCCCTTTACCGTGGTCAATGGAGTCGGAATTCCTCTTGATTGTGTTGCAAAGGTTGACGATACCGCGGAGTTTGAATGTAAGGAGCTGTGGGGCGAGATTGATTTTCCACCACCCTTTGGACAAGAACTTTCAAAAGAAGAATTGTACGTAAAGAAGCTCGACGCAATGTCAGGAGCATCTTTGAAGCTAAGACTCCTAAATCCTGAAGGCCGCGTTTGGAATATGGTGGCAGGCGGTGGGGCGAGCGTAATTTATGCTGACACTGTGGCAGACCTCGGCGGCGGCAAGGATCTCGCCATGTATGGTGAGTACTCCGGAGATCCTAGTACTCAGCTTACATATGAATATGCAAAAACAGTTATGGAGCTGATGACTAGAAAACCAGATCCGAAAGGCAGGACGAAAGTTCTTTTAATAGGCGGCGGTATTGCAAACTTTACTGACGTCGCAAAAACCTTTACCGGGATCATCATGGCGATGGAAGAGTTTGCAGCTAAACTTAAAGCTGTGAATGCCAGGATTTATGTGAGGCGAGGCGGGCCGAATTATAAGGTCGGTCTGAGTAAAATCCGTAGTGCTGCCGAGAAATTAAAACTCCCGATTAAGGTGTACGGCCCCGAGACGCATATGACGGAAATAGTGCGTTTAGCTCTCAGCGAATAAGGAAAGAGGAAAGGCGTTAAGTTTATGAGTAAGAAATCCTACGAACTTTTTAGCAGAGATACCAAGGCGCTGGTTTATGGCCTACAAGTAAACGCAATTCAAAGGATGCTTGATTTTGATTACACCGTTGCCCGCGAAACGCCGTCGGTTGGGGCGATTATTAATCCAGGGCGAAGCGGAGAACATAAAGTATTTTGGGGTGATAAAGAAATATTTATTCCTATCTATCCGAATGTCTCGGCAGCTCTAGCAAAGCATAATGATATTGATGTAATGATAAATTTTGCTTCTTTCAGGTCGGCATATTCTACATCTCTTGAAGCGTTAGAAAATTCTCAGATCAGATGCATAGTTGTAATTGCCGAAGGCGTCCCGGAAAGAAGGGCAAAAGAGCTTAGAGCCTTAGCTAAAGACAAAAACGTAATGGTAATTGGACCTGCAACCGTCGGTGGAATTAAGGCAGGTGCTTTCAAGGTCGGTAATACGGGCGGAACCATAGAGAACATAGTCGAATCCAAACTTCATCGTCCTGGTTCTGTCGGTTTTGTTTCTAAATCAGGCGGAATGTCTAACGAATGCTATAATATCATCGCCCGCAATAGTGATGGAATATACGAAGGCATCGCAATAGGCGGTGATGCTTATCCGGGTTCAACGCTCTTGGAGCATCTTCTACGATTTGAATCTGATCCCAACGTAAAAATGCTAGTTTGCCTTGGCGAAGTAGGGGGCGAAGAAGAGTACCGAGTGGTTGATGCTCTTAAAAACGGAAAGATAAAAAAACCGTTGGTAATGTGGGTTACTGGAACCTGCGCCGCGATGTTGCCAAAAGGAGTGCAATTTGGTCATGCGGGGGCCAAAGCGGATTCTAATCGTGAAACAGCAGTTGCAAAAAATCAGGCCCTTAAACAGGCCGGTGCAATCGTCCCGCTGTCTTTTAACGATTTTGATAAATCCATAGAGCAGACTTACGAAAAACTGGTTAAAAACGGAACCATCAAGCCGGCCGCAGAGGTGGAGCCAAGGTCAGTGCCAAAAGATTATAAAGAATTAGCTGCACAGAAACTTGTAAGAAGGCCAACTAATTTCAGATGCACTATCAGTGACGATACCGGAGAGGAATTACTCTATGCCGGTCATGAAATCAGTAAGGTCATAAGCGAAAACTATTCGCTCGGTGATGTCATAAGCTTGCTATGGTTCAAGGAAAAACTCCCAAAATGGGCAACCGAGTTCATGGAGATTGTTCTTAAGCTTACGGCTGATCATGGTCCCGCCGTATCGGGCGCACATAATACTATTGTAACCGCACGTGCAGGGAAAGATTTAATGAGTGCGGTAGCGTCAGGAATTCTTACAATCGGCCCCCGCTTCGGAGGCGCTGTTGCGGGAGCTGCAGTTCAGTTCAAAGATGCACGCGATCGTGGTTTATCTCCAAAGGACTTTGTCAACGAAATGAAGAATAAGGAGATACCAATTCAAGGCATCGGGCACCGGATCAAGAGTCTCAAAAATCCTGACATGCGGGTAAAACTTTTGAAAGACTATGCAGCCGAGAAATTTCCTAAAACTCCACTCTTGAATTACGCACTTGAAGTAGAACAGATGACGACATCGAAGAAAGAAACTTTAATTTTAAACGTTGATGGAGCAATCGGGATTTTGTCGGTTGATATGATGTATGCACTAGGATGGACGACAGAAAAAGTCGATTCCATCATCAAATGTGGCGCTTTAAACGGACTTTTCTTACTAGGCAGGACAATCGGGTTGATTGGCCATTTTATTGATCAAAACAACCAAAAAGCCGGACTTTATCGGCATCCTTGGGATGATATTTTGTACGAATGAGAGGATAAAATGTCTATGAAAATAAAAGTAAAGACACCGATCGTTGAAATGGATGGCGACGAGATGACCAGAGTAATCTGGGCAAAGATTAAAGAGCAGCTTATTCTGCCTTATGTCGACGTCGATCTGAAGTATTACGACTTGCATGTTTCAAACAGAGATAAGACCGAAGACCGCGTGACGGTCGAAGCGGCCGAAGCGATAAAACAATACGGAGTAGGTGTGAAGTGTGCGACGATCACACCTAACGCTGATCGAGTAAAGGAATATGATCTAAAAAAACAGTGGGCTTCACCAAACGGTACTATTAGATCAATTCTTGATGGTACGGTTTTTAGAACCCCCATTATGATGAGAAATATTCCACCAGCTGTGAAAAGTTGGCGTAAACCAATTACGATCGCGCGTCACGCCTATGGAGATGTTTATAAAAACGTCGAGATGAGAATTCCGGGAAAGGGTCGGGTAGACCTTGTTTATACGGACGAAAACGGAAAAGAGCAGCAAAGAGAAACAGTGCATGAATTCAAAGGTGCCGGAATTGTAAGAGGTGTTCATAATCTCGATAAATCAATTTATTCATTTGCCCGTGCGTGTTTTGCCTACGGCTTAGCTGAAAAGCGAGATGTCTGGTTTGCTACAAAAGATACGATTTCAAAAATCTACCACGGACGTTTCAGGGATATTTGGCATGAAGTCTTTGAAAACGAGTATAGAGAAAAATTCAAATCTGCAGGCATAGAGTATTTCTACACGCTGATCGACGATATGGTAGCAAGGCAGATTAAGGGCGAAGGCGGAATGATTTGGTCTTGTCTCAATTACGACGGTGACGTTCAATCAGATATGTTGGGATCAGGCTTCGGATCGCTGGGACTAATGAAGTCTGTTTTAGTTTCGCCCGATGGACATTACGAGTACGAGGCGGCACATGGTACCGTTACCCGTCATTACTACAAACATCTTAAGGGCGAGGAGACTTCAACGAACTCTATAGCTTCAATCTTTGCTTGGACAGGAGCTTTGAGGCGCAGAGGGTTAATGGACGATACATTTGATGTAGTAAATTTCGCGGCAAAGCTCGAGCACTCAGTGGTTGAATTAGTCGAGCATGGACAAATGACTAAGGACTTAGTGTCTTTAACTACGACACCGAACCCCAGAGTGTTAAATACGTTCCAGTTTTTATCAGCGATTGAAGCAAATTTACGTGAGAAGCTGGGACGATAAAAAACTCTATAAGGTCAGTAAATGCGGCTAACTACCAGCTTATTTAATACATCTTTTACTTTTAAATCGGTCAAAGATGTTCTCGCAAAAGCAAATGAACACCGAAGTGGAGATGTTCAAGCTGGAGTTGCAGCTTCAGACATGCGCGAACGGGTCGCAGCTAAGGCACTTCTCAGTGAAGTAACTCTTGCTGAACTAAGACAATATCCGTCTGTTCCCTATGAAGAATGTGAGCTCAGCAGGCTTTTTGAAGAGTCGATTGATGAAAGTGCTTTTAGAAAAGTCTCTTCAATGACAGTTGCTGAATTTCGCGAATGGATTTTGAGTAACAAGACAACTGGCGAAGAGATTTTAGGAATTTCTGCGGGCCTTACTCCCGAAATGATTGCCGCTGTCACTAAGCTCATGTCCAACATGGATTTAATTGTCGGAGCAAAAAAGATCAGAGTCGTTGTGAAGTGTAATGGAACTTTAGGGCTTCCTGGTCGCATTTCAAGCAGACTTCAACCGAATCATCCAAGAGATGAAGTAGCTGGCGTACTTGCAGCAGTTAGAGAAGGACTCTCTTATGGCAATGGAGATGCGGTCATTGGTGTAAATCCATCCACCGAATCGTTACAAGCTACAATTGATATTCTTAGCGGCGTGAAGAACTTCATGCGAAGGTATCAGGTACCAACGCAGAATTGCGTGCTGGCGCACATAACGACGCAAATGGAAGCGCTCAGAAAAGGTGCGCCAATCGATTTAATGTTTCAAAGTCTTGCCGGCAGCGAAAAAGCTAATCGCTGTTTTGGTATTTCGATACGTCTAATAGACGAAGCGTACGAAATGGTTAAGCGTGAAGGTACAGCGCAAGGTCCAAATGTAATGTATTTTGAAACCGGTCAGGGCACGGCACTTTCAGCTTGTGCACATTACGATACCGATCAAGTTACGATGGAAGCGCGGGCCTACGGGTTTGCTAGAAGATACAAACCCTTCTTGGTTAACACAGTAGTGGGTTTTATCGGTCCTGAATATTTGTACGACGGCAAACAGATAACCCGAGCGGGACTTGAAGATCATTTTATGGGAAAACTAGCGGGCATCTCAATGGGATGCGATGCTTGTTATACCAATCACGCAGTTGCGGATCAAAACGACCAAGAAAATTTAGAGATTTTACTCGCTGCTGCAGGAGTAAATTACCTGATGGGTATCCCAATGGGTGATGATGTGATGCTAAATTATGAAACAACTTCGTTTCATAATAACGCGACTCTCCGGTCCTTACTTGGCTTAAGACCAACACCAGAGTTCGAAACATGGCTTGAAAGAATGGGATTATGGCGAAATGGTAAACTCACTGAAAAAGCCGGAGATCCTTCAGTTTTCGATGCACAAGGATTGCTTTAATTATGAATAATCAAGTTGCACCGTGGTTAAGGGATTCCCAGCATTACTCTTATAAAAGAGCCAAACGAAGGACATTTGAAATCAAAGATCCTTCAAATCCTTCAGCGCTAGCATCTTTTATAGCAGCCACTCCGTCTCAAATCGCTGTTGGTAGAACCGGAACTCGGTACTTGACAAAAACCTATCTAAAAATGCGTGCCGACCATGCGATCGCCAAAGATGCGGTATATAGCGAAATAACCGAGGAGTTTCCGATTCAGTTGGGTTGCGTGCCGCTTAGAAGTCAAGCCAACGATCGAGAAGACTATCTGCTTTTTCCGGACCATGGTCGAAGGCTGGATGATGAATCTTTGAATAGATTACACAGAGAGGGCGATCGTGGCTGTGATGTCCAGATCATTGTGGGTGACGGCCTCTCGGCATGGGCTGCGGAGCGAAATGTGCCGGAGCTTCTACCTGCTCTTGAAGCCGAACTTAGAACTGCAGGGTTTAGTTTTGGCAAACCTGTTTTTGTGAGGTTTGCACGAGTGGGAGTTCAGGACCATGTTGGAGTGACATTGCGAGCCAAAGCTACGGTGATTTTTGTCGGCGAAAGACCGGGACTCGGTACTGGTGATTCTCTCTCGGTTTATATCGCCTATGGGCCAAAGCTCAATCAGGATAATGCCGAAAAAAATTGTATTTCTAATGTCAGGCCACTTGGGATACTTCCGCATGAGGCAGCTAAAGAAACTGTCGAGATTTTAAAAAGGGCTTTTGCTTCAGGAAGAGGAGGGGTTTCGGCAAAATGAATTTAATTCCCGTAAGACCAAAACTTTTATCATGCCGGCATATCCCGAAGGTGGATGCTTCTTTTGCTTTAGCTCTCGGATGCGATCCCCAAATACATACTTCAATCGGTATTGTTACTTGTGATCAAGACGATTCAATGTACGCAGCCTTAGATCATGCTACAAAATATGCCAAAGTAGACGTTGTTTATGCAAAATCGTTTTATGCCGGTTCTAATCATGCTTCCGGCCCATTTTCTGGCGAAGTTATGGGAGTACTCGCGGCAAAAGATCCTGACGAAATTTCAGAAGGGTTGACGGCACTAAGACAAGCCTTGGCGGAAAGTATTTGTTTTTACACTTTACCCGGTGAAAACCAACCTTCATTTTTTCCCCATGTTATTTCCAGTCTTGGCTATTATTTGTCCAAGCAAACAGGGCTTGAAGTAGGGCGTCCTATGGCTTATTTGATTGCACCTCCTGTTGAAGCAACCGTAGCAATAGATGCAGCACTGAAGGGAGCGAGAGTTGAGTTGGTGAAATATTTTGGACCGCCAACGGAAACAAATTTTTCGGGTGCTTATTTAACTGGAGAACTTCCAGAAGTAGAAGCAGCAGCAAGAGCATTTGCTGAAGCCGTTATTAGTGTTGCAAATCAGCCATTAGAAGCTGCGGTTAGGCCTTCGAGGATGAGATTCTAACTACAGCTGAAAAGTTTAAAATAAAAATCGAAAGTTAATGCCGTCCAAACGGCTCCCGTGTAATAAGATGCGTCTCCGGTATATTGCGTACCGGTAACGTCTCCGACGACAGCGATATTTCCGCCAGAAGGTACTAAGACCAACCAATAATAGACGGCTGGACCAACAAAGTAAGTGCTTCCAAACATGAAGTCAACTTCTGAAGCAGTGAAGGAATTTAGCAGTACAGTAGAGCTAGCTCCGGCAATTGCTGTAGATGGCGAGAGAGAGCTACCTCCGTAGATATAAGCAGTAACAGAAGTCGCAGGGGATATGGCATTTTGACCAATTTTGAGAGTCACTTTTTTGAAAAGAAATCCCAAAGCATCTCCGTCCAGCCGCTGAGCGATTTGTTGATAAGGATTACTATTATAAGTTCCGACCGTAATTGAACTCGGCTCGGACGTTTGTACGGGCGTGGTTAAAAGCGTGCATGTCTGGGAACTACCCCAATCACACGTCTCCACATTTTTCGTCGTTGCTGGATTAAAGGAGTTATCAACCGATAGCGAGGTGTCTCCGTAAATATCCGCTGTTTTGCGGCCTATCTCATAAGCCTCTGTAATGAAGTTATCTCCATTTTTGGGAAATTGTTCGGCCATTGTTGTGTTTGGATCACACGAGAGAGTAGTATTGAAACCAAAAATTTGAAAAATCCGAGAAGCTCCGGTCGGAACAGTAACGCTGAAATTGCCGCCGTCAGCTGAATTAACCGAGCCTGAATTTACTCCGAGGTAAGTGCCGCAAACATCGCCAGTTGAGGCAGTAGTATAACTATTTGTTTCACCCGCTTCGCTGGACGGGATATCCGGCCCCATAACATTTAAAAAATAGCATTTAAGCCCGTCCACTGTAGCCGGGGCTACAAACGTTGAAAGAGCGTTTACGCCAGGCGCTGAAAGAAACTCTGAATTTGAATTGTGACTAGGCGGAATAGAGACAGTTACTTTTGCATCTTTGACTTCGTCTTTTGCACAACCCGCTAGCAATAAACCGCCCGCCAAAACATGTATAAGAAAAAATCTCATAGAATAATTTTAGTCGCGTATCCTAATTGCTTCAACTGTCCTTAGGCACTCGCGATACAGTTTTTGCAGTTTTTTTGATTATGGAAAAGCAACTAACTGGTTTTCTTGCTTTTGTGACGTTTTTCGCGGTGTTTAATAACGATGCGCAGAGCCAAAAAAATGACGCTTCCGGTCCGTTGTCTTGCTACGTTTATGGAAGAGAAAAGACCACTCTTTCAAAAGACGCACTCATATCTATCTGCCGCTGTTCAGGAACAACACAACCAATTGACTGCTATCTTAGAGCCAAAGAAGAGACTACTCTGACGGAAACTCAACGTCTGCAACTCTGCACACCATATTACAGCAGCCAGAGCGGCTTATGTCTCTCAGAAGAGCAGTTTCGAAGAGAGCTTGAAATTGATTAAGCAGCTCGACTTGCAGAATAATCGTCTGTTTTTCGTTTTCGATCAATAAAAGCGAGAAGAGCGGGAATAGTAAGCAAAGAAGCGATCGTACAGGTTAGCTCGCCAAGTACGGCGAGAAGGCCAAAACTGAAAAAAGCCTGATTAACTGCAAACAAAAGTGAGCCATAGCCAATTATTGTAGTCCAGGCGCTAAGTCCTACAGCCGATCCCGTACTTTTCACAACCTCTAGAGCTGATCCTCTGCCTTCCTGCTGATACCGTTGAAAGATATTCATTCCATAATCAACGCCAATTCCAAACGTTAAAGGAATGATAACGAAATTGAGAAAGTTAATTTTTATGTCAAGCCAAAGAATTAAACCGACGAGCCAAAAAATGCCAAGAATGAGATTTGTAAGCACAAAAAACGAAGTTCTAGCGCTTCTGAACAGAAGAACGACAACAGAAATGACTGCGGTTAATGCAAAAAAAGTAGCTCTAGGACCGTCAGTCGAAATGGATTTGAGAATATCAGCAGTAATTACTAGTTGGCCGACAACAGGAGTTCCAGGCGCAACTTGGTCCGTTACCGACCGGATTTCATCAATGAAGCTAAAAAGGTTTTCTCGTTGTCTAATCTGGTCCCCTAAAGGTGGTTCAACGACTACCATTTTTCCAACGCTTCCGTCTGTTTCAGTGAATCTATCTAAGATCACTTTTGGCAGATCTGTGATTGATACCGGATGAAATACCTCTGGACGTAGAAAAGTTTCAATTTGCTGTCGATCAGCGGGGCTTAACTTTGTACGAATAGTTGCCGGAAGGAGTTCTTCTATTTCTTTGAGTACTTCAATTTTTTGTTCTTGATTCCCTGGAATGAAATCTTCAATAGTTTGTATTGAGGCAAGTAATGAATTTTCTGTTCCGCTTTTTCTGTTTTTCAGACTTTTCGAAATAATTAATGCTCCGGTTTCTGCTTCAGGTAGAATGGCTATCGGTGAAAGAGATTTTTGAAAAATCTCGTCGACATATTTGGAATAAAAACCAGAGCCTTTCGTCAAGCTTTCTTTGCTTCTCACTTTTGATAAATCGCCTTCTAAAATATCACTGTTAAATTTTGGGAGACTTGCAAGAGCGACGATAAAGGCCAATGCCGAGATAAATAAAATGGCATTTTTATGGTGATTAATTAGTTTAGCCAGTAAAGCCGGAAGTATTTCCACTTTTCTCTTTTCTTTGGTTTTAGTAATAGAAAAGAGCTTAAAGAATGCGGGTAAGACTGTAAATGCAGCAAGCCATGAAAGCAGCATTCCGGTCAGACCTATGAGACCGAACTGTCTGAACCCTCGAAAACCGGTTAACATCAGCGAACCATATGATGCGGCCGCTGCAAGTGAGGCAGCTGCGGTAGGGCTTGCACTAAAACGAAGGCTGATTTTTATCGCATCATTAACGGAATAATGTTTTCGTAATAGCTCTAAATAGCGTGATGTTACGATGATACTGTAATTGATGCCATTACCGATAATTATGCTACCAAGGAACGCTGAATTCGAATTAAGCTGGCCGACAGAAAAATATGCGCTTCCAATGGTCCATGCAACGGCGAAAGTAATTGTTGTCAATATAGCTAAAGTAGCCCTGATTGAACCAAAAAAAATCAACATTGAACTGACCGTCAGAATAGATACGGCCATTGCAGAAGACTTTATATCGTTGAGAATTGTGCTTTGCTCTTCAATGATGTTTTGTACGTTTCCAGTATAATGAATTTCTAGATCTTCTGAATAGGAAGCTGGATCGAGATTGTCGATTGTGGTGCGTACAAACTCGGTAAATCGTTTCATTTGATCTATTTCTGATGCCGAAGCAGTGGGATAAATCAAAATAACGCGCTTAGTTTGGTCGAGTGTAGCGTAGTATCCATCAGGAAAGCGAGTGTACGAAGTGACTCTGCCGCTGTATTTTCTTAGAAGGTCTTCAAAGTCTAATGTTGGCTCAGGGATCTCTTTTTCCGTAAAAATATTTAGTGGATTATATAGCTCCTTTTCGTACTCAATGCGTTGTTCGATATAATTGCGTACTTTAATCAGATCATCCAGTTCTGCATAAAGTGCTTTTCGTTTGTCAAAGAACTGCAGTGCATCTTTTATCTGGTACTCGACGCCCGAAACTAAGCCGTTAGGGGCGCCTTGTAGTTTTGCGACCAAAGTATCTACAAATCGGCGACTTGCCGAGACATTACGGCTAAACACTAAAACTGCAAGACTATCGATTGATTTTATTCTGTCTCTGGCCTTATTGAGATCAGTTAAACTTCGCGCGTCAGTCGGCAACAGTTCCTCGATACTAGGCCTTAGATTGATATATAAACGAGCGGAATAGATACCGCCTATTATTGCTAACGCTAAGCCTAAAACTATCGCTAACCACCAAAGTTTTGTTGCGACGTATTCAAAAATACGCATTCTGCCGTCTCCGTGCATTGTTCGTGCTTGCACAGGGAAAACTAATAATGGTTTCACCAAAAAACTGGCGCACGCCGTGCATAACGCGACTGTCGCAAATGGTTGTGGCTATTCGAAGTTACATATTCTTTTTCATAGTAATTCCGTCGCTGAATGCAGCAGAGCTGCCTCAAAGCGCGTTAAAAGTACTAAGTGAGCTGCCCGATAGTGCCGTTACAATTGATTATGTCTTATCGCGGGCTGTTAAAACCTCGGCTAAACTAAAAGGAATTAAGGCGTCTCTTATAGAAGCTGATGCGTCTCTTTTACGCGCAAGAGAAGCTCTCGACTTTCAACTCAATTCTTCGGCCGCGTACATAAATAATCAAAACGAACCTGAAACTCCTTTTTCGTTCAACAGATTAGTCACTACAAATTACGATCTATCGCTTTCAAAAAATTTCGAAACGGGCACCACCGTAAGCGCTTCGATAGACCATGGAAGAAGTGAACTATCTTTTCCGGATTTCGGGCCTGGCTTTCAGATTCCAACACTTTCATTTTATCAAACTGTAGGTTCGCTAGGTGTGAAACAGGCTCTCTGGCGGAATCGGTTCGGAAGAAGCTTGAAGCTAGGGCTTGACGCAGGAAAGAAAGAGAAGGAAGCGATTGAGAATGGTTTTTGGAATGATGCCGAGAACTGGGCTCTTGAAGTTTTTGGTCTGTTCTATGACGCTTGGCTTGCAAAATCCAAATTGGAGCTTGCTAGAGAATCCACGGCCACGCAGAAACGACTAGTAAAGATCGTAGAAAAAACGGTTCAGCGGGGCACAGCAGTCCGTTCTGACCTTCTCCAGGCCCAAAGCGCCCTTATCTTGTCTGAAGCGAGATTACTGGAAGCTAAGACGCTTTTATCGAATCAATGGCGAATATTGATAATTACCCTGAATTTACCAGAGGAGTGGGAAAAAATAGATCCTTCTTTCATTCCGATTGTGATTGATGAACCTCATAGAAGAGCGCAGGTTCTTTGCGAAGAACACCCGACGAAGATAAGCGAACATAGTAATGCCAACTCCGAAATGTTACGACTGAGATCTGACGCAGCAACTTTACAGGCTGAAGTGGCAGAAGACGCTTACAACCCATCCCTTGATATTAATCTCTCGTTGGGTGCCAACGGTATTGAGCCCACCTCTCGTTTCAGAACTTTTTCCGAAACCTTTTCTGCTTTGCATCCAGCATGGACAGCAAGCCTCAATTTCTCAATACCACTGTCGCGATTTGCGAAAAAAGCAGATCTAGATGCGGCAAGAGCGGAACGAATAAGAGCGGACTCAAAATATCTCGAGTCCATGGACAGCTTGAGACAAGAAGCTCAAACAGCTTGTGCAAATCTGATTCAGTTACGTGAGTCAAACCAATTATTCAAAACAGTAATGAATAATCAGAAAACAAGAGCACGATTAGAAGAGAGGCGATTTGCACTCGGAAAGGTTCCGGCGTTTCAAGTTGTGCAAGCCCAGGAAGATGCAGTAGAAGCCGAATTTAATGTAGATCGAAATGAAGTCGCCCTACGCTTAGCAGCGTGGAACGTTCTTAGGGTTAATAATAGACTTCGAAAAGCGTTACTAGAGGTAATGAAATGAGGCGTCTACTTCAATTCTTCATCAGGCAAAGAGCTTTCGTGGAGCTTCTAACAATTGGAGTAATTGCGGTAGGTATAGTCTCCGCTTATACAATACAAAAAGCGGTTTTTCCGAATATAACTTTTGATTGGATCACCATAAGCACCGTTTTTCCCGGAGCGACAGCAAAAGAGGTTGAAAATCTGGTAACGAATCCGCTTGAGCAGGACCTGCGAGAGGTGGACGGCGTTGAGGAAATGACTTCCACTTCAATAGCTGGAAGCAGTAGTATTTTTTTACGTCTTGATCCGGATGAAACTACTGAGGAAGAGGCCCAAAGGGATATTCAGAATATCGTCGATCGTTTCGGCAAGCTTCCCGAAAATGCTGAACAGCCGGTAGTAACAGTAATTGAAACAAAAATGATACCGATTATTCAAGTCGCTCTTACTCGGACATCGGACGTGAGTGAACTTCAACTCCGGGAGATAGCGCGAAAAATGGAGCGAGAATTGGAGACGATTCCGGGTGTCGCGCGGGTTGACATCAGAGGTCTTAGAGACCTGGAAATTCACGTCATTGCTGATCAGGAAAAATTACGGAGTAAGCAGATTTCGTTGAGTGATCTGATCCGGACGGTAAGAAGTAGTAACGTTTCTATTCCGGGTGGTACGATATCAGCCAGGGAGACGATTAAGGCGGGTACTGAGATTACGGTAAGGGCTGGTGAACGTTACGAGTCACCGATGCAGGTGGCAAATACGGTTGTAAGAGCCAACGAACTGGGTACCGCGATCCGCATAGCGGATGTAGCAGAAGTGAAATATGCGCTTGATGAGCCCAAATTCCTTACCCTTACAAACGGTTCGCCCTCGCTTAATCTGGTAGTACTGCAAAAGGAGAAAGCCGATTCATTAAAACTAGTCGAGAAGTTGAAACAGCGAGTGGAAGAGTTGAAAGGGCCTCTCCCAAAGGGAGTGAGCTATAGATTTGTTGATGATCTGTCCGACTTTATTGGCAGAAGACTCAGCATTTTAGGAAGTAATTTAATTTTTGGTGTTTCGTTTGTAATCCTCATTCTCCCTTTAATTGTTCCGTTCAGATTTGCTCTTGTGATTGCGGCTGGGATACCCTTCGCATTTCTTGGCGCTATCACCGTGCTTTACGTTTCCGGTTACTCGATAAATCTGATTTCGATGATGGGGCTGGTTATCGTAATAGGGATGCTCGTAGACGACGCCATAGTTGTAACCGAAAATGCGGCGAGATTGATCAATGACGGACAGCCGTCATCGGTGGCTGCTCTGAATGGCGCTATGGACGTTATTAGACCGGTGCTCGCTTCAGTTACTACAACCATAATAGTCTTTCTGCCGATGCTTCTGATGAGTGGAATAATCGGAAAGTATATAGAAGCAATCCCGATTGCGGTTATCGCGGCTTTATCGATCAGCGTTATGGAAGCTTTTTTTATCTTACCGACTCATATCGCATATTGGGCAAAGGAAAAAAATAGAACGAAAAAAGAAAGATCTATTTCTAAGCTAATGAAGGTTACAGCAGTAACGCGCTCTTACTGGGATAATAAAGTTCAGCCAGGCTATTTAAAGGCAGTAAAAAAAGTAGTGCAACACAGATATGTAGCTGTCGGAGCGATAACGGTCATCTTTATCATAAGCGTTTTTATGGCTTCGCAGAAAATGAAAATCGTCTTGTTTCCTCCTGGAGCCACTGAAGTCTTTTATATTCGGACGCAAGCTCCTGTCGGTACTTCGCTTCAAAAACATTACTCGCTAGTCAAACCTATCGAGGCCGAACTTCAGAAACTTCCTGACACCGAAGTGAAAACATTCGTGACTTTAGTGGGAAGTCACGAACACGGCGAGGGTGATATTCAAGCAATCAGGGGATCAGAATATGCACAAATAACGGTGGAACTGACACCACCCGAGTCAAGAGACCGCTCTACTGAAGAGATAATTGAAGGACTGAGATCAAAAATAGGTATTACAGAAGGACTGACTAATATTGCTTATCAAAGGGAGTCGACGGGCCCGCCGGTAGGAAAACCGGTAAGTATCGGAATAATGGGAAGCGAGTATTCGAGTATTCTTTCTGCCGTGGAAATAGTTAAGCAAACGCTCAGAGAAGTAAATGGAGTCTCGGATATTGAAGATTCGTTTGTTAGAGGTAAAAAGGAATTGAAGGTGGGAATTGTCGAATCTGAAAGCGCAGCGTCAGCGGTCACAGAGGAGGAGGTGGGGCTTGCGGTAAGAGCGGCGTTTGAGGGCGTTGAAGCTACGACTATTCAAGAGCTAGAAGAGGAAGTTGCGGTAAGAGTGATCTTGTCAAAACCGGATCGTGATCGCATTGCAACAATTAATGAAGTGAATGTGACGAATAGCGCGGGCGATCTTATTTCATTGAAAAATGTCACAAAACTGGAGGAGCAAGAAACGGTAGGACGCTATGAACATTTAGATAACAGAAGACAGGTAAGAGTGACGGCCGAGGTAAACACGGACCTAATTTCATCGACCGAAGCAACCGAATTGGTGAGAACGATGATTCCGAAAATCAAAGCAGGACATCCCGACCTACAGTTTGACTTCGGAGGGGAAGAGGAGGAAACGCAAGAGAGTATTCGTTCATTGCGTAATATATTCTTTGTAGCACTTCTTGGAATTTTCCTGATTCTTGTTTTGACGTTTAATAATCTTTTACAGCCATTTCTGATTTTACTAACCGTACCACTTGGTATAACGGCCGTGATTATCGTTTTCTTTATTCACCGTATGCCTTTAAGTTTCCTTGGAATTCTAGGAATTATCGCACTCTCAGGTGTTATCGCCAACAATGCTATTGTTCTCGTTGATTTTGTGAATCAAAAACGAAGAGCAGGGTTTGATCGTTTGGAGAGCATATTCGAGGCCGCAAAGGTGCGATTGAAGCCCATTTTCCTGACAACCATGACAACCGTCGCTGGCATAATGCCTACCGCGTATGGTTTGGGCGGTCGAGATCCTTTTGTCGTTCCGATTGCTCGTGCGCTTGGCTGGGGGATTTTGGTAGGTTCTCTGCTGACGATGTTCGTGTTTCCTGCCGCACTGGCGGTTGTTGACGACATAATGGTGAAGATTTCGAAAAAGAAATAGCTAATCGGTCTGATCGACGGGCGAGGGTTCTGGTGTCGGGCATGCCGGACACTGACATTCACAGATAATGTTTTGTTGTGGCGGTTCCGGCGCGGTTGCCGCCGCTTGGGTCTGATCTTCCTCCTCGGCAAACGGCACCACGCCTCCCATTACTGCTCTATCGCTAAATTCCGGAGACTCAGTGTTAATATCGGGGAGATGAATTGCATTAGCGCCACGAGGACTTCCCGCCGCACGTCCTGGCTGTTGTGAACCTTGTTGTATTTCAGGAACGATTACCGTTAACCCGTTTAAATCGGAACGAAGCACGCCGACCTGGCCGAAGGGGACTATGACGGTTCCAGCTCGGGTCTCGTCATCCTCCAAACCCTGCGCGACTGTTCGTTTAAATCTCGATTGCAGCGACAGTAACGCTAATGAAATTATCATTGATAAGAAGACCAGTCTCTTCATCTATGGCATGATGTGCAATTGTTGTTCCGGTCGCACCGCTTGTCAGCTAATTATAGCTTCCTGGTTGCCGGCGGATTTTCGGCCGAGTTTTCTTCTAATCAATCCCTTTATGTCATCGAGAATGGCGATGCTGGCTGGAAATACAATAATTGTAAGAATTGAACCAAAAAATAAACCCCAACCGATAGCAAGAGCGATTGGAACGATAAACTTATCGAGACCACCGATTCCGTAAGCAGTTGGCAGAATGCCGACGACAGTCGTGACCGTTGTGAGAAAAATAGGACGTAATCTTGTTCTCGCAGCCGAAATAATGCTTTCAGTTAAGCCGACCCCCGCGAGTCTTTCTTGATTAATAAAATCAACGAGAATAATCGCATTGTTAACTACTACGCCGCCCAAGGCAACAATGCCCATAAACGCCATAAAACTTAACGGTTCTCGGTGAAGTAAGAAAGTCCAAACCACGGCGATAAAGCCAAGAGGAATTGTAAGTAGAATGAGTATCGGTTGTAGGAGCTGACCCATTGTAAGAACGAGAATCAGAAAAATTGCAAAAGCAGCAATGAGAAAGGCGTAGCCTAATGAACCCATGCTTTCTTTTGTATCATCCATTTCGCCCCCAATTTTGAAGGTGACCTTTGGAAAGTCTTTCTTGAATTTCTCGATTTCCGCGTCCAAGCCTCGGTTAACATCTCTTGCACTTGTCACTTCTGAATCCACTGCTGCGGTAACGCGGATCTGTCTTTCATTATCCTGATGAGGGAGACTTGCAAGGCTGCTGGTTTTCTTTACCTTTGCCACTCTCATTAGCGGAATAAGATGGCCTTGCATGTTTGGGATCTCAATCTTATCAAAAACGGAAACGTCAGATCTTTGTTGTTTAGGAAGCATTACTCGAATATCAATCTCTTCATCAAGAGTGGTAATTGAAGTCGCAACGAAACCGTCAAAAGCCGCTCTTACCGTGTTGCCGATCGATGCGGCGCTCAGACCTGCAGCAGCAGCTTCGGCAGCGTTTACTTCGACTCGATACTCGTCTTTACCCTGCTGATAAGTGTCTTGAATTGATGAGACACCTTTTTGTTTGTTCAACCACGACTTGACTGCCCCGACCGCTGGTAAAATATCTTCGTAGTTATCAGCTCTCACACCCATATCTACGGCTTTACCCATTGGAGGACCGCCATGAACTTCGTCGAAGGATATGGTCAAAAAACCTGGGGGTAACCCGATTTGCTTTTTCAATGCTTCCACGATTTGAGGAGCTTTTCGTTTTCGATCCTCTTCGGGAGTTAAATAGACCACGATCTGGGCTAGTTCGCTTCCCCATTTTGAATTAGGATCCAAAGCGCTTTCTTGATGAGCTCCGATAAGTGTCACAAAGTCCTGAAGCTCCTCTTTTGGTAGAGCCGCAATTGCTTTTTCGACAAATTTCATTAACTCGACCGTTTTAATAAGTGGTGTTCCAACGGGTGCCTTAGTTTTTACGTAGAAGATTTCAATGGCACCGGGGGGGGCAAAGACAAATTTCATCGCTTTTCCAGCGATGAAAGCAGTTCCGAAGAACACTACTAGCACAGCGGCAATGACCTTATATCTATGATTAAGAATCCCGGTAAGTAGCTTGACGTATGCGGGAACCACTTTTAAATCCCAAAAAGCGGCACTTCTCACCAAACTTCTTCCGAGTTTTGTTTTTGCCGTGGCAACCGAGCGTTTATCCTTTTTTATCCATCTTGCGATATGACGAGGTAGAACAAAGTAAGCTTCGAACAGGCTAAAGACTAAAGCTGAGATAACTCCGAGGGGGATGAAGTGAACAAATTTCCCCATCATGCCCTTAATGAACATCAATGGAAGGAATGCAAAAATAGTAGTTAAGACTGCGGCTGCGACTGGACGCCAGATCTGAATCGTTCCTGATACTGCCGCATCTTCCGGATCTTTTCCTTCTTCGATCAGTCTAACCGAATTTTCTGTCACAACGATTGCGTCGTCGACAAGCATGCCGACGACTATTATCAAGCCGACAACTGATATAATGTTAATGCTGATATTGGCAAAATTGAAAAATGTCATCGTACCGAGAAATGAAAAAGGAATACCGAGTGCTACGATGAATGCGACTCTAATCGGCAGTAATAGTGAGAGGACAATCAGAACTAAGACTAAACCAATTATTAGATTGCCCACTAATATATCTAGCCGTCGCTCAATAAAAATCGAAAAATCATTTATATAGCTTATCCGAATTCGTGGATCCATTTTGAACGCTACGTCGTTCAGATGTTTCTTTGTCTGATCGACCACGACGATCGCGTCCGCTTTCTCCTTTTTCATAACCACCAAATTGATCGCCGGGTTTCCATTTGTGCGGCTTAGTAGCTTGTCACGTTCAAAGGCGGATTTAACTTTTGCAACGTCTTTTAGCAAAATGGGGTCACCAAGGTCGTTAGCACGTACGACCGTTTTTTCGATGTCAGCTAAGGTATTGAAAGCGCCAGTTGTTCTTATTAGTCTTTCATTTTGATTGCCAAAGGCACTTAACGGCTCGATTGTACCGCCCGGAATCGACACGTTTTGCTTTTTTAATGACGAGCTCAGTTCATCTAAAGTCAGTCGATAATTCGCCAGTTTTTTTAAATCCGCTTCAACGTGATACTCCACATCCCTATATCCGCGCATTGGCACTCTGGCTACACCTGGAATTGATTTGAGTTCCTTTTCGAGAAACTTGGCGGCCGTTCGCAGTTCAGTCTCTGTGACAGGTCCCGAGACGGATACTTCGATCGCAGGTTGTAGCTTCGTTTCGATTTTCGTCACTACCGGATCCATCGCATTTTCCGGCAGGTCATTAAAGCGGTCTACAACGTCTTGAATGTCACTCTTTGCTTTTTCGACGTCAGTCTGATCTGGATCAATTTCGAGACCGATATCGCTCAAGCCCTCCGTCGAATTCGAAATGATCTTTTTTACCCCGTCCACTTCTTTCAGATCCTGTTCGAGCGGGTTGGTTATTAGTTTTTCAACTTCATCGGCCGAAGCGCCCTGAAAGACAGTGGTAACGGATACGAAGTCGAACGTGACATTCGGAAAAACTTCTCTTTGCGTTCGAAAAACGGAGACAATACCTATGACAATTACGGCAATGGTCAGTAAATCAGAAAAAAGCCGCTGTTTTGCGAAGAATTCAATGAGGCGGTTCATTTTGTTTCCTTTAACACATCTAGAGAAGTCTCAAGCTTTCCGGCAAGTTTCAGAACCCTCCAAGCTGATAGATGGTACTTAACATTAGTTGTTTGGAGAGCGAAGTGTGTGCGAGTCGCATCATCGCCGGTCTGAATGACTGGAATAACCGGCAGACGACCTATTTTAAATCTGTTTTCGTCTAAGGACACGCGGGTCAATTGGCCTTTTAACGATATGGTTAGTTTAGATGTTGCTGTTTTAAGTCTGAATAAATCCTGACATGCGTTTTTCCACTCCACATCAAGAGTTCGCTTAGTTTTTTCGGATAACGCTTCTGCTCTTTCCAGTTCTGTTGCTGCCAATGACGTTTGAGCTTTTTCAGCATATCGCGAAAGCGGAATGCTTACGTTAAGGCTTGCTGTCCAGGCGGGATGAGTTGCAGAAAGAACATCATTCCAGACCGCTTTATTATCCAGATCATTCGCATTTGTTTCATAAGTGAAACCGAGACGTAAATCGGGTTTCATCGCGTTTTGCGAGCGTTGGAGGCTTAAACTAGCAGCATCAGCCCGTATAGTTGCTTCCTCGATTTTTAGCGTCCGAGAGGGGGGAATGAATACGGAATTGTCAGAGCCACAAATGGCGGCAGCGTGGTCGACCGTAGGCTCGAGATCGATAGAAATAAGAGTAGGATCCTTTTGTTGCCAAGCTTCATCAAATTTGAAAGTAACCGTTATGTCTCTCCAAGTATCTTGAAGTCTTTGTTTCGCTTCATCCAAATCAATCTCAGACTGGATTTTTGCGCTTTCAAGCTGAAGCATATCTGGTTCTTCAACCGTTCCACGAACTAGTTTTATTTTTGTGATCTTAAGTAATCGCTCTCTTCGGGTAAAATTTTCGACTGCCGTAGCATATTGGGTTTTGGCCAACCAAAGAGAGTAGTAAGCCGAGATGACTTGCATGTACCAATCTTCTTTCGAAGATTTATAACTCAGATTTGCTGCCTCAGCTAATAAAGCGCCCGCGCCTAAAGCTTTTCGGGTGCCGTAGCCAAAACCGTCTTTCCAAAGGCTTTGGCTAATAGAAAAACGCCCCGTTGCTTCTTGAGGCGTAATGGATTGCAAGCCGATCCTAGCAGCAGCAGGCGAATACTTATTGTCCAACCAGTTATGTGAAAGATCTAAGGAGAGTGATGTTCCTGTTCGAAAATATGTAGATATGCCAGTTGAGACTCCGGTGGCTACAACTTCTTCGGGCGAGAACACAGATTGCGCTTCGCTTTTGTTATTTGAATGAGTAGCGGCAAGATTCACTCTTATGTCAAGAGGAGCTTTGGAATTTAGGTAGGGGGCGTCCAAGGACAAACGCGATGATTCAATTGCTCTGTAATCAGATCCCTGCATCGCTTGTTTTACTACGTCTCTCAGCGAAAGAGACGAAGCCTGTGCAAACTGGGCCGAAACTAAAAGTCCGAAAAATAGGATAGCCTTATTCATTCATCTACCTTTATACAGTCGAACTGAATGGTTTTAAAATATTAAAAAACGCTTACGGTTTTTTTAGATAGTCAGGGATCGGCAGGTTTCTTTCCTTAAGTTCTTCTTCCAGACTTAGCCACCCGGCGGTGCCATAGGGAGGCTTAGTTGATTTTTTTATTTCCCAGCCTTCCGAACGAGCGATTTGCTCTAAGGCCGGATGTGGGTGTACTGCCCAAACAACATCTCTGGCAAGTCTCATCATGGATTCATCGAGAAGTGCATTGCCGGCTGCAAATTGGATGGGACCGTTCCAAAGGCTCTTAACTTTCTCCGCCTTTCCTGCTCCTGCACAACTTATCCCAGCGTGCTTGCCCGTTAATACTCCGTTGGCATCTATTTCAAAGTCCATCCCAATTATTTTATCAACCGGAAGTTTTTTTAAGAGAGGATATAAAAAATCCGTAGGAGACCCTGTAACCACCCAAATTTTAAAACCGAGCCCTGCTAAATGATGAAGTACTCCTAGAGGTTCTCTAATGTACTCCATTTTCATGAAATCTTGCCAATACGTTTCTACGTGCTTGGTCAAATCTGCCAGCGATAATCCCTTGTAAAACGTAAGTAAGTAACGGCAACCGGTAGGAGCGTCTGCAGCATAGAGTTTTTTGTACTCACCCCAGTGTTTTCCGGTTTGGATCTTATTGGTTCCCAGCATCCAGATCGTGCAGTCGTCTGCGATGTCGTTTTCCCATAGAGTTCCGTCCGCATCAAAAAGTGCTAGTCTTGGCTCGTTGAGTAACTTAATTTTATTTATGAACGCCGGTAACGACATTTTGTCACATTAGCTTATGGATCAGATAGATGCCATACCGTATTTACGGCTAGTTGAAAATCAAAACGTCGGGTCATAATACTGGTCTTATTGACGACGTGCCGTGTAGCTAATAACATAAGAACCTCGAACCACAGGGGGGATTATGAGCAAAGATCAATCGAAGGTAGAGACAAAGAGACTAGTCGAACGTTTTAAGAAATATGTGAAAATCCATTCTTCATCGAAGGATAATGTTGAGGACCGGTTTCCTTCCACCCCGGAACAGTTAAAGATTGCCAAAATTCTTGCCGAGGACTTAAAAAATATGGGATTAGGCGATGTCAAAATGGACGAGTTTGGCTATGTCTTTGCGACCTTACCCGGAAATTTGCCAGATAATTCTAAGGCTCCTGTTGTTGGGCTCTTGGCTCATTACGATACTTACCCTGGTGCGCCAGGAGAGAATGTTAAACCAATCGAACACTCAAATTATAACGGTGAAGATATAGTTCTTCCTGGTGACAAAGATCAGA
>Ga0208375_1001548_pt1 | contig 25251 bp, 25 predicted proteins | sample RifOxyD1_FD_184038 | JGI IMG/M metagenome (GOLD analysis project Ga0208375, IMG submission 184038) | Soil microbial communities from Rifle, Colorado - Rifle Oxygen_injection D1 (SPAdes) | ecosystem: Environmental > Terrestrial > Deep subsurface > Rock core/Sediment | place: Rifle, Colorado...
GAAACCGCCGGCCGTCCAGAGCCTGAGCTTGAGCCCCGTGGGCGCATAAACAACCATCTCCATGCTGGAACGTTTTTCGGCATTCTCCTTGAGGCGCTGATTGATGTCGAGCCCCTTGCCGTACTCGGCCGACAACTCGATATCCCCTTCGATCTCGCGGTACCGGAAATCCGTGGAAGCGAATATTCTTGCGGCATCCTCACGCGACGGCGCGGTTGCCTTGCGACGGGCCCTGATGCGGATCTTGTCGAGGGACCAACCGTGTATTTCAATGCCGCCGCGCAAATTCGTCACCTGCAACCGCCCGATCGTGCGGAGCGGGAAATCGCGTTCCACATCCTCGGTAAATTCCTCAGCCTCCGCAGCAGCGGAGAAAAACCACAATACAAGCAACAGCAGCGCGAGCCGCAGGCCCCAAGGCTCAGAAACCGTAGCCGCCTCCGATCAAAAGCATTCCACCGTCCAGCCCCGCGTGCCAGTTCGGCGGATGATATTTCATGACACCGGCATACATTGTCACAAACACCCTGTTGCGGAATTTGAACGGATGGACATAGGTCAGCTCGTATTCAAAATATGATTCGTTCATGGAAAATTTGAGGGGATTGAAAAAATCCTGGAGCGGCACGACCCTCAGGGTGAAAAACATGTAATCCCGCTTCCACAAACTGCGCTGGACCACGACGCCAAGCACCGGATCGATGATGCGTTCGACGCCGAGATTCGGCGGATCGACCTTCATGAAATAAAACCAGCCGCCGAAAAACGGATCGATGCGCCAGCCTTTCCAGTCAAGCACCTTGGCGCGCAGCTCGGCATCCAGAAAATACACCTTGCTGGATTTTACAATATCCGCATCCTTGACGGCCACGGGATCAAGATTGTTTGAAACCGAGAGCGCCGTACCGAACCCCCTCAGCATCACGGATATGACGGCATCATCGGGCCGGTACCAGATCTGGGACATGAAGGCGAGCCCCATCTGGTTGTATTTGTATGTATTACCCAACTGTGAAGTCCTGAAATTGGCCTGCTCGAAACTGGTCCGGAAAAACGCGAGCCCGCCCCATACCTCGTAAGGCGGAGGCAGATATGGCTGATAAGTTATATTGTAAACACTGCGAAGGCCCTTCTGGTGGATGCCCGTCAGCTTGCTTGTCGATTCGGTCTTGGATTGCAACGGAATAGTCATGATCGAACCCTGCGACTGTATGGATTGCGACATATATTCGACCGCAACCACATCGGACCAGATCATTTCGAGCGACAAATCCTGCGGCCGCGACCCCATCTTGCAGCCCAAAAAAATCAAATTCGGACCGGCCGGCCGTGACAACTCCTTTATCCTCAACGAATAGTCCTTGCAGTTCTCATCCACGAAGATTGAGCTTTCCGGAAAATCAAGGCCGACCTGCACATCCCATTCCTCGAACATGCCGCTGGCATCAATAAACGTGAACAGCAGCGAATTGTCTTTTTTTATGAGCGGGATGCGGAGCGTGTATCCGTCGCTTGTTTTCGCTTCCATCCTGCCGGTTCTGGCGGCAAGAACCGTGACACTCTTTCCAACCGGGACACCTTGGAGCTGGATGGTTACAAAAGGCACGCTGATAGCCGTGTCCGGAATGTAATCCCACACCAGCGCGCTGGCCATCACGCCGACCTTGAGCCCTTCCTTCAAAACTATGCCGGACCCTTTTGTTCTTCTGGTCCTTAGCGTCAGTTTATGTGAAACGGTGGTCGCCTGCACGGGAACGGCGCGGGCGTCCTGCACGAAAAATACGGTTTCCGCGGCAAAGCAAGCGGTCATGACCAACGCGGAAAGGAGGTGTTTTTTCATCGTTTATCCCCCCCCTCCAGTTCGCGAAGCCTGCGCCGGTACTCCTTGTTGTCCGGCTTGAGTTCCACCAGTTTTTTCATCGCCAGCAGGACGGAGCGTGAGTCCTTCAATTCGCCGGCCGCAAATGCCAGGTTGTACCAGCCCATTTCGCTCGCGGCATCAAGTTCCACCGTACGTTCAAACGCGCGTCTGGCCGCCGCAAAATCCCGGCGCGCAAGATGGAGTACGCCGAAGTTGTACCAGCCCTGCAGGTGGTCCGGCTTTACCGCGATCAATTTCTCATAAGTCGCTTTTGAAGGCGCGTAATCGCGCAGGTCGTACTGGATCTTGCCGAGATGAAAGAGCGCAAGCGTGTTTGCCGGGTCCGCCCCGAGCGCGCGCCGGAGGACCTTGACGGCATCATGCGGTTTCTTGAGTTCGACATATGCGAGCGCGAGATTGATGGCGGCCTGCGGATGCCGGCCGCCGGTCAGGTCGATCGCATTCGTATAATATTCAATGGCTTTTGTGTAATCTTTCAATGCTTCGGCGTAAAAACGCGCAAGATGGAAGTTCACCCCGGTATTGCGCGGACCAAGCCCGTATGCCCACAGATATGACTGCTCCGCTTCCTTCAGCCGGCCAAGCGCCTGCAACGCAACCCCCTTGTTGAGCGGACAGTAGACATAGGTCTTCCAGTGCTGCTCACACTTGTCCAGATGCCCGAGGGCTTTGTCGTACCGCGCTTCCGCCATGTAGACCAGTGCGAGATTGTTGTGTGCCCGGCCGGAAGTCGGGTTTTTTTCGACCGTATCGCTCCACAGGTTTTCGTCGTTCTGCCAGACACGCAGGCGCTCCTGCGAACCGACCGCGAGCCCGACCACAACGGCGGCAAACAGCCAGCCAAGCCGCCGCGTCCTGGTCTCCGGCGCGAAGCACTGCCCGGCCAGATGCACCAGCACCGTCATTGCGCCGCCCACAAAGCCAAGATATGCAAGATACATGCGGTGCTCGTTGACTGATTCCGCAAGCACCACCACGCTCGATGCCGGCGCGATCGTAACATAATACCACACGAGCCCGAACAGAAACGCCGGAAACCTGACCCGGTTGAACCAGGCAAGAAGAATCAATATCGCATTGCCGATCGCGGCCTGTATCACCGCCGGGTCCCTGATTGTCCTTGAAAACTCCATCACCGCGTTATCGGCGTTGAGATCCCACGGCCAGAACCAGAGACGGATGTACCAGAGATACGCGCGCCACTGCGTAATGAAATAATTGTAAGGGGTGACCCACCCGCGCGATTCGTTCCCTTCCGAGGGATGCATCCAGAAAATCCATGCCGCAAGAACGATGCCGATGATACCGGTCGGCAGGATCATCCTTTTCACGGCCTCATACGCCCTGTCGCCGACCGGGCGCGTCCGGGGCAGGAAAAATATTTCAAACACCGCGATCATCGCCGGAAGCGTGATGCCCTCCTCTTTTGACGCCACGGAAAAAAAATAAAACAGCATCGAAAGCCAGAAATACCGGGCGCTGCCGGTCGGCCATTTGAAAAGGGACGCCTGCCAGCCCCATGCCGGCGCGCGGTACATCATATAGAAGCAGACGGCCCATGCATAAAACATCGCGCACTGGAGTGACGTGGTGGCGGAAATATAATTCACGCATTCGGAATTGGCGGGATGGATCGCAAAAAGCGCCGCAAGAAAAAACGCGACCCAGCCGGGGCCGAGATCAAACACATGGCTTACAAAAGGAAACTTGATCCTGAGATCCGGGCCGGCCGGAAACCAGCGCGGCTGCTGCCATAACAGCCGCCACATGAAAAAAAGCGCGAGGCACACCAGCAGATGCATCGCCATCTTCATCAAATGGAACGGCCAGGTTTTTCCGCCGCCGATATACCAGCAGATTGAATACAGCGTATAAACCATCGGCCGGTACACGCGGTTTTCGGGAATGGTCGACGAGGTTTTCGGATCCGTCCAGAACGAAGGGATGTTCGAAAGCGAACGGATGGAAAAATTATCTTCCACGCTGTGCGTGTCATCAAAATGATAAGACCCGTGCAAACCGCCGATATACGCCAGCCCCACGATCAATCCGAGCCAGATTGCGGCCTGTCTGAGTTTGAGCGTCACAGGTAGTTGAGCCCCCCCTTGGAAAGATGGCGGGTGCGCCCGTCGAACCACCCGATGTAGACGCGTCCGCTGACCCTCCAGATCTGCCCGCCCCTGCCGTCCGGCGGAATGCTCATCCCGACCTCGCCCTGGTGCACGAACACGTCCGCAACCGCCGTCCTGGTGCGCAGCCAGTAGCGGGCCCGTGCGCGTTCATTGAGCTTCGCCCTGAATCGTCCATGCCTCACCGTCCAGAGCATCGAATGTTTTGTCCTCTTCTCGTCCCGGCGCGCGTCTTCAAATAAATACTCGCCCGGACCGTTGAGCCCCACGGTCCATCCTCCCGCAAGCGTCATCTGTACCATGGCATCTTTTTCAAGCCTCACCACGGCACCGATCAGAACCTCCGACCCCGTTGAAAGCGCCAGCCATCCCGGCGCCTCTGCCGGAGCCGCGGCCACAACGCCGGTCTTCGATATATAATCCTCCGGAACCGCCGCGCGGATGAACGCACGGCCGGTCACGCGGTCGCAAAAACCCGCCTGTTTTTTTGCATCGACATCCAGATAGACAAGCCTTGGTATCACATAGCGGTTGGCATATTCCACGTAGACATAGAGTGCGACACTGCCGACAACCAATAGCAATATATAGACAAACTTTTTACTCCGCACAAAATGGTGCACATATCAATTGTCCGAAGGCTTGGCGCCGCTGTCAAGGATTGGCGCGCAAACAAGCTCGATTGACCGCCAGTTGTAATTTTCCAGGACGGCGCACAGCTTCGGAATGGTTGTTCCAAGCCGCGCGTAATGCACCATCCTTTCCCAGCCGGAGAGCGGGAGCCGTGGATGCGCGGGATCAAGTTCGCGCGGATGCAGGATGATCATTACGGGCTGTCCGTTTTTTGACGCCCGCTCAAGCCCGTACAAAATCACCGGCAGCGGCATAATCCTGAAAAACGCGCCGCTGGCGAACGGGACCCTGAAGCCGCCGAAGTCCATCACGGTTGCGGGTATCCTGAGCACACCCGCGTCCCAGCTCAAACGAAGCGGAGCGTTCTTGCGGCCGAAAAGCGGCGTACGCACCGGGAACAGGCTCGAATCGTATTTAATCCCCTGGGCCGCGAGTTCCTCGCAGAGCCAGGGCGTACGCTCGTCGACCGACCAGCTCGGGGCGCGGAATCCGACCGGGGTTTTTCCGAGCAGATTACCCAGGGTTCCGATCCCTTTTTTCAAAAACTCCCTGAAGGTTTCACGCGACATCTCGTAAATCAGATCGTGCGTCTGGCCGTGCGTGGCGATCTCATGCCCTGCGCGGGCAAGGCGTTTCACGGCTTCCGGATATTTTTCGGCAAATTCACCAAGAACAAAGGCGGTGCTGCAGGCATCGTGGTCGGCGAGGATCTCAAGCCATTTGTCGATGTTGGCGTCCATGCGGTACGCCTTGCGGCGGACTTCGGAGGCAATCTCGCCGCCACATCCCTTGAGCTGTCCGTAATTTGCATGTTCCCAGTCTTCAACGTCAAGTGTCAACATCGCCCGCATCATCTATTGGCCACCATTATTATTATCATGTTATTATTAAATTGTGGCAACCGTCAAAAACGCGCAGAAGCACCAGGCCATCGTCACCGACGGGCTCTGGCGCAAAAGCCTGAGCACGGTCAGGTCCCTTGGAAAAGCGGGTTTTGAGGTACACGTCATGGGCGGCAGCTCGCTTACGACCTCGTTCTGGTCAAAACACGCTTCCACCAGAACCGTGTCGCCGCTCGCATCGCAAGACCCTGCGGGCTTCGGGAGCGCCCTCACCGGGCTCATTTCAAAAATATCCCTTGCCTGCCCCGGCGCGAGGCCCGTCCTTTTCCCGATGGAAGACCCGTCGCTCCGGTGGGTGGCCGCGAACCGTTCGCAGCTTGAAAAAATTTCGCATTTTTTACTGCCCACGGACTACGCGCTCCAGAGTGCCTTTGACAAGGGCATCACGATGAAGGTGGCGCGCGAGGCCGGCCTGCCCTGTCCGCGCACCTGGGAGCCCTCGAGCGCCGAAGAATTCATCCGCATTGCGCAGAGCCAGCCCGAAGACAGGTTTGTAATCAAGCCGCGCTCGGGCACCGGTTCGAGCGGCATAAAATACGGCGAGCGGGCTACAGCCGAAGAACTCCGCGCGCACTGGAAAAAACACGGGTCCTGCATCATACAGGAACGCATACCCCGGCAAGGCACCGGCGTGGGCGTAAGCCTGCTGTTTGACCGCGAGTCGCGCTGCCGGGCGATATTCACGCACAAGCGCCTGCGTGAATATCCGCACTCGGGCGGCCCGAGTACGGACCGCATGAGCGTTCACATGCCCGAACTTGAGGTCATGAGCATAGAACTCATGAAACGCATCTCCTGGCGCGGAATCGCGATGGTAGAGTGGAAGATCGACCCGCGCGACGGACGTCCCAGGCTCATGGAGATCAACCCGCGCTTTTGGGGCAGCCTTGAGCTTGCCGTGCGCGCCGGCGTGGATTTTCCGGCGCTTTACGCGCGCGCCGCCATGGGTGAGGATTTACCGCCGCCGCCGCCCTACAAGGAAGGTGTCAGATGCCGCTGGATGATTCCTGGCGACATTTTGCGCTACCTCACTTCTCCGTGGAAGGATCGCGAGGGCATCTGCAAATTCCTGGGTGGCCTGCCCGGCTCGGCGGAGGAATGGGATGCGCACGACCTGAAAGGAACGCTTGGCGCGATTTTCTGCACTGGCGCCCTTGCCCTCAATCCCCGTTACTGGAAGTATGTCCGCCGTCGCGGCGGGACTTGAGCTCGTTAAGATTTTTTTCAAGTACTTTCAATTTCGCCTCAAGTATCCCCACGGACTGCGTGAGCGTCTGGTTGTCGCCGAGCAGCTTGCTTATGACCATCGAAAAATGCACCAGGATCATGAGCATGAAAAATACAAGTATGAGAAAAAGCGCGGTCGGCGGATAGTACACGCCGAACACGCGCGCGATATCCTCAAGCCACGAGCGGCGGAGCGTGAGTGTGAGCAGCACGCCGGCGGTGGCGAACCACAGGAACGAATACCTTTCCTTGAGATGTCTGCGCCGCACGAGTTCGACCAGCACGCCGAAAAGAATCACACAGCCGAGAATGGCCCAGAACTCGATCCTGAAGCGGTAGTCGGGAAGCGGCAGCGCGCCCGTCATGTGTGCCCCCCCCCGGCGCGGTCGCGGAACCTTCCGGAGAGCCTTTTGCGCCGTGGCGGCAGCCGGCGGATCACGTCCATCGCCGTGGCGAACGCCACCTTGACCATGTAGTAAACGCTCCGGAGCGCCGTGATGCTCGAACGACCGTGCCGGCGCGGTTTCATGCATACCGGATACTCAACAATCCTGAAGCCCTTGCGCGCGAGCGGCACGTAGGCCTGCACTTCGGGATAGTCATCGGGGTAACAGCGGGCGAGAAAGTCCGAGGCCTCGTACGAAAACGCCCGGAAGCCGCTTGTGGTATCTTTAATATTCACACCCGCAAGCACGCGGAGCATCGTCGAAAAGCACATTGTCCCGGCGTGGCGCATGAGGCTCGACACGTTTCCGCCCGCTCCTTTTACATAACGCGAGCCGACGGCCACATCGGTTTTGCCCGCAAGCACGGGTTCCACGATGGCTGGAATCCCGGCGGCCGGATGCTGGCCGTCGCCGTCGAGCTGGAGCGCCACGTCCGCGCCCTCGCCGACCGCATACCGGAAACCCGCCTGCACGGCGCCGCCGATGCCGAGATTCACGGGCAGATTGATTATGTGCGCGCCGTATTTCGGACCGATTGCCGCAAGCAGCGCCTCTGAGTTGTCGGAGGAACCGTCGTTCACGACAACCGGCAGGATTTTCCAGTCCGCATGTGCCTGCGCGAGCGCCGCGACATCACCGAGAACCCGTTCGATGTTTTTCTCTTCGTTGTAGCACGGAATGATCACGGCAATCAGCGGGCGCTCATGCGGCGCGCGCTTGGGGCGCTCGGCTTTCACGACATGCAAGTGCCTCGTGGTCATTAGTATGCCCGCAATCCTTTCCAGTTGACTCATCGGCGCGAACGCGCGGGGGCTTGAAGACGTGTCAATTATCTGGCGAAAATCCGGATCAACCCGCGAAGCCTGTCCAGATTCCTTGATTTTGTTGCTGTCGGATTTTTCCGCATTGAAGCCGCAATCGCCCCTTTGACGCGCCCGGCAACGGCTTCATAAATACCCCGCGATCACGCAAAGAGCCTGGCGTTTCAATTTGATCACGCGCCCGCTTGGATGGAACGGAAAAAAACCATGGATGAGCCCGGCGGGCTGGATGGATTTTTTATAAAATGACGGATAATGGGTGTATATCGCGAGCAACAACCCCTCTATCGCCTCTTTTTTCCGTTCACTGCCGGCCTCGTCTGAAGATTCACGCAGTTCGCGGCAGCACAAGCCAAGCGCCATGACAAGCGTTTTTGAATCGCGATTTAAGGAACGAACCGGAACCTTCGCGCTGATGGGAGCCCCGCACAATGCAAGCGTATCCCATGGAGCAGCGGCGGCAACGGTTCTCATCTCAAGACCAAGACGCGAACAGATTGCCATCAGCACCTTAAGGCACGGGTTGGCGCGGCCGGATTCGATATTCTGTATCGTCGGCAAACTGATCCCGGCATCCGAGGCAAGCGTCTGTTGCGAAATACCAAGCAACAAACGATGGGCACGTATTATCTCATGTGTTTTCTGTTCCGAAGCCATATACATATTATACTATGTATATTATAATTTACAAATACTGCAAATTCCTGAAGATTTTTTTGTGCATCGCCAAACACGACTGGCGCTTGGCGTTATTTCACTGCAAGTACAAACACTTATATTTTTATTGATTATCTGATAAGATCAGTATACTATTTAAAGAGTATTTAACATGTTGAACTTAACTCAAGAATTACAAGTTCGGGGTAGCAGGGTTCGGGGGTTAAGATTAACAGGTTGGGCCCAGGGAGCCAGGGCCGTTTGAAGAGGCGGGTTACCTATACCCCCTTTGAAAAAGGCAAACCGCGCCGAAAGGCCGGGACGCAAAGCCACGGGGCTTGGACCGACTACCCCGACGGTTCATGCCAGCCGGGTTGCCAAAGGAGGAGCAAACGACGGACCATTAGGGTCCTAAAGCTTTCAAAGGGGGGTCCCTAACGACTCCCCTCTTCATCTCCGAGGCCCCGTTTGCATGGTTGCAAGCGGGGCCTCGCCATTTCTACTGTCAATATTCAAAAACGGTTTCGAGGGCAAAATGATCCGAAAGAATCCGTCCGTTCACGGGCTCCGTAAACGCCAGAACAGATTCCACCGGATACAACCGTGACGATCTGCTGTTTTTATAAAACGTGTAATCAATCCTGCGTCTCACGTTGCTCGTGGTAACATAATTGTTGATGACCTTCCGGTTGATGCTCGACGGAAAAATCCTGGCGACCTTGAGGATGGTGTCCGATTTGGTGTGGGGATTATTGACGGCATCCCAGGTGAACCCGTCATAATCGACAAAAATGGACGTATTCAAATAATGCGAATCAACAAAGGCATCGCGCAGCCCCAGCGTTTTTTGGAACCCAAGCAACTCCTTCACGTCCGGATCTATATTAAAATCGCCGAGTGCCAAAAGAGGGTTGACCGTGTTGTACTTCCTGACAAAACGCAACAACTCCCCGAGCTGGGATTTTCTTAATGCCGCATCATGAATGGAGTTCAAATGTGTGTTCAGAACATCGATTTTTCCCAATGAAGGGACATCGATTGTCACCAGCATCGCGCCCTTGCTGGCCAGGCACTCAAAACCGTCACAATAACTGAAAACCATGGTTTTCTTCCGGATGATCGGCCATTTGCTCAAAACCAACAGTCCGCTGTTGATATTTCTATCCTTTAGTGACGGCCCTATTGCCCTGAATTTAAAGCCACGCGTCGATCTCATCGTGGCAACCTGTTTTTTCGTCAACACTTCCTGCAAGGCCACGACGTCATAACTTTGCTTGCCAAGTTCGGCAGAAATATCGCTGAATCTGCTATCGTCGAATTCAATCCCCGGCTTGATATCAATAATTAGACTGGCCATTTCCTTTACTACAGCGTTGGCACCCCATAAATTATATGAAAGCACGCTAAGCTTCTGCGGTGGTGATGCCAAGGCACATGTCACTGTTACACACAATAATAAAACCTGTTTTATAAAAAACTTCATGTTCCACACCCTCAATCAATACACAGGTTTTTAGCACCCCTTGTGCGACGCGTCAATATCGCTGCGCATCAATATCCAGCCTTTCTTTTTGTTGACCGTTCAACTATTTCAGCTATTCTTAAATCAAGATATTAGAAGTCTCTATACACAAGGAAGGAGCAAAGGCTCATGGAATCACCGAGCTTTATGCAGGGAGTCGTAACAGCGTTCCAACAAGGCGGTTTCTGGATGATACCAATCGCGGTGGCATTCGCGGTTTCGGTAACGTTCACAATAGAAAGATTGATACGCCTTTTCTGGCTATACAACACTGACGGATCGTCATTCATGTTCGAGATCCAGAAATACATTCTGGCAAACGACCTGGACGGCGCCATCCGCGTCTGCAACGGCGCCGGGCGCGCCGCGCTGCCAAAAGTCCTCAAGGCCGGCCTGCAGCGGGCAAGCCGTGACGAACAGCAGATACAAAACGCCATCGATGCGATGAGCCTCGAAATGATCCCGCGCCTTGAGCGCCGGCTTTCGTATCTCGCCCTGATCGCAAACATCGCCACGCTGCTCGGACTGCTCGGGACCATCTCCGGCCTGATCAAGTCATTCGCGGCAGTAGCCATGGCCGATCCGGCGCAGCGGCAGGCCATCCTGGCCAACGGCATCGCCGAAGCGATGAACGCAACAGCCTTCGGACTCGTGACCGCGATCTTCACAATGGTCGCCCACAGCATCTTGTCGAACAAGGCCAACAAGCTGCTTGAGGAAATCGATGAATTCGGCGTGAAACTCCTGGATCTGCTCTCCGCGCGCAAGTACCGGCACTCGTCCGAAAAAGCGCAGGACTGACGACCGGGAAGGAAACCAGGGAGCCACCGGACTAATGTTCAAAAGGCCATCCGCAAGACGAAAAGGCAAAAACAGGGAGATAGTGCTCAACCTGGTGCCGATTCTTGACGCCATGGTGACGCTCATCGCGTTCTTGCTTTTTACGATGGCGTTTGTGGCGCTTGTGAGCACCGAATCGCCCTTTCCGCAGACCAGCCGCGAAGACGTCCAGCAAAAGCTCAAGGAGCGTCCGCTCCAGCTCACGGTTTCCCTGAGGGAAAAAGAAACGCGGATCTGGAGCCCGTTTGAAAAAATAAAAACACACGTAGTCCCGAACACCACCGCCTCGACGGGCGAGAATGTTCCGGATTACAAATCCATCCACGAGACGCTGATTGAGATAAAAAAACAGTTTCCGAACGAAAACAAGATCGTCCTGGTGCCCTTTGCCGCGGCCCCGTACGAAATCTTGATCGGCATCATGGATGCGATGCGGGTGCTTGAGCAGACGGACCCGCCTCTTTTCCGCAAAAATCCCGCGACCGGAAACGACGAGCCCATGAAAGCGCTCTTTCCGGACGTGGTGTTCGGCAATCTGCTGGGGGATGGCTGAGTTATGGCATTCAGAAGATCCATAATGTCGCGAAAAAACCGCAAGCGCATCCAGAGCGCGTTTGACCTGCAGCTTACCAGCATGATGGACGTGCTGGTGATCATCCTGGTATTCCTGCTCAAGAGCTATGCGGCAAGCACCAACGCCTTCAATACGGTTTCGGGGATACAGCTGCCGATCTCGGCTTCGCCGGAAGTTCCGCCCGACAGCCTGCAAGTAATTGTGACCCCGGAGGGCATCACGTTTGAAAACGAGCGCATCATCGAGTTTGTCCAGACCGAGGCCGCCGTGGGCTCGAAAGACGCCACCTACACGTTCAGGCGGTCCGACCTTGACGAAGGCGGACGCCGCGTAGTGGGGCTTTTTGACGCCCTTACAAAGGCCCGCGAAAAATCCGAGTTTCTCCGCGCAAAATCAAAGGCGCGCGACAAGGAAGGCAAACCGCTGCCGTTTGACGGCGTTCTTGCCATACAGGCCGACAAGCGCATCAACTACGACACCATCCGGCGCATAATGTACACCGCCGCCACGGCGGGCTACAAGATGTTCAGATTCCTGGCCGTGAAGCGGGACATGTAAAAAAGCTTATTTCTTCCCGTCTTCTTCGATAAATTTCATCTTGTCTTCTTTTTTGAACCCTTTGTTGATCCGTTTCATCTGCTTGTCCACAAGTTCAGTCTGCACCTGTATGAAGGTATCTGTATCGCCGCCGCCGGGCTGGCGCACGGATTCTTCAACGCGTCCGGACGAAGGCTTTCTTGCTCCACCTTTTTTTTCCGGCCCCTTGACCTTGAGATCACCCTTCTTGCTCACCTTGTTTATCAGCTCGTTGGCGGCCTCGACCGCCGGATCGCGGGCATATGAATAATCCTCGATGCTGTCCGCCGTCTGGCGCTCCCGTCCTTCGATCAGGCTCGAGTCAGTCCGGTACCCGTCCTTTGTTGAACCCTGCGAATACGCGTTTTTGAGGTCCCTGGCGATTTCCGCCCGGCGCAACGTATAATCCGCAAGGGCCAAATTGTATTTCTTCTCATCATAGCAAAACTCGCGTCCGCAGCTTTTGTCGAGTACCAGCATCGTTTTTTCGCTGCCGCCGAGACCCGCTTCCTTTTTTACCGTTTTGAATTTTACAAAATCGTCCTTGGTGGGCCGGAGGCCGTCGACCATGCCCTCATAGTCGGTCTTGTGGCTTCTTTTATGGTTGGCAAACTGCCTGCGGTAAACCGCATCAAGCTCTTTGGACTTGGGGATGAACGTCACCTGCGGCAGGATTCCTGACTTCTCCGCGCCCCGATTTTTATCCATCTGTCTTGCCGTATAAGAAGATTTGCTCAGCAGCGAAGCGGCGCTGGCCTCGTTGGATTCGAGTGCCGCCTTTCTTTTCTGGAGCTGCATGATCACGAAATACTTATAGCGCTTGAAGCATGTATCGGCGGATTCTGTCCCGATACAAAAATTTCCCAGGCGGTCTTTGACATCCTTGTCACAGCCATTCTTGCAGCTTGCCTCCAAAAACATCACGCGTTTCATCAGATAGAGCGAATCAAGCGAAATATGTTCGTTGGCCTTTTTATACAAACACGCCATGTCGCATTCGCGGTGCGCGTCGTCGATACCGGGAAAGTTTGCACTCACCTGCGCACCGGCACTACCCGTCATGCCGCTTATCAGCGCCACAAAAAAACCGATTTTCCCCGCATGAAAATTCATAGCTTCCCCTTACCTATTATAAAGCAATTCCCGGGCCCTGCCTCCCCCCATGGCATCTTTTTGTAATTCAACGGCTTTTACCGCACCCTCCAGACAATACTGTTGAAATTCCAGTCAAAAATGACAATAAAGGGCAGCATGCGGGTACATGGCATCATCCACTCAATCCAGGGCGAATCGACTTTGATAGGCGTACGCACCGCAATCGTGCGCCTCTCGGGCTGCAATCTCAGGTGCAGGTACTGCGACACTGTTACTGCCAGCCGGGGACGCGGCCGCGAAATGAGCATCCCTGAAATTCTCCGGGCCGTGAAAATCCTCGGCGTCAAGTTTGCTTTGCTCACGGGCGGCGAACCGCTTCTGCAAAAGGACGCCCCGGCGCTTGTCCGCGCGCTCCGAAGCCGCGGTTTTTTTGTTTCGGTCGAGACAAACGGCGAAACCCCGATCCCTCCCGTCATACTCCGGAACGCCCACGTGGTAATGGACATAAAAACACCCGGCAGCCGGATCAAGCGCGCGGCCGATGGCCGGGTGCTTTTGAAAAATCTGGGCATACTGAAAAAAACCGACGAATTGAAATTCGTGATCACGTCGGAAAAAGACTACCGCTGGGCGCGCGCCGCGGTCCGGGCCGGCATTGCCCGGGGCCGCACGACGTTGTTTTCGCCGGCCGGCCGGGGCCCTCGGCAGCGGCGATTTGCGCGCCGTCTGGCGGGCTGGATCATCCGCGACAAACTGGACGCCAGGCTGCAACTGCAACTTCACAAGGCAATCGGGATTTCCTAGGCAAGCAGCTCGGGCCTGTCGCTTTCGCCGATGCAGGCAAGCGCGCCGGGCGGATATCCTTCGGCTTCCCACGCCGGTCCGAGGCGCCTGAAAAGTTTGTACTCGGCTCTTGCGCTGTCATCGCCGCCCCGGGCCCTGCGCCATTTTGTGCTATCGCCTGATTTTTCAGGTACCGCGCAAAATCCCACTGCTCCGAGGGGCGCGACCAGCTCGATTGTAAAACCTCCATCGCTTGCGCATGCTGTTGCATCGCCGCCGAGTTTTTTAAAGAACGCGCGCACCGAATCGAGCCCGAATCCCCGGCCGCTCACCATTCCGGCAGCCGAAGAGGTCGAAAAACCGGGCCTGAAAACAAGCTCGATCTTTTCCGCATCCGTCATGCGCGCCGCGATTTCGGCGGAGACAAGTTTTTTTTCTACGGCCTTTGCCGCCACGCGCCCGGCATCAACTCCGCGGCCGTCATCGCCGATACGTGCCAGCAGTGAGCCATCGCCGACAGAAAGCCCAACCGAAATCGTGCCATGCTCCGGCTTGCCCGACTCCGCGCGCTCCTCCGGGGACTCGATCCCGTGATCCACGGCATTGCGGATACAGTGCAAAAACGCGACATTGAGAGCATCAAGCACGTCCTGTTGCAGATCAATGTCAAAGCCGCTGCACTTGACCTCGATTTTTTTCCCGAGTTTTCCGGCAAAAGCACTGGCAATGATTTCAACCCGGTGCTTGTAGGGTGCCACCGGCGCCACGATCATGCTCCAGACAGTGCGCTCCAGCTCGCCAACCACGCCCGCCACGCTGCGATCATCCGCCTGCGCTGTGGATATGCGAACCTTGAGTCTCTCGACAATGCCCGCCAGCTCTTCAAGTCTCGCCGCACTCACAACGGTTTTATTTTCCATCAGAAGCGCCCCCCGCGCACCAGCATCAATCTTAACCCTGCACCGTTGACAAAAACAACCAAGGCTTGCTAGTTATCAATATTGTTCTTTGAATCATCTTTTACCGGGGTGACGTACCCAAATGGCTAAGGGAACAGTTTGCAAAACTGTGCTGTACCGGTTCGAGTCCGGTCGTCACCTCCAATTTCCAATCGCATCATGCCGGATGGGCCGGTATGGTGCAAATCCTCCAACAAATCAAACAAGTAGTCGTCAAAAGGCTCTTCAACCCACCCCGCTCGAAATCACTCAAAATCACGGGAAATAACTGCTCTTGCAACAATTTGTAGTAAACGGGCCGTAGTAAACATTTGTTTACTACGGGGATCAGTGGCCCCCTGCCCATCTGGCAACACACCTGTCCATCTCGCCAGATCCACATTCTCTGTTCTTTGTCTTCATTCCATCACGACACCGAACATCACAGCACGACGAAAAAACTTCCGACATCCGCATCTCGTTCCACCGCACCAAGCAGAAGCACACACTCCACTTCGGCCTCCGCCATATTCATATTTTTTCACCCCTAACTGCCTTATTATTTTTCCATCCTCCGGCTAATGGGCACCCTCGCTCAACCCGTAAGGGTGAGTGGGGGTGCCCATTGGCAATATCTGTAAGATATTAGGAGGATGGCCATATCAAATCATGGGCGTCCGTCATGACTTTCAAAAACACCTTTTCAAAATATGGCGGAGGCCGTGCGCAAATGCGAATTTTATTTTCGCCCTACAATTTCAAAACTGCCTCTCCAATTTATTTTGCACCCCATTGTTGTGTGCCATTCATGTTCACACACAACTAAAAATTTTTGGCCCACATTCGAAAATGCAACAAGCAGTTTAGCCTCGTGCACTGCACACGATGCGCTGAGAAAAAACGGATCGAGCAATAAATCCTGTTCACCTTTTATTCAAAAGTAAAGTCCGAGAGGCATCTGGAAAAAAACAGAAAAACATTTCCCACTGTTTCGAATAACCGATCGATCACGAATTTACAAAAATCCGTTTTGATTAGAGTATGACCGGCTGCATTCCACCGCCGAGTCCCATCACCGGGTCATGGTGGTTGAAGTCATGGGAAGGTATGCGGGATGGATTGCGCTCAAGAGTATAGCGGAGACAGATCAGCCCAGCAGATCATCAGAAGGTGCTGTTGCCGGTGTTTTACTGCTTTAGCTTGATGAGTGTATGACTGAACTCCCACCTGTCCTGCCAGTAGGAGAACGGGCGTGTTGTGCGCTCTTTCAGCGAACCATCGAATTCCAGATTTCCGTCGGCTTTTTGTTTGATGGAAAACGATTCGATGTTCAGCCTCTTGTAGAGTGTCCACTTGATCTTCCTGGATGATTTGTCACGGTCGATCAGTGAATCATTGGTTGTCCAAGTCGCTTTCGTGCCTACAAAACCCTTGTTGATGCTGCAGAACTCGTGAAGGGCCTTCGAATCGGCAAATTTGTCGTCAGGAGAACCAATTATTTCAATGCAGTTCGTTGATTTGTTGTGACGGATTTCTATGTACCTTGCATTTTCAATTGCACATGCCGGGTGGGTCGTATTTGCCGGCGACGTAGCATGAAAAGTGCAGCCATAAAAATCCATGGTGCTGATATATCTGCCAAGCAGAACCTCCGGCAACAATTGTGGCATTGGCTTCGGTTCTGGCTTTGGCTTTGGCGGCATTTCGGAGCTCAGGTACTCAACCAGTTTTTTGTAAAGCTCCTTGTTTTCAACAAGCTCTGGCTTTTTAGTTATCATTTCCAGAACTGATTTCTTGATGACAGAAAGCATTTCGCTCGTAGCTGCAAGCGAATAAGAAACAAAATGGTAATATTCGAAGTGTCTGATCTTGTTCTTTTTGGCAACCAGATTCCTGAAGCCTGAAAGCCAATGATTGAGTTCAAGTGATGAGAGTTTTTTCTCGGTTTCCTTTTCCGTGAAGAACCCTGTAAGTTTTGCTGCAACCTGCTGGGATTCTTCTATCTTGACGATCATCGCGCCATTCGGAAAAAGCAGTTCAACCGTTCCTTCCTTCATGTCCGCGATTGTTGCGCGATCAAGAACAGTCACTGCTCCTCCGGCCCTTATTCCTTCAAGCGTGTCCACTGCACCGATCAGTGATCTCCTGCTGTATCCGTATCCTCCAACTGATTGCATAAAAACAAGCTTGTTTTCAAAGAAACGCACAGTCTTCCCAACGTTGTAATCACTGTCAGTGTAATAGGTTTCCTTGTTATAGTCGGGATGGGTTGCAGTTTCACGGCTCAGGTTGCGTCCAATCAGATATGAACTGCTTGTTTCGTAAAAAATTCGGCCGTCGGCAAATACACGGAGGATTTTTCCGATCATGTCATCATTGTTGGCAACATAATCACCAGATTTGTATCCATCCAGACTTCTGACTTCTGGAGAAACCTTATTTGAAACCAGGTACGCTCTTGAGGTTTCGTAAAAAGTACGGCCGTCTTCAAATACCCGGTGAACCTTGCCGACGTTGTCATCCTGGTCAACAACGTAGTTTCCTTTTGTGATCCCTTTGTAGTTTGCGACCTCTTTCGAAATATTTTTTGAAATCCGGTACTCTCTTGTGGTTTCAAAAAAAACACGGCCATCGGCAAATACCCTGTGAACCTTGCCGACAGTGTTGGTTTCGTCAATTACATAAGTGTCGCGGCGAATTCCGTTAATTTCATCAACCGATGGAGATACTGTACTGGAAACCAGGTACGCTCTTGAGGTTTCGTAAAAAGTACGGCCGTCTTCAAATACAAGATGCACCGATCCTACCCGGTTTTCCTGGTCAACAACGTAGTTGCCTTTTTTAATTCCATTATATGCCGGAGTTGCGATTTTCAGATTGGATGCATCGTCCGAATGATAACTAGAACTGGTTTCATATTTGACAGTCTTGTCGCCCTCGAATCCAAAAATTTTTCCCACCCTGTTCTCAGTGTCAATGACGTATCCGCCTGTACAAAATTTTCCGCGGCACTCAGCTGCGAGGGCACTATGGACAGAAAGAACAACACCAAGAGCAAGTAGAATTGATTTCATTATATCTCCCTTATAATGCAGTGCGATAACACCAGCTGACTTCTTTAGCAAGCAGATGCTTAATAATGGGTAATTGATAAATTCCGAACGCAATTGACCATGCAAGGGTGGGTGCTCTGGGGCAAAAACCGAAGGTTTTCAGGAAGATAAGTCATTATCATCTTACCTTATCATCTGACCCTTAAATGACCGCTTTAGCGGGAACGTGTGCAAAATACATCAAGCGTGAAATGGTTTGTTTTTATGCATTTTATTATACTATAGGGTTATTTTTATGCGCATTTATCAACTATTACTTGCAAAAGGTTTACTTTTATGCGATTATTTTAACTGTGAGTATAGAAATATCTGCAAATATAAACACAATAATGACAGACACTGACGCGTGGCCGCAAGGTACAATCTCAACAACATTGGCGCTGCATAAGCGCGGCTATTCCGGCATCCTGATCGACAAATACCGGCGCAGCAGATGGCTTGTCTCTGTTGGCAACGGCGCAGTCGCCAGACGCGGAGATCATGTCGAATGGACAGGCGGCCTTTACGCAATACAAACCCAACTCGGACTTCCGGTTCACGCAGGCGGAAAAACCGCACTTCAGTTTCATGGCCATACCCACTTTGTTTCCTCGGGTCGCGGTGGCTCTGCCTGGCTGTTTAGCCGCCAAGGAACCCGGCTGCCAACCTGGTTTACCAATCATGCTTGGAATGTTGGAGAAAAACCACTCCGGCTCCAGCACATAAACACCAATCTGTTCGGGCAAAAACACGCCCTCGGACTGACCGAGATAAAATCCGGAACCTACAAAATCCGCATCTCGTCGCGCGAACGGGCAATGATGGAACTCCTCCACCTCGTCCCAAATGATCAGGGCTTCGAAGAAGCAGCCGCGCTGATGCAACAACTCTCAACACTGCAACCCGAACTGACAACCGATCTTCTTCGGGCTTGCCGTTCGGTCAAGGTTAAACGCCTGTTTCTCTTCTTGGCGGATCACTGCAATCATCCATGGCTTGCCAAAATAGACCGTTCCAAAATATACATGGGAAGTGGAAAACGACAGATCGTAAAAGACGGAGAATTTGATTCCAAGTACAGCATAACCGTACCAAGGGGGTTTATCGAAAACCCCGACAAGGAGAACCGCCCTTGAAAGACAGCCCATTCTACAATCAAGCCCGAGCCATGTTGAACGTACTCCCCTATGTAATGCGCGAGCAGTGCTTTGCGCTCAAAGGCGGCACGGCAATCAATTTCTTTGTACGTGAAATGCCACGACTGTCCGTTGACATCGACCTCACCTATCTGCCACTTCAAGACCGCGAAACCTCACTTCGAGAAATCGGCGCCGCGCTCACCCGGATTGCCAAGTCAATCAACATTGAAATGCCGCAATTCAAGACACAGGAAGTCCGGCAGAAGTACACCACTCACGTTACCAAACTCGATGTCATCGCCTTCGATCAACCCGTCCGCATCGAACCGAACGCAACACTGCGCGGAGCAGTACTTGCCACAGAGGTGCGTCCACTCGTCAAACGCTGCCAGACGGAGTTTTCTCTGTCGGTCGAGGCCAGAACGCTGAACTTTGCCGAGCTTTATGCTGGCAAGATTTGCGCGGCTCTAGATCGCCAGCACCCCCGCGATCTTTACGATGTTCGTCTTCTTCTTTCCAACGAGGGGCTCACGGATGCCATCAGGCGCACATTTGTAGTCTACCTTTGCGGCCACGACCGCCCGATATCGGAAATGTTTGAACCCACAAGAAAAGACATCCGGTCACTGTACGAAACCGACCTTGCAGGCATGACCACCGACGACGTATCACACAAGGACCTGCTTGATACACGGGAGCAATTGATTACGACACTCTCCAATACGCTGACCGGAAATGAACGGAATTTTCTTGTTTCCATCAAGGAAGGCGACCCGAAGTGGGATTTACTGGGGATACCGGGGATCGAGCGTCTTCCCTCGATCCAGTGGAAACTGATGAACATTAAAAAGATGGCTCCCAAGAAACACAAGGAAGCGCTGGCACGCCTGAAAACAAAGCTCGGTCTTTGATTGTTTACAAAAAAAAGAGCGCAAAAGAAATCAAGGAAATAGACGAATAAGTTATAAAGCACTAACAAGCAGCGATCAAATCAGGTGTCGTCGGATTGGTGCGACGACACTATCGTTGGCTTACTGGGACGCGATACAAAACAGTTTATAGCAATAAAAACCATTACCCGGGAGGGGGGCGCCCGCCAAAGGTGATGACTTCGACATTTTTTTTGTTGTGTACAATCCTGATGCCGTTTGCTGTATTTTCAAGAACATATTTGTCTGGATTGTAATGTGGATTTTTCCATGGAAGCTCTTTTTCGGTAAAAGCCAGATTCGGAAACAACTTTTTTACATTTGCGATGCTTGATTCATCTTCATCCGGTTGTGGAAACCAGTTGATGGATTCAAGTGATCCGCCCTTTTTGCAAAAGATCACAGATGCATGGGTGGTCTGCTTTAGTTTATCCAGATACAGCCAACCGTGCCTTTGGTCTTTCAAATCAGCTTTTAAGTCAGGTGGTCCAAGCACTTCAAGTATATCTGATTCCTTTGCAGTTTCCGGCGAAAGACTGCGAACAGTTTGAAAACTGTGATCGTATGACTTTATGTCGCGTACTGAATCAGCGGCTGTTGAACAGGCAATCACAGCCGGGAAAAGAAAAACAAATGGAAATAGTTTATGTTCTATCATTGCTTACCCCCCTTCAACTTGAATTCATTACCATGAATATTTTTCATCCAGTCATAAATGCCGGGTGAAATTTGCTTTAATCTGTCTGGTTGGAATATAAAAAACTCGACATTGTTGGCATAATCTTCATCGGGGGAATCCCTGCCATCGTCAGCCACAAATGTGCCACGAACGTTTACAGGTTTGGAATCGTCAAGAAAAAACCAACCGCTTGCCGTATTATATCTTTTCTGCTCTCCCGGATTTTCAAAATAATACTGATGAGCAAGTTCATGAGCGACAATTCTTGCAAGATTGTTGTTCTTGAAAGCAGCATCATATAGCACCACACTGCCGTTTTTCATGCTTGCCGGATTCGCGGGGGTGTTGGACTTATCCATCCTGTAGAAATCAATTATTTTTAGCTTGGCAAGCGACTCGGGCAGATGTGCCAATGCTTCAACCAGTCGTTCAATCTCTGAATCACTCCAGGGTTTTTCTTTTTCATTTTTAAGTGGCCAGTCTGTCGGGCCGTTGTTGTGAATACGTGGCATCCAATAATCGAAGCCAGCAGGATTGGTTGAGCAATGTGCCCTTACAAAAGCATCTGAAACATAGGTGCCATCATCCCTGAAATAGTCACTTCTATGGTGTGCTCTAACCCAATGCTGACCGGGTGGGCACATATTCTTGTTTGATTTGTTTTTTTCCTGACCAGCTTGGGCGCACAAAGAAACCGAAAAAAACAATAGAAGAAATAATTTCATTCAGTTCATTGTATTTATTTTCTTTCGTAAAACAAACCGAAAAGAACAAACAATAGTATTGACGCAAATCTAAACCAAAAGGAGGGACCAACTTTTGAAAGGCGCGCGAGCAGGGACACCCTTGGTATCCGATATGGGTTTCTGCAGTTTTTACAGGATGCCCTGCCCTTTCAGCAGCGCAAGTACGGTTTTTTGCGTGTGCGCAGAAACTGGAATGCAAGAATCAAGGCGGTGGGACCCACCAAGGCCGGCTACTGGCGCACGGTACCGGTATCGAGCGAGTTTTATTGGTTTCTGGTCCACGACCGGAAAATAGAAGAACTGAAACAGGACGACTATCTCCTGCCCCATTTTTCGGACTGGAAGTCCGGATATCAGGCACAGATTCTGCGCGGGTTTTGCCAAGCCAATCATCTGCCATCTGTCCGGTTCCATACACTGCGCGCTTGTTTTGCCACTCAACTGATCTCAATCGGCGTACCGGCCACCGTTGTCATGAAGATTGCAGGCTGGAAGGACATGAAAACCATGCAGCGATACATCCGGCTTGCTGGGATTGACGAGGCGGGAGCTACCGAGGGGTTGCATTTCATCCCAACGGAGACGGCGGTGATGGAGAAGGTGGTGAACCTTGTGGATTATCAGACAAAAAGGGAATAATATATGCGCTTGACAGCATATGCATTAGAGAGCATAATATGACCAAGAACATGTGGACTGTCGATCAAACAACGGAGTTTGGTACATGGTTTGTAGAGATGAACAACAAGACCAAAGAAGACATTTATGCCAAGGTCAGGATTCTCTCTGAAATCGGTCCAACGCTCGGACGACCGCATGTTGATACGGTTTATGGCAGCAAGCATGCCAACATGAAGGAGCTGAGAATAACCAGCAGGCGTGCCGAAATGCGGATTTTTTTTGCATTCGATCCGGAAAGAAGCGCTATCCTGCTTTGTGGCGGTGTAAAAAACGGGGATAAAAGGTTCTACAACATAATGATCCCGCTTGCGGACCGCCTTTTTGACGAATATCTGGAGGAAAAAGGATTATGAAAAAAAGCAAATACCGGAATTTTTTTACTGAATCAGAAAAATCCATGTCCAAGAGCAGCATCAAGCGTGCCGAAACCAGTGCTGCGGATGAAATCCACTTCATCCGCCTGTCTGAGATAAGGGAGCAGCTTGGAATCAAACAGACCGACGTCAAGGGTTTTACCCAGTCGAACGTTTCAAGACTTGAATCAAGAAAAGACCTGAAACTTTCAACACTGATAAAGTATCTTAAAAAGCTGGGACTACATCATATCACCATTACTGCATCTTCCAGGGTGGGAAACTCAGAAAAAGATCTATTGATACTTGAGACGTGAACAAGAGCAATAGGTGCGCTGAAATATTCATCGGTATTCTTTCAAAAAAAAATGCCCCGCGAAATCCGAAAATAACGCGAGGCATAAAATTGGTGGAGACGGCGGCTGTGGAATGATTTCGCTTACATGCGTTCCACTATTGCCTATTGTAGGCAGAAGCCCCTTCGCGTTCAACGTCCAAACGCGAAGGCTTCTCCTCTTTTTGAGCGATTTCGGCCAATTCTGCAAGGGGATCTTGCAGAATTGGGGGGATGTTATCTGTTAGGCGGGCTTTTTTGAATGAGCCTAACTTTGGTCTCGCGACGTTCGGAAGAAACGTCGACAATCGCGGATTTTGCACGCAACCTCAGTCCCGGTAGCTCAAGAGTCAGATTGGTGCAGACTTCAGTTGAGACGTCTTCACATATGAGCCGAGGCGATTCCTGAGACAGGCTTAAATCCTTGAATCGAATTGTTCCGGTCAGGAGATCAATTACAACCGGGATTGTGGCTGGCTCGATCGTGAGGTTCTTTCTCGCCGTCTCGATCGATGCATATCCTTTGAAAAAAACCTCGGTTAGCCCATTGGCGAAGGATTCCAGTTCCATGGGGTTGTCTAGGCGGGGGTAGATGAATTCCCCGGTCTCGATGATGTAACTCCAGCCGTTCTCGAATGGATAAGTGCTGAGATTATCCTCGATATGTTTCTTTTCGGTAAGCCTCGAGGCCGCATCTTCCGTCAGAAGGCGTTGTCTGGTGTTCTTGTGTGTTTCTCTGGCGGCATCAGGTGAGATGGGGACAGCGTGTCGGAGCCGTTGCGAAAGATTGTTCACGCTGATGTATTCCAAGAAGCGCGATGGGATTGTTTTGGGATCGAGCCCGGCGCCGAACTGTTTTGGGAACAGCCCCTTTTGCCAGTCGAGACTTGGGTTGGACGTTTTGAGGGCGTCGAGGAGGCGCGCAATCGAGCGGCCGTAAAGATAGGCGGCCGTTCCACCGACGCCGGAGGGGACATTCTCGCGGTTGATCAGTGGCTTTTCACTATCATAAAGCTGCCCCAGGCTTTTCCGTTGGAAGTGAGAGTATTGCGGGTCAACGCCCTCGGGGATCAGGGTAGGGTAACGGTTCGTGCGGAGTTTCTGGAAGGCATGGGTTTCTACGGCGAAAGCCGTTCCCTCCATCAGGAGCGCGTAGTCTTCGTAAAGCCGAGATTGGTTATCGAGCCTTGCGCGCCGGATGGTTTCGGTTGCGACCAAGTCTCTGGCGTCTTGTGCAGACCAGATGTCTTGAAAGAGAAGTTTTCCTTCCACAAAGAGGTCGAATTCGTTCTCTAGATCGCCACGAGGATAAGAATTGCTTCCTTTTGCGAGAAGGAGTTGCAATCCCATCAGGTCGGCACCCGAGTCAAAGAAAGCGGAGAACTGAAAGTAGTGGAACCCTTCGTGAATGAAGATCGTGATCAGGTTTTCTGTCTGCTTTAAAAGATTCCACGCGAGGATTATGGTCGGCTGACCGCTGATGCGCTGGCAACACACGGCCATGGGTTGGGGGACGGTCAGTCCTTGCACTCGTTTGTAAACCGGTTTCCCGCTGATTTCATGCAGGGTGGGTGTGTAGATTTTCGGGTCCGGTGAGGGATGGTTAATCAGATATTCCTGTTGTGTCTCGGTGTTGTAGTAAAGCACCGGCATATTGGCGTAGGGGATGGGGTCGCTCCAGAGTTCAGTGCTAAGCTGATTGGCAGTGTGATACGCCTCTTTGATTCGAAGCAATGGTAAGGGCATTTCATCCTGGGCTGTAGCTGTCATCGCCAAGAGCATGGCTGTGGTGAGCATTGCGAATGAAATGCGGCAGAAATGCTGAGGGGTCACACACAGCGTCATACCGTACCAAGCTGAAACAATCCAGCGTGCGAACGAGCGGAGCAGAATAATGTTCAATGATAAGTGCGCTGTTAAAAACTTTAAACAAACGAGATGTTATGCAATGCAAAAACAATGGATACGCCATTTGGTAATTTTGCAACCACCGGTTGCAAAACTGGGCGGTAGCATCGCCTGGGTCAACCCTTGTTGATCGGGCTCGGAATGCAAGAATCAAGGCGGTGGGACCCACCAAGGTCGGCTACTGGCGCACGGTGCCCATATCGAGCGAGTTCTATTGGTTTTTGGTGCATGACCGCAAAATAGATACCCACGGCTAAAGCCGTGGTCCTTTCCGCTTCGCGGGCTACAACTGCAGTCGCAGTTGACCTGAATCCTGACGGCCCTGGTGTTCAACATAGTGTTTGATTGTCTCCTCATCCACGCCT
>Ga0208375_1001550_pt1 | contig 25228 bp, 25 predicted proteins | sample RifOxyD1_FD_184038 | JGI IMG/M metagenome (GOLD analysis project Ga0208375, IMG submission 184038) | Soil microbial communities from Rifle, Colorado - Rifle Oxygen_injection D1 (SPAdes) | ecosystem: Environmental > Terrestrial > Deep subsurface > Rock core/Sediment | place: Rifle, Colorado...
CTATCTTAGTTCGGCCTATAAGCTTTCTTATATAAGTATCAATGCCTTCTTTATACTCAATAATCTCCGTACTTGATTTAAGGCCATTGACCTCAGTGAAGCCAACAGATCCATCGGCCGGAAGAAAAAGGCCCGTGGCCGAGCTAACTTGGAACGAAAATACGAGCGCCGGGTCATCCCGCAAAGCGCCGAGGCTAATAGGGGTAGGCATCCTAATACTCCTTTAGGTCGTGCTGATGCTAACGCCAGAAGGGCTGATCAGTACAGAGGCCACGAGTTTTTCCATAAAGAGACCAAACTGATTGAGCGTGAGTTCCAGGTGGACGGTCAAGGCCGCTTTCTCAGTCGGACTGGTCGTAGTGTCATCGCACTTGACGATATACGCCTGCTGCTTGGGCAAACCAAAGGCGCCCTGATTCCAGAGGATCTCACACAAGTTGCTGAAGATATTCCGGACGACTGAATAAGTGTCCTCATTAATACTTCCGCTAACAAATAGCTGAGGCATAAGTCGTTTATCGGCTTCTTTGCGCAACCAGTGAAGACCGTTAATCACTGTCACCAGATGAAGGCCATCCTCTTGTCTCCAGAGGGTCCGAGCACCCATGTGCCGAATACCTGCCTCTGGATATTTTCTGGCGACGCAGACCCCGATAGGATTTAGCAGACCATGCTCTGTATCCGTGCAGTTATAAACCAGATCAAATGGGCCTCTCTCCTCAAAGCGGTTAGCGGGTGCAGCGGCCGGCCCAACATTTAGAGCAGCAATGGCAAACTCTGCCATGACATAGCCTTCAGGAGAAATCTCACGGACGTTTATACCATCTGAGTCAATGATCTTTCTCCAAGGCCAGACCAACTCCATCTCATGGGAGTTGCGGAAGAGTTTATTTTCTCGGTAATCTGAGGCAGCATCAGGATCTCGTATAGAGGACGGCATGCCACAGATAAAGGTCATGTCAGATCGGAGATCACCATAGTCAATGGCACTTTGGCTGGTAGTAGGTGTAGCTACGGCCGCACCATAAGCCCCAGGGATAGCCCAAAAAGCCACGTCTTTCACATCGTCGAGGAGGTACATACCACTCTTTGGTACAACCGATGAACCTCGATATGTATTGGCACCAGATCCATGACCCGGCTCTGCTACTCCATCTACACCACCAGTACAAGAAGTCTTTAGAGTAGGAATAGGAAGGATAGACCAGTAGCTAGCCACCCCACCATAATAGGTGGTTCCAGAAACGCCACCCAAAATAACAGAAACACCAGCAAAAGCCACAGGGTCTGTGATCTTTATAATACGATCGGCCCCAGCTGTAGCACCCTCTACCTTTATTGTAACAGTCATGTCTGTGGCATCGACTGAACCAGCGTCAGAGTCAATGACAGTCACAATTTCTTGCCTAGTAACGGCGATCATATTTGCCGTATCCCCTGTAGCAGGGGCTGACGCGCCAATAGCTATGCCCATAGAGGCCAAAACGTCTGCATGAGTACCAGCGGCAACCTCTACAACAGCGCCAAGCCCGTAACGAGTGCCAAGAAGGTCAACGTTGGCGCCATTGACGACAAATGAGCAATCAATAAGTCGCTCGTTTACATATTCCAGCCAAAGATCTTGAGTATTGAGCGTATTTGGCACGTTGATTGTACGTGTCACACCGTCTACTGTATAAAGTAGGGGCCTAGTGGCCGCTGTAACAATAACCCACGACTGCCCTCCCACACCCGCGTAACGAGCACGGGTCGCTTCAACAGTAACAGTATGAGGTGTGGGTGCACCAACAGTACCATCTGTAACCGTAAATTCAATCTTAGCTGTATCGGCTGCCGTGAAGGTGTCCATGATGGAGCTGAAGTTAAACGTACCGGCGCCAAGATACATTATAGGCACGCCGGTAATCGCCAGTGTAGTCGCCACATTCCGCTTAAGCATTATACGGTTAGACTGATTTTGATCGTGGGGCACCGGAAAGTCACCTACGCCGGGCACGTCAAAGCCACCTGTAGTATTCCAGCCCAACCTTGTTTGAATATAGTCAGCTGAAGAGGGTTGCATAGACAGGTACGTGTGCTCTTTTTTTAGAACACCTGCCTCGTACTCCAAGACGTTAAAGTCCATCGTTACTGCTTGGTGGCTTTCTGCCGTAGTAATGCTACTAGTTGGACTAGTGGAGGCAAAATAAACGGTATTTCCCTCGACTCTAGTAACTAAAAACTCCGCCTCGGAACTAGCCCCATTGGCCGGTACTACTAAAACCACAGAACCTGCGCCGATACCTGATGCGGACACAAGAGACAGCTCTGTAATGGCAGTGCTGCCCACAATATTTTCCGCAAGCCGCGTCTTGGCTTTATGCGTTGTCGATGACCCAGCCACACAGGTATTAGTATTGATAGTAGTCGTTGGCGCTCTAGTATAAAGGGCCCTAAAGGTGACTACCTTAGTCGTGGTATTGATCGTTTTTACGATCCCAAACATTATATCCGTACCCTTGACAAAGAATAGAACGTCTCCTATTTCAAGGCCGGTAACAGAAGCTAATGTCACGCTGGTAGTACCAACCACAAGCGGAGAGACTGTGAGGTCAGTTGCCACAGTGGTTAAGAACTTAGCTGTCCGTAGGCCCAGGGTATTTCCCCAAGTTCCAGGGGTAGCTGCATAAGCAGTAAAAGCGGCAGCAGCGGCTGATGGGTAAGTAATACTCCCAGAGGCGTGCCGAGCATCAGCAGGAACTACACGAATGATATCTAGAACCTTACCACCATTAGTAAAGAATGCCTCTGCGTTATACCCGAGCTGGGGGTTTAACAGACTAAAATCCTTACCACCATAACGCTCTACGAAATCCACGTTGTAGGAGGTGATACGGCGTTTTCTATGCCACTCACCCTTTCGGGCCATGCCTATCATGGCACCGATAGAAGCGCTACCACCCTCCGTGACGGACGGGAGAGTCGAAATCTCCCAGTAAGTGCCGGGATATGATCGTTCCATCCTCTTTTACCTCGATATCGTCACGGTGCCATACACCGTGGAAGTCGAACCAAAATTAACCAGAATATTCTGAAGGGCCGGCTCCAGATAGCTATCTCTAGATAAATGCCACTGGGGCGTTAATGCCTCTACCGAAAGGGCAAAAACGTGTAGCCCTTTATTGGCTTGAGTATATTGTAGCCCAGCCCGTTCCATTATTCGGAAGGTAAGCTTGCCGCCCCAACTATAGGACGTCATGCTGCAATCCAGCTGAATCCTGCGCTTAAGTGCATCGATCATAGCCCTAGCAATATAGTGTTTAGTTGCTTGAGCGTAAATTCTCATAGGCATCTGTAGCGTCTCAGCCACATGCTCCACCCGTAATGCAGTCAGTCCCGGTTCAGGCAGACGTATTTTGTTGGGCAGCTGGGAGATCTCTCGGTTTACTCGATTCTCTCCACTGCTTTGAATAACGAAAGAGGGGCTCTCGCTGTCCTCACTCATCTCGTCCGCCGAGACATAAGCGTTGAGCGTGCCCTCAAATCGTATCTCAATATCTGAGCCAGCTGTCTGTACGCCTGTCATGGTCACCACCAGAGACGCCCAACTTGAAAAAAGATTCACGAGCCTTGTTGGGTCTGCGGTTAGATTATACACTTTCCAGCTGCCAGATGGTAGGGGCGTGTAGTCCGATGTGAGTGTGACGGTGGTAGAATTAGCCGTAAGGGTAGCCCGCTCCACTGCTGGGATAGACACAGCCTCACAATAATCTTTTAAGGAGCGCACAACATCATCTTCAGGCTGATAGCTAGCGTCAATAGGCCATGAAATGCATAGGCCAGTTAACTGAGGGGCATAATCACCTGTGGAGTCTGGTCGAACCCTAAGACGTACCCGAAGGGTCCTTGAGGTTTTACCGGGGTAAGTAGCAAAGTAAGTGAGGGTATTGATCTCAGTGCCCCAGTCGGTACTTGCATTAACAACAAGAACCCAGGCGGCCCCATTATAATACCACCACTGGCTGGCGTTACCTATCTGGTAATCAATATAGCCTAAAAACTCATAAGTATCTGCGTCTCGAGGGCGGTCAGCCTCTGCATAAACCAGCCGCCAGCCCACGTTAATATCAAGCGCACGGTTAAACCAAGGATCCATAGACACGATTGCGCCATTTGTTGGCAGATCTTGCGCTCGGTCATAAATACCTAGGGTATTGACACGTCGGAGCTCCAGTCGCTCAGTATCCAGAAGACCAAAGTCCGTGGCGTTATAAACAAGCTCTATTGGACGGAAATTACGATACGGCATTACAGCCCTCCCTTAAGCAGGTCCTGCATTAAGCTGTGGGCCTCACCTCGACCATAACGGATGGTACGTGGTTTTATGCCTCGGATACTTTGCTTAAGACGGTTGATAATTCCGTAGTTCAACATTTTACTAAAGCTATCAACTGTGGCCTTATCCGATAAGAAAGCTTTAACCCCTTGTTCTAAGAAAGGAAATGCTGGTATTCTAAGAACTTTACCTGGCCGGATATGTAAGAATGACGGCGGTAAAATACCAGCGCTGGCGGCATATTTAAACCAACCCGCCATTTTTGGGCTCACGTAAACATTCCGGCGTGAGTGAAGCAGGAAAGCAAGGTTACTTAAAGAAATAAGTTTACCACCACGCTGACCACTATACTGTCCAAATTGCATGGGTATACCAACCATGATCTCGTCGCCTGTGCGCTTGACCTCAAGAGCGTCAGCTAAAGCTCCTGATTCAAAAGCTGAGGCAGTCCCATAACCTCTCGACATACGAGACCAAGCTGTGGCTCCACTTATAGGAGGAGTTACACCTCCCGAGCGCATTAGATTTTGCGTGGTCCGCTTAATCGCCCCAGCCATCCCCATCAGGATGGCATTGTGCATTTCCTTGATCTCTTCTTTAGTGATTTCAGGCATCTGAGCGAGTTTCCGAGGTGTAATTTTATACTTCCCAGGCTCCACAAAAATATCTATCCCAAAGCCCTGGTTCATAAACTCTCCCTCGTCTCGTGGCGCTCATTAAAGTAAGCAAAGAGCAGTAAAGGCGCAGGAAGGTTACCTCGTGGGGTTACCTGGGTTATCTCAAGATCATAGGTAGTCCAGGTTCCATTCCATTTACGAATACCGGTGATACGATCACCACGCTTAAGAGTGACACCAATCGTATCTAGATAAGACTGAGCGAAACACAAATGCCCCGTAGTTTCCCCAGAGTTCCCCGTCCAGGTGTACATACGATTATCAAATTTATCTATTATTACCTGGCAATAGAGCTCCACCTCTGCACCATATTTATGCTGACCTACCACCTCACGATAGTGGTTGTCCTTCGGTTGTACAGTATTGAGCGACCGAATCTTCACGAGGTTGAGGTTCATATGTATGGGCAAAGGGCTCACTGGGCATCTCCGCTAAACCCGCCACGTAGCTTACGCTCACCTACTTCTTTGTCTCCGGCCTTTATTTCTACAAGCCGTTTATAACACCGGACATCAATGGCTTTTTGAGTTGGGTCACAATCTATTGATGTCACCTCAGCCTCATAAACCAAGGCAGCTAAGGGATGAGAGGGTGTCATATTTTTTGTGGTTGCGACCATCCACACCCCGCCCCGGCATCCATGCAGCCGTACGAGCCAGAGATGATCACCCGAGCCATCGGAGATCTCGCCCTGGTCCTGGGACTCGGTCGCTTCAACGGGGAGCAGCCCCACCGCCTTGTCCCAATCAGGCCAATCGGGGCGCGTTTCAGCAATGACTCGACCATCGGACAACGTGGTGCTGGCCCTGGGCCGCAGTGGGGCTCGAATGTAAACGTCGCAGTACTGCGAGAGGTTAGAGCTGGGCTTAGTGGGCGCTGGCGCAGCAGTCTCTCTGGCCACCGCCAGTTCCTGCGCCTCACACCGCCAGCAAACCAACAGCGCCAGTAGGACAGTCGCGATCACCATCGCCCAAATCGCCATGGCGGTCTCGCGCTGTACCCTGCAGCGCTTGGCAAGCTCGGTTTCCACGCCCTGCAGGTCATGGTGCTCCACCGCGTGGCGCTTTTTATCGGTCGTCGCAGCCGTCATCGCGTCCACACCTCCAGACCCCCGACGTACCCATCAAACTGGTCCGCCCCTGCGGCCGTGGTACCACGCCCAGTCGTGGCATGCAGCACTGCGGAAGCCATCACCCCAGCGCTGTATGCCGGAGCCCCGCCATCCACGGAGATCGAGATTTTGTGCCCGTCCTGCCAGGTCACCTCCATTGCGATGGTGGTCTCCCTCGCGTGGGCGGACACGGCGGAGGATATCGTCTGGCCTCCTGCCCGCCATCGCCACGTCGAAGCGGCTTGGTTGTAGTCCAACCAGAGGTCGTCGGCGGTACCCGATACCGCATCGGCTCCGAGGTTATGCAGCACCGTGCGGCTGATTCCGGGCTCGGTGGCGGCCCAGAAGGGCTTCACTGAGACTCGGAGGCGGCCCCGGCTCGGGGGGAGCTCGGTGGCGGAGAGGGCATGGGTGGCTAGCTCGGCGGAGCAGGTGGTTGGATTCGCGGCGCCGTTGCAGTAGGGAGACGGATAGAGGGTCGAATCCTCAGATTGAAAAGCGTCAGCGCAGTAGTAGCCAGACGCAACCATTCCTCCTAGCACGAACTGTGTTCCAAACTGAGGAAGGAATATCGCGCTCCCCGTCGAGCTATCGGTATCGCTGACTCTCGCCCAGGAGGCGTTGCCGGCGCCTGGGGCCCACGTCCACAGTACCGGTCCCGTGTTATGATACCCTAGCAGGATGTTGCCAGCTACACCGTTCGTTTTGGTGACATACCCGGACACGGTACGCACAGCTGCAAGGGTGCCTGCGTTTTGGTAGGTGACCTGATTCGCTGTCGCGTTTTCCGTGTAGCAAATGCTTAGCGTGCCATGATAGCCGCCCGCCGTAACCACGGGCCCCGTAATGGGAGACCAGGAGGTCGGAGTCCCGGCAACTACCCCCGCCATAGTGCCGTTGATTACCCGCGTCGTGGCGGCATCGGCCGCCCGTAACCACCCCGTGACCGGGTCGTAGCACTGCACATCCACCCCCACATCGGCCAGCGAGACACCCGTGGGGCAGGTGCGGGCCGTGGAGGCGGTGAAGGTGGCGGCGGAGCCGGTGGGGTCGGAGAAGATCAGACGCGGTGCCGTGCTAGCCATGTTGATATTCGGCCCAGCAGGCAAACTGCCATAGCCGAAACCGAGCAGTGCGGCCAGCAGGAGAGGCGCAATAAGGGCAAGGCGTTTCAGGATGCGTTTCATACTACTGCCTCACGCATGGAATGGCGCAAAACAGCGACGTGGTTCCGACCGCAGTATCCCCGCTCACCACGGCATCGGCAAGAGTAAGGTAAGCCGCAAACTGGTCGCTCATTACAACATTGGTGCCCCACGTTGCATCGGGGGCCGCACCGGTAAGAATGGAAACAGCAGCGCCGTAGTTACTCACGAGGAAGAGATCGTCGGCAGACGCGGCGAGGGCAAGATCCTGCTCATTTTCGTCCATAGTAACACAACAGGTTATGCAGGACCAGTCGCAGATGGGGACAGCAGGGGCGGCAGCGACGGTTACGGAACCCGCGGAAGTGAGGGAGCCGGAAATTGGCAGTGCTGGAAACGCAGCCCCCAACTCCTCTAACGAGACAGGGAAGCTGCCCGCCACAGTAGGGGCCGGGTCAACTATCTCTACCTGAACGCCATTAGCTGCCCCTATAGGAGAGGTGATACCAACGTCACCTAAACTCAGTGCGCCTATTACTCCCTCTAGATAAACTCGAACCAGGTTGCCGGCCGTAAATTTGGCGGACTCTTTAGCCCGGAGCTCTGGATCGAACTGGGCCTGTACTAAACGAATACTTGGCTGCAGAAAAAAATAAGCCATTATTGTACAGCATAGAGCCAGAAGCCAACGTATCTTCATCACCAGGCCTCCACATAAACTGTCGCCCCGCCAGCGGCGACAGACATATACTGGATCCGCTCAATAGGGAAACTAAGGTTACTCAGTTGACGTGAGCTTTTCCCGCTAGCCAGCAAAATACCCGTGTCGGTGTTGTCGGCTATCCGAATGTAAACGTCGTCAACGGCAGGCGTCTCATTTATTAAAATTAAATTTGTGGCCCGAAACCCCCATCGGACTTCCTGCCAGTCTGTAGTAGTGGTCAGCGTGTTATGGTAGGGCCGAGTGACCATACGAAAGGGCATGTTAGTTCCTTATACTATGCCTGCATTAGCCGGCGCTGTAAAAGAGTCCAGGATCGAGTCCATGAGGGGATCACCTGTAACATCCCCGGTATAAGCGTTTTCCGAGGGGCCATAGAGCTCATAAAAATAACTGTCCGTGGACTCTTTCTTGAGGCGACCAACAGGAATTGGAGAAGAGAGCCCAAGTTGAGCTAAAAGTATGTTGTACGACCAAACGGCTAGTACTCTCTCAATCTCAGAAGGCACTTGACCCCAGGTACTAACAGTTGATCCTAATGGTACAGTGATAGGGTCTGAGACGACATCCACAGTAAATTTATTTGTAGTGTAATTAACTGACTCGATAATAGCCCGCAAAGGCGTTGAACCCGTAGGTCCCGCTAAATCAATTACATCCCGTGCGAAAAAAGTACTGGCGTCAGCCACAGTAATAGTGGTGTCATTTGTTTTTACGTCAACCGTGGTTGTGGTAGTTACCAGACCTCGGCTATTTTCCACCCAGCCAAATACCCCGCTGACCTTAAGGTTCAAAAAACCCTGGCCGAAAAAACGATCTGACAAATAGACAGACCGCCCCCCGACTTCCCAGAAAGCATTTGGAAGGGTAGACCAACCTGAATTCTGACCTAGGATAGGATCATAAGGATAGTAAGGAGCCATCTCCCGGCTAAACTCCTCCTCTACTAAAGTTATATTCAGTATGGGGAGCTGCTGGGGGTGGTAAACGTCATAGCCACACCGTCCTCGCCGAACGAACGTCACCGTCAAGGGCCAGAATGATTGGTCCGTGATCTTGTCTATCCTTTTAGATAGCCAAGCAATCGTTTGTCGGAGCATGGCATCAGTCACCCCAGCTGGATACGTCCTAATCAGACGCAACAAGGCCGGAGTGGAATACCACCGCTCATCAGCAAGAGAACGGTGTGACATCTCTTACCCCAAAGCCGCCAAGTTGGTAGGATCTTCAGCCAACTTGAGGGCCTCTGCCGGGCTCTTTGCGTTAAGGGCCGGGGAGCTAGCGCGACTAGCAATCAGCCGAGCGCGAAACTCAGCGTTTTTCTCATACATCTTCAGCCGAGTCTCACCCTGAGCCTTAAGGGTCTGAACACTGGGTCCCCTAGGGGGAGTGAGCTCCTTGACGGTCTTACGATCTATGGGCTGAACTTTACGGACAGCTGAAGCCATAGGCGTTTTTTCCTCGAAAACCTCAAAGCGGTTGGGCTGCGATAGAAAATAAGGGGCGTCCGCAGGATCTACTTGAGTACGTACTCCTTTTCGGAAAGTATACAGCGTCCTAGTGACTGGACCCTTAGTACGAAAGCTGATGGCATTCTTCAAGCTAACGTAAAACATAAAAAACTCCTCACCCCCTTAGCTTTGGTTTACGGGCTCAGCGTGGAAACCCGGACGTCCTCAGCGCGAACCATTGCATCCAGGTTCTCAATCTGCACGTCCACCTGGCTATAGATGAATAGCTCAGTGGTGTCATACTGAGGCTCGAAGCGTTGAAACACCCGAACCCCATCTGCACCTTGTCCACCATTAGGTCCGGTGTAAATTCCAAGGACCATATTCTTAGCCGGGGTCAGGAGAATATAGCTGCCCTCATTGACGGAACCAGCACCAGCGAGGGCACCGCTGTAGGTAGCAGCAGTAAAGCCCAAAGTTGCCCAACAGGGATTAGCGGGGTTAATGATCTGTACCGAAGAAGCGCCGCCAGTAGTGGGGCTTATAATCTGTATGTGATTGAAGGCATCTACCCGTGCGCAGTGGGTATAAGCAGCGCCACTACCAGGTATAAGCGCCTCATACGTAGTAAACAGATCTGCATTGATCACTTCAGCCAGTACAGAAGGCTCGTGAACACCAGCAGAGAAAGTGCCACTCACAACACCAGCGGCGTCAACGTTCAGGCTATAGCCATCATTGCTTCCAGCCGTGATCTTGTAGGGCCCTATACTGGTACCCGCCACAGACCCGGCAGTCGCCACGGACACAGAAAGAGTCAGATTGGTGGGGATATAAGGCACGCCGTAGCGTACAGAGGTTCCACCGGGCTTCTTGAAGATGGGAATACCGAAGGGGGCGCCCATCCAGCCACCCTCAACAGCCTTATCACCACCACCGGTCTGGCGCTCGGCCAGAGTAGCCTGCCAATCGAGAGCCACAAAGGGGCTCATCCAAAACAATAGGTCATCCCGGTTAATATAATGTGCAGGGAGACTCCTGATCATGGCGAGGAAAACGTCTTGAGTCGCTGAAGAACCCTCGGCGTCCACGATCCTGGAAGACTGACTTAGCACACCAATACCGTTGAGCACCCTCAACAAGGTACCCTCATCGGTATTAACTGCAGCATAAGTAGCAGCGTCACCGTTCCAGACAAGATTCTCGACGTCATCAACATTCTTTCGGAATGCGCCTTCGGCCACAACCTTCTGGAAGCGGGGACCCTGCTCGATGGCGGCCTGCGTGGCCTCTGTCGAGATGGGACAGTAGGTGATGAGCTTCTGCCCGGTGACATCCAGACGAATGGCACTAAACAGCGGGGCTCGGCGGTAGGTAACACCAGCTGCTACCACGTCAACTTGCTCGGTCACGCCACGGGTCATCGGGGGGCCGATAAACATTTTGGGGATGTCCAGTTGGAGTCGAGTCATACGCTCCGTTCGGATAGATCCCAGAGTGGCGGTGTTGTCCTGGATGATCTTCATGTACTCTTTGAGCTGCTCCGGCTGAAGGGAGGAGCCCGTGACAGTGAAGCTGGTGCTGGCAATGCCAGGCTCAGCCTTGCGAACTTCCTGAAGGATTTGTTCCTTCAGAGCTGCGAGATCCCTGTCCATCCTCTTTTACCTTTCTTTCTAGCCCCGCTGGGGACGAAAACCCGTGGGGTTGATAAACATATAACCATCGTGACACCAGGGATTACTCGCATCCTCGGAGTCCACGGTATCCGACTTACGTGTGGGCGAAGCTACGCCAGGGTCACCGCGCTGCACACTTTGAAACCGATCTACCTTACTGGACAGATCTTGAACCTGTGCAGCTAGGGGAGCGAGGCTTTCCAGACGGGAAGTCAAAGGAGCCAAAAGCTCCTTCATGCTCTTCAACACATCCGGCTGACCATCCTCTGGCCTGACAAGATTTTTCGCTAAGGCCTGCTGAACCGGCGCCCCAAGCTTCCCAAAGGACTGCACCAGTTCCTCGGCGGTGCTGAGCATGCCCTTGCGGATAATGGGGTCTAGACCGGCCACGTTTTTGGTGAGCGCCAGGGCAATGATCTTAAAAGCGCGTTTCAGAGCCTTCATGGGATCATTTGCCTTACCTGGAGGTGCAGGATACTCATCCTCTTCCTCATTCAGCACAGGAGGCTCAGCCTGAACGCTGGGCTCGGGTTTATTTGCCTTATCTTCTGGCTTAACCTCAGGAGGCATACACCCGCCTTTGTCTTCAGGCTTGATCTCAGGCGGCTTTACAGCGCCCTTGTCCTCCGGCTTAACCTCAGGGGGTTTATCGGCAGGGAGAAACTGAGCCTTGAGGGCATCGAGCTCGGCCTGCTTTGCCTTGATCTGCTCCTCAAGAGCCTTCTTCTGATCTTCGTTCATATCTAGCTCCTTGGTAAGAAACCATACCCCTTTGGGTAAATATCCTATGGGTTTTCCACCGGCCTTGAGCAAGCTGCCCCGGATAAAAAGCTTACCGAGCTTTTCGATAGTGGGGGCCGTTGAGGCCAAGCGGACCTTAACGTAAATTTTATCATCACCTATGAGAGCCTGCTCTTCCACCACCCCCACTGGCTCATCCATAGAATTTTGACAGACGGTCGGACTTCGCCTCATTCCGTCAATAACGTCCTCAGTAAACGCACCAACAGTGGCCGTACCAAGAACATACCGAGGATCTTGCGAGCGGACTAAGTCTACAGGAATGAGAACTGAGGACTCATTAGGTTGATAACTAGCCTTAAAGAGTTTAGACACGTACCAACTGGTGAGCTCTGCTCCAGGATTAGCGGGCAAAGGGACTAAAGAACCTTCCCCAAGGTCTAGGCGGGCTAGAAGATTAGCCAGGCGGTTTTTGACGTAAACTTTGCCACTCACCCAACCATTACCAGAAATAGAAAACCGGCTAACAATGCCCTCTTTTACCCATTGCCAGATTGTATTAACTGACGGGTAGCGCACGTCATCGACCTCACCCTTGTCATTGCGACGAGCATCGTCAGGTACTTGAGCCACCTTATCTAGAACTGCTTTGATCCAGATACCTTTGTCACGGACTACGGCTTTCAAAATCGTGCCTATCCGATATTTTGGTTGGTGATTCCAAAGCAACCGCTGAGAAGAACTTAAACTCTTGGCCCCAGATTGAAGGCCCTGAGGTGTGATGATGTCATCTTGCAGATCCAGCCCAGAGGTAGCTACGTAGCCCTCGATGGTCCAGCTCCCCTCTGTCTCATCTGCCTTAGTGATCTGGGCGCTGTAAGGTAGCGCTATAGGAAAAAGTTCATCTGTTTGTAGGTGCGCATAAGCACCTACATCGGGGGCTGAAAAAAGTTCAGGCATTATCCCTCCTGATCCGCCAGGTTCCGGCGTCAGTGCGAGCAAGGTCAAAGACCCCGTTTATACTCTCACCATCGAGACGGATTTTTTTATGCTCGGATCCGTCCTCGATCCACTCGCCGTGCCCGTGGTCCCAAAGTCTAATCAACGATCGCGTCTCCTTGGTATCATTTAGCTCCGAACCAGGAGGGGCTACACCCTCAAAGAACATTTTGTCCCAGGGGTAGTCATCTGTCAATATGAGACTGCCCTCAATGGATTTAAATGGGTTAGGCCCTTCACCCACAAAGTGTTCTTTGCGTCCGTTCTGCAACGACAAGTGCCACTGCGTTAAAGTAGGCCCCTCACGAACAGACAGCGAACCCTGATAAATTTGTCGCTGTACACTCCAGCGAAATTCATGTTCTTTCTGGCCCTTAGTAAATTCAAGGTTCTGCTCTCGAAGAGCGTCCCGCATCTCACGAGCCTTCTCAGGGTTAGCTTCCTCCCAATACCTAAGATCATCGGGCACTCGTTCTTTTACCCATGGAGGAAGAGCAGAAACACCTTGGGGAGGCATCCATTTCTGATTTATCGCTCGAGCAGATAGTACATAAGGCTCCTGATCCTCGGGTTGGATACAAAGCCAGGCCAGCTCCGAACGAAAATCAGCGTCTGCGGCAGGCACAATACGTTTAATAGCGTCGGTGGCTAACTGCCTAAAGATGAGTCGACCCTGAAGTTTTCCCGTAAGAAAGTACTCATGAAAGTCAGCTTTTTGCGCCCCGAATGAAGCCTCACCTTTATCCGCGATAAGATAAACGCCTGGGTACTCCTTGGTGGCACCAGGAGAGTCTGGATCCTCTTTACGTGGGGGCACCACACCCTCATACTCTAGCCAATGCGGCGGAATGGCTTTTTTACGACGGGCAATGATTTCCGCCCGAACCCCTTCGTCATGTCCAGGCTGTGGGGGTCGAGTCACAAACTCACCTGAGCCAAGGTCTACCTTAAAGGCATTCTGAGAAACGCGTCGGGCGGCGTCAAGGGTAAGAATAGGCTCAGCAATAGCACCTTGTATAAGGTCAGCTATAGTCCAACCTATGAGATAGTTTTGCCCGTGCTCCATCCGTAAGTCCATGTGCTCAGTTTTTCCCCTAAAATGCCGCTGAATAACGTAGCGGTAAACCTTATCATCAGAGGGATTACTAAGATAAAGGTCCGTCTCGTCAGCCTTTGAACGCGGAAGCTTGTTATCGGCTACACCGTGCTCTTTTAGCCAGTCTGACACCCATTGCGAAGGCTCTTCATTTTCTTGATACCCTTGACTCGGCTGAAGTGCTGCGCCCTCTGGAAAAGAGCTGCTGGTTATACCATCCGATTTACCTACGGGAAGCTCACAGATAGCGCCAGCATCTTTAAAGCTTTGACATAACGCCACAGCATCAACGGCGGGGGCCAGGGAGAAAATCTCATCTGATAACTGAAGGTAAGAGCCACTGGATATTTGGGGTAAACTCTTGAGGGCAGGAGTTAGCGCCAGATCAAGATCTGCTCGATCTTCTGCAGAGCCACCTGACAATACACCGATTGACTCAGCTATTTTCATTGCTGCGCCTACACTGTCCGGCGCATCCTTAGGCGCAATATTTTTTACAGGCCGTGGGGCCCAGAGACTGGCCTCCACACCCTGGTCAGTCTCTACGTAATTAAGCGTCTCAAACTCCAGCGTGAATAGACTGCCTGGGGTCATTTTCTCTTTAGAGGCAAAAGTACGACCAAGTTCATAAACCGAATAAGCCCCTGCTTTAACAGGCTGATTCATCATCTTCTTGCCGCCGCGAACTAAACCATAACGATGCGTAAAGGCGCCATTTTTAGTGGGTATGGCCTCAATAACCACGGCCGTTACCCAAGCTGCCTTATGGTATTTAACCCAGTCATTCGTTTCGTTTCCCTCCGGGAAAACTGAGGACATTAGTTTAGCTACAACGCCCTCGGAGCCTGGCATACGGCTAATTTGTTTTGTGTTCTTCCCTAGTTCCTCTGCGCCAGATACATTAATAACAGGAGCAAGGTTAACTCCTGCAGAGGGGATGCCCATGGTAGACTGAGGCCAAGGGCGGGTTGCAAGGATTTGTCGCCGATCTGATAGGGGAAGTCCCGTCACATCTTTTTGGCCGTCATGCATAATATCAAAAACTGTAACCACCACCCGACTATCATCGACCGCTTTGGAGGAAAGATAGCCAGCAACCTGAACCCGAGGAAGATGAGTCCGACCCGTCCACATCTCAATCTCTACATCTAAAATGGCTCCAGGAAACACATCCTCAAATGTCTTCATTATACTAGGAAGCTTGGCAGTGATGTCCCGGCCCTCTTCGGTGTATATTTTTTTCCCTACGTGTATTTGCCCATGAACGCCGTCATATTTTTTGGTTATTTCCCAGGGGCCTTGTTTTCCTTGAAAGTATTGGACGAAGGAATCCATGGTCTGAGCCTCGCTTTCCTTAGAAGGACGGAGCGGTTTAGCCATGCGAAAAAACACGCCGGGGCTGGCCGACTTATTTAATGACATCTGGATCTGCTCTGGGGGAATAGGCTCCAGAGCCAACGAATACAACGGAACGTGTGGACCTATTGGGCCATGGTCCTCACCGTCGTGTATAAAATGCACCTTTTTCGCAATGTCTGGAGGCAGTGCTCGTAGGAGGCGCCACTTCAAAAGATAATCAAGACGGTCCCCCAGCTCATCGGCGTTATAGTTAAGATGAATGTCCACGTCCCCCTTGGTGGTTTTTCTGTTCACCACACCGCCTGTAAGAGATACCAGAGGGCGGCGAAGCAGCGCCTGCTTTCCGCTAAAAGCGTTGAGCACTTGATCAACGGCTACCTCATCTTCAGACATCTCCACCCCCGAAGAGCCAATAGACAAAAAGCCGCCCTTTTCCACCCATAAAAGATCCAGCGATTTATCTACGTCTTCACCTGGGTGCTCTAAGCCTAGTGTGAGCAGCCCCTCAACAGCCTTAGCATGAAGGGTCTCGTCAGATCGCGTGTGCGCCTCTATATGCTGCTGAAGGTAAAAGGCTGGAAGTGGTAGCCCTTTAAGTGGCGAAGTATGCTTGATTTGCCGTCGCTCGAACTCCGCCGCCACCTTATCGTGGTAACCTTCTATATCTTCAGAGCTCCAGTCACCGAAACATTCCCCCGAAGCCAGGCGATTATGTGCTGAGTGGGCATAAAAATGTGCTCCAACCAGATCCTCCATGGAGAGTTTAGTCAGATCCTCATCGCGTTGGAACTTAGCCAGTTTTCTTGTAAAAGGAACCAACGGAAGTTCTACAAGAGGGGGCTCAAAAGCTGTTATATTTCTAGCTGGAATAAACTCTAAACCTAAATTTTCAGCAAACCACGCATCAGTATCTTTATCACCTGCAAAGAACGAATGTACCAATGAGATCTGGTACTGCTCTGCCAACTCCCAACCAAGAGTAGGATGAGGTTTTCGCTCTAAAGAATGAACATCCCCCGTGGCAACTCTTACATCATCAAGAGCGCCCGCGCCTAACTGCTCCTGCATAGCCCGATAGCCGTCCCAAAACTGCTCCTCGGTTATGGTCCCCAGGGCAATACCTGACTGATTGGTCACGCCCAAGAGGGCATATCCACGGTCTCGCCAAAATTTAAGGGCCGCTGCTACCCCAGGCAGTATCTGGACCTCGCTGGCAGAACGAGGAAAAGGTAGATCACCCGTTGAACGACGAAGCGTTCCGTCTAAATCTACGAATAGCGCGGCATGCTGAGGGGCATAGGCCATATAATCGACTAAATCGCCAGCCCCCTGACTTGCCACTAACTGATCTTCCAGACCGCTGGCAGCTTTAATGGCATAGACAAAGATAGACCGACCCTTAAAAATCTCGTCAGTCAGACCAACCTCTGCTTTGAGCTTTTTTATCTGACTCTTGGAGAGCTGACGCCCTGGGCCTAACTCAACCTCAGCCCGTACAACCCCCTCGTTAATCAGGCCATAAACTCCGGGCTCTAGATCTTTATGAAAAGGTAGCAAGGGCTGCCCGTCTAAAATAGCGTCTATTATCGACTGAGGTAAGATTATTCCTCTCATAACTACTCCATCGGTGACTCGTGCTCCATGCCTCGGCCGGTCATCTGCGCCACCACATCATCATGCTCGGTGATCAGCTGATCGATCGTCCACCCTGTACCCACTAGACCAGCGGACAATTTAGAGTAGAGGCTATGAAGATTTGAATGTAGATGCAAAAGCTCGCTGTCGTTCAACCCCTCTATATCAAAGCGAGTATGGCTGCTCTTATCTGGCCGGCCCGTCTCAATAGGCGACTCGTGTTTAACTCCTTGGCGCAGGAGGGCAGCGGCCGTTTTCTCATGCTCACGCTTGATCTTTTCTTCAGTCCAGTCAGCCTGCTTAAGGCCCTGCTGCAGCCGCCCATAAATTGTGTGCAGCACGGCGTGATACCGCGCCAAGTCTGAGCTAGCCTTCCAAATCATCAGCTCGATCCTCCGCGTCCTCTAAGAATTGCGTTAGTTCCTGCAACGAACTATTAACATCCTCAACAAGTTGCGGGCCCAGCTGGACAGCTTTAGTACGAATCAGAGTTTGCAACAGACTGAAGGGCACAGAGGCCCAGGCCTCACCCTCATAGGGAGGCATGTCAAAGCCCAGCGTTTTTTCCAGCCAGCGTCTAAGATCCAGCGGGCTTAAAGCGCCACCGGGCATCATCCTCTGGAGGATCTTGGCGTCATCTAATGGGTCAGTTACCTTGGGTCGAATAAGTTCTAGAACCGCATGCTGCGCACCCAAGTCTCGTGTAATAGTAGAATTGATTCTGTGCTCAAGAGACTGAATAGACGGGCCAAACTCTTGCTGGCTAACCAATCGCAAAAGAATAGCCGCACTAGCACGGTTAGCGCTTCCTTCTGTACCTAAGTGAAGTTCAGATAAACCAAACGCCTCCCTCAACTCCTGATTATTGGCGTCAGTATATTTAGTAAACGAAGCGTCGTCTGTTGACCCTACCGTCAGAGGCTCCAAAGTAATAGTGGGGGGTTTTCCAACCGCCTGACCAGCCTTCGCCTGCAGAACAACGACTCGATGGCTTAGTGCTGAACCTTTAGCCGAGGCAGAGAAAATCTCAGTTAGGCGATCAACACTTGCTTGATTCAAATAACCGCCACCCGAGATGATAACGGCCATTCGAGGTACGGCGTCATTTTTGAAAAACGCCACGTTTCGTTGAGCAGCAGCCCTATTACCAGCTACTGCACACTCCGAGGCGAATATTTTGGGGTAGCCATAATAGGTCCCTGTAGGGTTATAATCAGCGAAATGAATCACCTCGCTGGCATGGTCACCAAGTTTAAGTGATTTAAGTTTACGTCCACTTACAAACTCTCCGCTGCGGCAGTCCATAATTCTCGGATCACCATAACGCTTGAAGTAGACGTAATCGTTCTGACCAAGAGAACGCTGCACAAATCCTTGAAGATCTGAGCGTAAGCGCATGGTAATACCAGGTAGATGCCAGAGGCCATTAGGCGACCCCTTCATATCTCGCTGCACCTCGAGGTATCCATTACCAATAGTGTCGTGATCAATCCACATCTTAACGAGTATCTCAGGGAGGGATTCTTCCACGAAGAGCTTAGACTGAACACGCATGTGGGGGTGTCCGTAAAAGTCTTTTAATAACTCAACCTCCCGACGCACTTCTCGTTTAAGGCTCTCTGGAGTTTTTTTATCCAGCTGGATAGTCGACATAATTTTCCAGCCCTGACCAGCCACGTTTCTGGCATATGTGCGGGCGAGCTGGCTATATCGCGTTGAGTACAGCACCATATCTGCCCAGAGATAGATATCAAAGGCAGGCTCCATAACAAGCCCGCCCTTATATAATTCATCAAACGGATCTTGAAGTTGACGAGAGCCACTAATCCGCTCGGTAGGGGTCTGCTCCCCCACCAACACTGCCTCGACATCCATAGCACAACTCCTTAGAGGGAACCTCTCTGGGTCCTCCACATTGGGCACACAGCGTCGCCACAAAAGGGCTTAACCAAGGTGGCCTCTCCCAGCCAGTGAAGTCTGGTGGGGAACAATAGGTGCGGGCGCAGTCATCGGGTTTTCGATACCGGCACGTTAGGCACCGAAAAGACGAGGCACTCAAGCTCCACCTCCGGTTCCATAATCTCTATCTCTCCCAGCTCGTTATGACAGGTCCAGGCCACCCCAGCCGTTGTATCCGCCAGATCTTTGGTACCTGGTTTACCCTCATCATCCACTTTGGGGTGATCTACCTTCCCAGTGCCGGGATTAATAACTAAATTAAACAACTCATTCAAAAGAACTGGACAGTACGGAACGTCCATTCGACTGGTGGCAAACAACTGGCGCAAATAATTGTGCGCATCGCCTGTCCGATCAACAGACTGCCGTTCTGCCCGGACACCATTCTTACTACACAGTTGAATCATGTACGCCGATTGAAAACCGTCAAACGTTACTATATGGACCTGACGCTCCTGGGCAACCTGATAAATCACCTCCATGACTCGATCAAGTTCCAGCTCTTCACCGCGCATCTCTGCTCGCATTCTGATGGCAAAATCCAAGGCAACGAGGGGGATTTTCTCCATAACTCCGTCAGCCGTCTCCTGCATCTCCACCCCTCTTGGAAAACCGCAGGCAATAGAGGCCCAGTCCCCAGTCCGTTTCTCGGTAGTCTTACCTAAACCTAGATCTACGTGAAGAACACGAGGGTTTTCATCTGGCAGAAGCTTCATCTCTGGGGTTTTGTCTTTCCCCAGGCGGAGCTCTTCGGGATTAAGACTGTCTCGGCAGGGATAACGATTGATCCAGGGGCCATAGAGACGGAGCTGATCAGATACGGCGATACCTACCCAATCCTGTAAAAAACCCTTAATGTCTCCCTGTGCTTCTTCAAGATAGGAGAGCTTGTCAGGTTCTTGAATATTTGGCACAGAGACAATACGATGGCCTTTAACTCTAGGAAGAATAGTTTCTCGCATCCTCTGAGGAACGAGTAATACGCGCTCGTGGCCGGGAACATTCTCGTCCAGCTTACTGACGATCTTTGGCTGCACACTCTTTGTGCCTACATCAATAAAGAACCAATACTTGGCCGATTGCTTACGGATACTCCAGCGCGTCCTATCAATTACAAGGTCGGCCTCAGCGGCCATCCTTTCGGTATAACTATTCCAAGTCGTAGCAGAGGACGCCAGCACTACTTGGTAGCAGTCCTCGATACCTATTCTGGACTTCATACGACGAATGGCCTCAGCCACCACGTCGTCCACCGAGTCTACGTCCTTACCACCCCAGAAATTGACCTCATCAAAGTAAGCCTGCCAAAAATCCTCACTGATGGCAGCATCAACAGTAGAAGGAAGCGGAGTAATAACAAACGAGCCAGTAGCACCAAAAACTAGTTTATTATTGATGCGATCATTAGGTGGATGCTTCTCTCTAAACCAGGGGGAGGACATTATGTTTCGACGTAACCTCTGATATCCCACGTCCTTTGCTTTGGACAGTTTGGATGAGAAAAACCCGATTACGATAGTAGAGGTCTCAGGTAAACCAAAAGAACGGGGGGGAGAGGCATAGCGAAGGCGGTCATAAGCTCTGTAACAGCACAAACCCTCAAAGGTTGCTGTCTTTCCGGTACCTGTGCCACCTTTTATAACGATAATCTTAGGGTGCGGCTTGTGGTTAACGATCCGGGTAATGTCCTCTTTTACCCCAGGCCACAGGGAGCTAGCGAGATATCCAGAGTAATAAGGATCCTCAAGCCACTGCTCGACAGGAACCTTCTCTTCTAACTCTGTTGAGGTGTCTAGCCACTGTGAAAACTGGCTAAAGACTTCCTCTGCTGTCTTAGGTTTTCTCATTAGATACCGTCGAAATCAGCACTGGCAATTCGTATTCCTTCAGAAGGAGGGCAACGGACGTAGATATCTCTTTAATGACCTTAGGATCCTTGATGTGCATTCGTAAAGCCATAGTCAACTTGTAGAGGAAGGAGCCCAGCCGCTCGACGGTGAACTGACCCGCACGATCCTTCTTGCCTTGTATTGCGGTCCGACTCGCCTCTATCATAATCTTGAGGCGCTGACGTAAATCCAGCTCCTCCCGATCTGCGTCAAAGGCCTCTTCGATCACCTGAGCCATAAGCCGGATCTCCGGATCTAAGGACATGTCGATATCCACAGGGACTCGATGATACCAGTTCGGTGTAGCCATTCTGAAATTAGCCGCCCTTTCTAAAGCTGACGTGCGTTTTTCTCCTACTTGTCCTACAATAGCTGACCAAGGTACCTATGTCAACCACTGTAAATAAGGAAGTGATAAATGAACCCAGATATCGACCTGTCCCGCGTGCCCCCCGAGGCTATGGATGCCCTCACAAAGAGCCTGCAACAGCAGCGCTCTCCCTGGCTGATTAACATAGATAAAGGTAAAGCTTATTTAGTCCATAAAGAGAATAAGGACGCGCCACGTATCCTACTAAGTCGTAATCGGCCGTGCCCCCTCTGTGAGTCGGGAAAGAAATTCAAGGACTGTTGTGTAAGTCGTCTTGGTCTACCTTCCAGAAAGTCTTGACAACTATCAACGGTCGATCTATCTTCTAGGATAGAAGGCGGCCGAATAAATCCCCGCCAAAAACTATCAGGAGAATAGCCGTGTCACCATTAGTTACAGATCTTACCATTCAGCCTTTGACTGACCAACTGTCCCCTCATGCATGGATCCGCAAGGTAGCGAGGCTCATGTTAGCAGGCGTCCTTACCAACGACGACGATATTACTGTAAAGCATGAAAAGGGCTGCCCGATGGTATGTGGCGGATTCTGCAGCTGCAACCCCACCATAACTAAGGATGGAGAAATAAACTGATGAATAGAACAAGACTGATGAGCGAGGCCGATGAAAAAAGGTTAGCGGAGGATGCAGAAAAACTCACGGCTCCGCAGCTTGCTGAAAAATATGCCTGTGGACTTAGCACGGTGTACCGCATTTTCCGACAGCATGGGATAGGCCATCGGCACCGAGGGGGCGAGCGTAAGCCCATTGATGTTGAGAAAGCGCTAGCCCTTCGGGCGAAAGGGTTAGACGCCACAAAAATTGCCAAAAAGCTGGGGGTCTGGGTACAGAGCGTTCAACGAGTTTTTCAAAAAGTCGATGGGCAGGAGCACCAAAGAAAAAGAAAAAAGACACGGCTTCCTATAGGTGAGATCCAAAATGATAGGTATAAAGGCCTAACAACTCTGGAGCTAGCAGAAAAATATAAAGCAAGTCAGTCAGGTATCAAAGCGCTGCTTAGGAGGGAAAATTGTTATATAGACTATGGCTGCCCTGATGCAGAAGACGTTTGGCGCCTCCGAGCCGAAGGGCTAACCCGTATAAAAATTGCTGAGCAGCTGGGCTGCTCTTTATCCACAGTTGACCGCCGTCTCAGGGAAAAGAAAAAGAAAGAGAAATAGCTCTAAGGCTCTACGAGGTAAGAGATGTTGTGTTGTACCCGCTGTGGCACTCATGCAGTAACCTCAGCATGTGATTGCCGGCCATTTTGGTGTACGATCAATGAAGGCGTGGGGTTAAAAGTTTGGGCGCGGTCACCCTCTGAGGCAGCAGAGGCAGCTGCCAATAAACACTTCACCCAGCTTCAAGCTAAAGAACTTGAGCCGTATATAATGGTCACACATGACATAACGGCGGATATTTTCTGGAACGTTTATATCCTGCCGAGAGTAAAAATAAGTTACCACGTCGAAGGCTGCACGGAGGTTTAATGTTTTACGTTTTATACTGTGACGACGGGCCCAAAGGTATTGTTCCTCAGAGCGTGGAAATCACCGGGCACGCCGAGGAGCTCTGGATAATTGAAGACTGGGAGGGCGTTGAAGAATTTCAACGGTTAGCCGTGGACGAATGTCAGTCCAGACGACATCCACGAATAACCCGCATCTGGCAGGACCTTACCTCAAAAGAAGAACGAGATATTTACTCTGCGGTAAAATACTGGCCGAGTATACGCCAATGACAATTCAACTTATTTACGGCCACGCTCTAGATCTATTGGAGGAGTATAATCCCCATCCAGATCTTATTGCCACGGACCCTCCCTATGCTTTTGGAGGAACTGGTGACGAGCACGCCATCACCGCCACGGTCGCTACAGTACTTAGAGAAAGCGCCAGGCGGCTAAAAAAGGGCGGGTGGATGTTAATTATGTGCGCTGCCTCTTGGCGCAGCACTATCTATATGGTGGAGTCGGTCCGAGGATTAGTGGAGCCCGTTAGAATTGCCACCTGGTGTAAACCCAAAACGAGAACTAAAGTAAAGACAACCGGCTGGCAGTGGGCGTCAGTAAATATAGTTGCCCTCCGTAAGGGCAAGTCACAAATACTTCCGCCAAGCGGGTATTTAGATCATATTCTGGTCGAGCCAATAAAAGTAGGTCGGCGGGCAGAGTTACCTCCAGCAGTCGCAGATTGGATGGTATCACCATATGCGGTAGCTGGTGGCGTAATGTTAGATCCATTTGCTGGCTCAGGGGCTTTAGTGCAGGCCGCCTCTCGCTGCGGCATGATATCCATCGGGTATGAAATTAATAAAGGAGGCATAGATGGGCTGTCTACGTAAGCACACTAAATACCAGCCAACGGATAATGAGTGGCCCTCCTGCCCAAAGTGTGGCGGGCGAGTAATACTCAACTCTGATTTTATGGACCTAACCGATGACTGTGATTTACTTCATGTGGACGACGATATTATATGTGAGGAATGTGAATACGGCCTCGGGTCAGGTAGATCTTTTGCCAATAAACTCCAGAAGCAGAAACACTTGATTCCCTGCCCCCACTGTAATGGGACTGGCCTTATTAAAGATACTCTCGAAAAAGTCTAAAAATACCCCCAATTTTAGCGGCAAGATAGACCTTGACCTTGCGCATAAAAAGGTATTTTGACATAACTTCCCTAAGGTAATAAGACTATCACCAGTAGTAACTAGACGACTAGACTCAGACCCCTAACACCTAGTGACCCTCCGTGTAATTATACTTGCACTAGCTCTATAAAAATTACTAAAAATATCAAAGTATGCCCCGGATTGCCCTCGCTCACATAATTATCAGCTACTAGAAAGAAAATACCTAAAAATATCAAAGTATGCCCCAGATCACCGCCTGAAGCAGGTAAGCAACCTCAATTCCAACATATAAAAAAGGGAATAACTAACTTTTAGGTTTCCTAGAATGACATTCGGAAATCCTGATAGTGTCAATGGGATATCTTTCAATCCAGCAATTGCTGAAAGTGCAACAAAATCATGGGTGTATATATCGGTGGTGCACTATCAGATTGATGATAAATAGCCCCATGGTAGACTCAAAATACTGTCGTGATGCACTATCAGATTGTTGACAAATAGACCATCGACATGGTGCACTATTTGCGTGATAAACTGTTTGTGTGGCAAATAGACCATAGACCAGCTGCAATAAGCCCCGTCATTTTCACCATAGTGGGCAGTAGATCTGGGATCGCGATCGATGCCGTCCGAGTATTTTTCCAGCCCTCGAGCGCACGAGCTCTCCAAAAAATACTCAATCAACTAATGCGTGACGTTTCTAGGCTATTTTTGCTGTTTCTGGGATATAATAACATATGGCGTTTGAACGCCATGAAACGACTTACCACTATTTTTAGGTATATTCTCCTAAATGACCAAGGTGAAAGATAGCCTTTCTGATTGTTGTTATCCCCTTATGATGGTTGGCGTTCAAACGCCATCTGATGATGGTGGGTCTACTTTTGGCCCTAGGGGGACTTCCGCCCTGAGACGAGCTGCAGGAGTTGCCTTCTATCCAACCGGGGTGTTAGGGAGGAAAAGCGTTGTGGCGGGCAGTATTTAATAGACCAGGAGCAGCTAGGACCCATCGCCAGATAGGCCGAGCATGGGCCCTAGCTCGTGCCACAGATACTCCATGGGCTCATGCCTAGACCGAGTATCCCTCAGGGCTTCATCCTCCCCTAGGCCAGGGCGTGATCATCTAAATCAGATCTAGATGATCACGCCCTCCGCGCGTAGCAAGGGCTATGCCAAGATGGGAGATAACCTAGTGGCTAAGCCAGCGAAACTCAGAAATACTCTAAGCCCTTGAAATCAATGGCTTATCTTTTTACTATGTGGTCAAAGATAAGCCATTGACGGCCAGCCAGTCCCAGGCTATCTATGGAGAGACGAGAAAGTTCTTTGAAAAAATTCGCGCGCTACCCCAGGGACGAAAGTCCCTTCTGAGGGAGGGCACGTGTGATCGTGCCATGGTCAAGGGCGATACGCCCCCTTGATGGTCCTATTGTGGATCAGACCATGGCACGGT
>Ga0208375_1001555_pt1 | contig 25175 bp, 22 predicted proteins | sample RifOxyD1_FD_184038 | JGI IMG/M metagenome (GOLD analysis project Ga0208375, IMG submission 184038) | Soil microbial communities from Rifle, Colorado - Rifle Oxygen_injection D1 (SPAdes) | ecosystem: Environmental > Terrestrial > Deep subsurface > Rock core/Sediment | place: Rifle, Colorado...
CCAGTATAGATATTTTTTAACACTACCGCCCCCATCTTTTTTGCGACAAGGGGAGTGTTGTCGGTGGAGTGGTCATCGATGACAATAAGCTCAAGTTTTTTTTGCGGGTATGTTTGGCGGTGGATGGACTTAAGACATTTTTCAAGACCCTTAGCGTCGTTTTTGACAGGGATGGCGATGGTTATTTTGGGGAGAGTGGATGGCATAATAAATTGGCTAATTATAATATAATTGGTTATTAGTTGTGGTGATGATAATAAACAAAAGCAAAAAAGTGATTATTACAGGGGTTTCAAGTGGAATTGGTAAGGCTTTGGCTCGTGAATTTGTAGAAAAGGGGGCACAGGTATTGGGGGTTGCGAGAACGGTGAAAGAAACAAGGGCTGGTAATTACCAAACGTTGTCAGCGGATTTAACGAGTGCTTCCGGAAGAGAAAAGGTATATGAGTATGTTCGGAGGCATTGGGGAAAGTGTGACGTGTTAATCAATAATGCTGGGGTAGTGTACCCAACAAAGATTTCGAAAGTGAATTTCGAGAAAGTTAGGGATATTATGGAGATTAATTTTTTTGCTCCACTGGAAATTTCTACACGATTGTTACCAAATGTAGCTAAAAATGGTTGTATAGTGAATCTTTTATCGCCTGCAATTTACAAAAGTCATGTAGAGGCCGGTTTATACTCGGCGTCAAAAGCGGCGCTCAAAAGTGTATCTGACGCGCTACGAAATGAGCTTGTCAGTTCATCAAAACAAACAAAAATTTTAGGATATTATCCGGGAATTGTAAGGACGGCTATATTTGGTGAGGAGGAACTCACTGGATTGAAAGGGATGCTATCGACCTCGCCAGAAAGGACGGCAAAGCTAATTATTAAGCAAATTGAAAACGGTCGGAATGGTGAGTATTTTGAGCCAATTGCCATGGTGATTAGACTCTTGGCAATGAGTAGAGGGCTTATATTTTTTTGGCGATGAGGTAGTTTTGGGCGAAGCCTTTTTTGTAGTATTCGTCTATGACGTGTTTTGGGGCTTTGGTTTTGGCGCCGAGTATGTGTTTGGCTAGAAGGTGATAGATTTCGTAAGACAGTTTTAATACGCCTCCGTTTTGATTTTTGTTGACAATTTCAAGACTGGCTTTATTAAGCATCTTTGTGAGCTGATTCATGGAGTAATGGCGGTGGGCGATTAGAAAATAAGCAGGGTCCATGAGAATTGAGATGGGGTGAGCGTTTGGGGTAGCCATAATAAGATGGCCACCAGGTTTTAGGACACGGTGGATTTCGGAAAGTGCCTGTGGTTCAGTGCCTTTGGGGAGGTGTTCAATAACGTCAAAGAAAAGAACTGTATCAAAAAGGTTGTTTTTAAATTCTAGCTTTTCGGCAATGCCGACTTTGAAGTTTAGGTGAGGGAAGCGTTTTTGAGCAGCTTTAATGGCGTTAACGCCGGGATCTATGCCAATAATGTGCCTGGTGCTTTGTAGAATTAGTGATTCCAGCTGGCCTGTCCAGCAGCCGATATCCAGCACATGTCTGTTTTTAAGGTATGGTTTTGAGTAGTGGTAGTTGAAATGGTGGGTGGCTGAGGGCTCTATATCGGTGTGACCAGCAACTCTGCGCCTTTTAGCTTCTGACATAAGTTATACTTCAATTATATTCTTTGAAGCGATGAGCGACAATCCGTTTGTACACACTGAACTTTACCATTATTTTTTGACTTATGAGTCTTTGAAAATAATGCCGGCAGGAAGGCGACTTTTGGATTATGGATCTGGAGCAGGAGAGTTTGTCGGTAATTTAGGGAACTTAGGTTTGAAACTTTATGGGGTGGAGGTTGATCCAATAAAATATGAAAAAACTAGAATGCGTTTTTCAGACGTGAAATTTTCAAATATTAAAATTGGAAAGACGCTGCCTTATAAAAATGACTCTTTTGACGTGATTACGATGTTTCATGTTTTGGAGCATGTGGATTCGGAAAAATTTGTTTTGGCTGAATGCTCGCGGGTTTTAAAAAGTGGTGGGTCCCTATTTTTGGCTTCACCCTACAAAGGGATTATGACTTGGGCGGACACGGCAAATTTTCGATATAAATTCCCATACTTGCATAGGTTGATAGGAAGAATAGTTGTTGGCAAAGAGGAATACAATATAAAATTTGGAGTCGGTGAACTATATGGGGATATGACGAGTGGTCGAAATTGGCATAAGCATTATTCGGAAAGTGATTTGAATAATTTGTTGAAAAAAGATTTTGGTGTTGTGATGCTACTAAGATTTTCAATGTTTCATCAGTTTTTGTTGGTGGTGAATAATGTTTGGAATTACATATTTGGGAAGAGAAGCAAGTTTATAAAAAGATTGGTATGGTATGACAACAAGATTTTTAGTGGTAAGTATTCGTATAATTTCTTATTGGTGGCTAAGAAGAAATGAAAAATTATATAAAATATTATATTGTTTTTTTTGGATTGATTTTGTTATTTTATTATCCTTTATATCGGGGTTTTTTCCAGCAGGATGAGTGGATGGGATTTGATACTTTATATACGAATGGCATTTATAATGTTGGAGGTGCTTTTAAGAATTATTTTGTGCTAAATATTGGTCATTATGTTCCTATGCATCAAGTTCTTTTTCATTTGATGTTTCTTGTTTTTGGTTTGAATTATCAAGGGTGGGTGACAGTGAGCTTGGTTTGGCACGGAATAAATGCTTGCATGGTTTTTCTTTTGGCTCGAAAAATACTTAAAAATAATCAGGGGGCATTATTGGTAGTCGTTTTGTTTGTGTTGAGTGCAGCAAGTTATCAGGCGACGGCTTGGGTGGGGGCAGATATTAATACTCATGGATCAACTTTGTTTACTCTTCTAAGTATGTATTTCTTCTGGGGGGAACTTGAAGAGAAAAAGCCGGGGAAGGGGTCTTTGGTATTTCTAGTAATATCTTTATTGTTTAAAGAAACGGCGGTTGGTTTGTTTGGACTTTATCCCGCTTTAATTCTTTTTAAGAAGGGAATAAAAAGAGTTGTTTCAAGAGATGTTTTATTGTGGGCGGTGGCAGGTGGTGGATACGTTATGTTTCGCGGTTTAGGTTTGGTTTTACCAATTGCATATGAGGGGGCACAGCTTGCAACAGAAACACAATCTTTGAATTTAATTGTTTATAACATGATAAGTTTGCCGGGGAAAGTTTTTGTCCAAGTTTTAGTGACGCCAGATGGAATTATGAAATTGGGTCTGGAAATTACAAAAATTGCCGTAAAAGAAAAATTGTTGAGCCCAGTTTTTTTGCTTGTGACACAGATAAGAGATAGAGCAGTATTTGTCGAAGGCTTTTACTTCGTGGCAATAATCAGTGGGATGTGGGTAGCTTTAAAAAGAAAAAGTAAAGCGATGATTTGGGGACTGGGTTTAGTTATATTTACAACGCCGATTTTTGGTCTCTCGCCGGAGAGGACGGGAATATTTCGATACGTTGATTCACGAAATATGTATTTAGCGGCTGCTGGAGTGTTTGTTTTTTTGGTTGATTTAATATGGGAGTGGGATAGATGGATAAAGTGGGGGTTGGTGCTTAGCTTGGTAATTATGAATTGTTATTTCTTAGAAAAGAATTTAGGGTCATTGGCGAGAGACGGAGCTGTCAGAAAGGAAATACTTATACAAATGATGTCTGACACGCCAGTGCTTTCGGAAAAGACTGTTTTTTATACGGAAAGTGACACGTCATATTATGTTTCTGACAAGAATGAGTTATTAATGCCTTTCTTGTCGGGGTTTGGTCAGACACTGATGGTTTGGTATCAAAACGAGAATGATTTGCCAGGGGAGTTTTTTAAGAATAGATTTTTATGGGAAATTGAGAGCCAGGGGTATAAAGAGGTTAACGATCGGGGTTTTGGATACTACCGGGATTTTGGTTTGCTCAAAAATGCCATTGATGAGTATAATGTGCCCGTTGAGTCAGTTATAGCGTATTCTTGGATGGGGTGGGATAAAAAACTGACAAATATAACTGACGAGGTCAGAAAAAGAATCGAGGAAAGTGAAGAAAATTAATTGGTTATTGGTTTTACTTGTAGTAATGAGTCTGACGCCAGTCTACTGGTTTTGGGGAAAAGATGGCGTGTTGATTAACGGTTTGGATACTAATTTTCCATTGGACCCGGTGGTTTGGTTTGCGAGAAGATTTTATGTATGGAATGGTGTTTCAAATATGGGGGTGGACTTCAGCTCTTCGGTGGCAGGATTATTTTTTCATTTGATTCAGGTCATACCCTTTTATTTTGGGGCAAGCTTGCAGTTGACGGAGATAGTAAGCATGGTTTTTTGGTTTAGCGCTGTTGTGTTTGCTGCTTATTATTGTGTTTGTTCGTTTGGGAAAATTAGTACTTTGTCGAAAATTCTTTTTGTGACGATTTATGCATATAACATTTACCTTTTTAATACTTGGGAAAACGTAAAGGTTTCAAATTTGGCTTTGGTGGTGTCATTGCCGTTGTTTTTGGGATTATTACAGCGGTTCAAACATAAAGAGATTGGTCAGGGAAAATTTATGATACCGTCGGCTTTGTTTGGAATTTTGGCATCTGGATCGGGAATAAACCCGGCATACTTTAGTGTGTTAGTTTTACTCATCTTAATTTATTTATTGGTAACTCTGGCCCTTGATTGGGGGGATGCAAAACGATTTGGATTGGGAACGCTAAAAAGTTTAGGGGTATTAGTGGGAGTGAATATGTTTTGGATTCTGCCTCTATTGGGACTCATGTTTTTTTCAGGGGAAGTTCGTGATTTGGCAGACTTGGGATTTACGAATTGGCTGGCGAGTTTGTCGGAGCACACGAGCCTAGTTAATGTGATTAGACTTCAAGGTGCGTGGGATTGGTACGCTTTGGACGAGGCTGGATTCCCATTGTACATTCCATACGCATTGAATTATTTTTATAATTACCCTTTCATTGTTTTCAGTTATGTTTTGCCAGTGTTTGTTCTTGTCTCACTGGCTTTTTGGCAGAAGAGAAGGGCAACACTTTATTCGTTTTTTGTGGTGATTCTAATTGTGGGGGTGTTTATGGGAACTGGTCTCAATGGCCCGACGGGATCTGTTTACGAAATTCTTATAAAATATTTTCCTTTCTTTTCCTTTTATCGTAGCCCTTGGTACATTTTTACGCCTTTTGTAGTGTTGGCATATGCTGGTTTGACGGCGCTCCTTTTCGAAAGATTTAGGGAATATGGCAGAGCATTGGCAAGTTTTTTTGGAATAGTGTTTTTATTGGGTTATGCATTTTATTCTTATCCGCTTATAACCGGAAAGATATTTCGATTGGGAAGAGCGGATAGTTTTGTTGTCCGGTTTCCGGAATATGTTTGGCCAGCGAAAGACTGGATAAGTGATGGAAAGCTGACGAAGGGGAGAGTTTTGACATATCCTGACGATGATCTCGAAAGTTTTGAATGGGGGTATCGTGGAACAGAATCAATACTAGGATTATTTTCGGATCAAGAATTTATATCGCCTTCCTTTAATGTTCAAAACAAAATATTTAAAATGTTGCTTGATAAAACTTATTTTTACTTGAAGCGAGGCGATTATGATGCCGCTTTTTCTATTTTTCCTTACTTTGGTGCAGATACCCTTTTGATTAAAGATGATGCCGTTTCGCTTTCGGGAAAGCTGGGAGAGGAAATCGAAAAGGTGGGCAAGGTAACAAAGATCGGGGAGTGGAGATTTTTGGAAAGGGTAAATCAGAAAGTTGACAAGGTTTATGTGCCAGAGGTGATTTATGAAAACATTGGGAGTGATCAGTCTTTTTCTGAGCTCACTAGTTATATTAACTTTCCAGCTGCGATTGTATGGCCGGGTGATAGCGAGATTGCAAGAACTGAGCTTTATCAAAAGTCAGTGAAGTTTGGAGAGTTTGAGAACAAGAATTATGAAAGTGACCCAACGGGAAGGATTCAAACATACACTTATAGTTTTGATAATAATGGCGAGTATTATTTGGCTTTAGAAAAGAAAGGACAAGACCTTCAAGATGTAAAAGTGATTGTGAATGAGAAAATAGTTCTCAATGAATCGATAGAGAACTTGGAGACACTCTTAATTATTGGTCCTGTGGAAATGGTTTTTGGTGAGAACAAGATTGAAGTTGTATTTCCCGAGGGAAAGAATTTGGCTCAAACAGACAATCTGGGTGAATTATTTGATACGTCACGGCTTAGAGAAGTAGATTTGCCAGCTGGTTCTGAGGATGTGTTGGTAGCGTTTAATGACCAGGAAAAAGAGAAAAGAATTTATGTCAATGTGAATAATTTTGATCCTTTTTCCAGGTATCAGTTCACGTTTGATTACAAATATTTTTACGGTTCGGCACCTATTATTGATCTGTTACAGTCGATTCCGTCGACACCTCTAAAGGTCGTTCCGATAAACGTAGGGGCAAGCATGGATTGGGAGAAGAAGGAAATTATGTTTGACCCGGCGGAGATTGAATCAAAGCTTGAAATAATTTTCCGATTGCCGCCGAAGGACAAGGGGGGGAAGAGCAAGGCGTATTTTGAGAATTTGGTTTTAAAGAAAGTAAACGATAATCATCTTTTCTTTATTGAGAAACGGGAAATGAATGATGTGGTTTTGCCCAAGGTGGAGGTAAAACAAATTAGCCCAGTGAAATATGTGGTTCGAGCTTCGGAGGTGGAAGGCGATTTCGTACTGGGCTTTTTGGAAAGCTATAGTCCTGAGTGGAAGCTGATTGTTAAAGATGGGAAAGTTAAACCCACACACTTTTCGATAAATGGATTTGCTAATGGTTGGTACGTGACAGCAAATGGGGGGAAAATGGAATTTGAAATTTATTATAAACGCCAAAATTCATATTTGCTGGGGGTAATGGTTTCCTTGTTGACCTTGGCATATGCCGGTTTGCAATGGTCGAGAAAAAGAAACCAATGATCGGGATAAATCAATATAAACAAAGGCTTGAGGCTATCCTGTCAGATTGGGCGAGGAGAAGATTGGTGGGCATTTTTGTTTTTAATTTGTTAATGATGGTTTTACTGCTTCTTAAATCGGCTGGATATTTTTACCCTTATTTACCATTGACGATTAATATTGTTTATATGGCGGCGATGGTATTGGCGGTTTGCCTGTTGGGGATAAATAGCCGCGTGATTTTTATTGTGGCTCTGTTTTTTTGGCTGATGTCGGGATGGTTTGGATTATGGAAGATAAATATTTGGGCGGAGAGAAGCGCAATATATACTTACCAGGCATTGGTTTTGGGGGGTATGTTAGTAATTATTGAGTCTTTTTGTAGAGATAGAGTCTAGTTTTTGGAAGTTGAGCGAAGGTTTCGAGCGAATTGGAAAATTCGATGGTGTTAAGATAGGTGTAGTTTTTCGCGCTTTCTTGGTTAATTGGGTGGTCGCTGGCAAGGTAAAGAGATTCAATGTTGTCGGGTAATGATTGATAATTGGTAAACTCAGGGAGGTAATACTTAAACTGATCATAGGTACTGGTGGTGGTAAGAATGATACTTTCGGGTTTGAAGGCTTGCCTTATAAACAAGGTGGCGAGAATAGAAGGGGGGGTAATGTTTTTTCGAGCTTTAACCAGAGGAAAACTGGTTTGAAAAAGAAGAATAACTGCAATAATGACGAGAGGATAGAAGAAGAAGTGAGGTTTTAAATTGAGATTGTTTTGGGGGAGAAGAGAGATGGCCAAAAGAAAAATGAAAAGATAAATTTGAGTAGGATTGGCAGTAGTTGCGCTGAGCCAGTTAGTGGGTGAAAAAGCGAAGGCGAGGGCGATGAAAAAAGCGGCGGATTTATTTATAGTTTTTTTAGCGTATAGATAAATGAAGATTGTACTTAGAGTATTTGCGGTGGCGCACAAGAATGAGACTATTAAAATTGAGAAACTAGTTTTAACTGCGAATTGAAGGGAAACTGGGTTTTCTGGCCAAGGAGAAAGATGGTTCGTACGTGAGTAGAAGATAATTGTAAAGAGGGTAAGTAGATATATGTATTTGGTAATCTTATTTATCATTTGGAGAGAGATACAGCCCAACTGAAAGTATAATTAACATAAAGATGAGAATAAAGTGATCGGGAGAAGTTGTTTGATTGGGATAGTAGGCTGGAAATATACTGCCTAGATTTAATTCGAAGTAACTGGAAAGTTTGGAAAGTGCGACAGAGTGACCGTCTTTGTAAACGAAACCGTGGTTTGGAGAAGTTGATACACCAAGGATAAATAGCAATAGTCCCCAAGCTGTTGAAAACGCAAAAAAGACATTTCCAGCAAGTGGCCTTTTGACCAAAAAGAGAGCGATGTATGGCGATAGGAGGGGAAGAATTGGAACGATATAGCGGGCGGGGGGTGGATTGTAACCTCCGTTCCATTCGCTAAATTGGAGGATGGGAAGAATGTATAATGCTGTAAGAAAGAGACTGATACGGAAATATTTTTTGTTAGTTTTATATAAGAAAATACTACCAATGAAAGTACAAATGAAGATTGGCGAATAAATTAAAAGCCCGTATTGCCTGTCAATCAGAACGTTAATGATATTTACCAAAATGTTGCCGCCTGAGGTTGCGACGTGAAATAGCTGATATCGAGTTGTGGGGAGAAAGCTTAAGTAAGAATACTTGAGGAAAAGGAGAAAAAGCGCGCCTGAAAAAACAAGGGTGAATAGCGGCTTGGGACCTTTATGTTTTAAGGTGATTAGGATTGCAAGAACGGCTGAAATGGGGGCGTACCGAATGTTTAGCCAAGGTAAAATAAAGAGAGAAACGAGTATAGAAGTGGCTGAATAATCATCTTTTAGGTAAGAAAGAACGAGGGAGATTAAAAAATAGGCTGCGACGATTTCGGTAAAAATTAGAAAAGAGTATTGAATGAATGGGAGTGAAAGACCGAGGGCGATGGAGGTGAGTAGAGATGCTTGGGTGTTTGGTGTGACATATAGGCAGAGACTATATATTTTTGAGATTAGGAGAGCTGAGATGAAGGATAGAGTAATTGTTATGCCAGTCTTTTTTAACAACAAATATGCAGGTGAAAGTAGGGCTGGCAAGCCTGGGTCGTGGATTGATACTTCGTGACTGTTTCTTCCGGAAACGGAGTGATTCTCAATTGGTTGATCGGTGAAGGTGAGATAATCTTTGTTTTGGTAATTATTCTCCAAAAATAGGTCCCTGTCTTGAGTGATACTTTGGATTATAATGAGAAAGTGAATCTCATCACCTTGGGGAGGGGTGGTGCTACTGTATATTAGCCCGATAGAGGAGTAAAGGCATAAAAATATAATGGTAAGTTGTTTGTTTAAACCCATTTGCGTTTGGTAAGTAGGAGCAAGTAGATGCTTAGTATCAGGGTAGTGATGGTGATAATTTGGCCCAGGCGAAAACCAGGAGGGTGATAGGTGAGAATGAGGTTGCTTGTGTTGGGTGATGGGCTGATGAGACGAAGGTGGTTGGGTGTTTCTTGTGATTGCCAGCCGGGACTATAAACTTCGGATAACTGAATGGGTCCCGTAAGATAGGTGAGATCAAAAATGATCTTATTGGGAGAGTAGGATGTGATGGGTGCATTGGCGCGAGGTAGATAGAGATTGTTTCGGTAGATTTTAAAGCCATTTATTTCTTTTTCGAAAATAAAGCTTGGATTAGTAAGGGGGTAGGGGGAGATGACGTATTTGGTGTTATATTCACCTAGGGCAATTGGATCTGGCTGGGGGGAGCCCATTTTGTAGGTGCCGATGGGAGGAATGGTGAGAGTGTAGTAATTCCAGTAACTACCAGTGAGCTGCCAGGCGGCCTCGTTGTAGTTTTTTTGTTGGATGGTGTTGTAGCCTTCGATAAGTTGAAGATTGTAGATAGCGGCTGTTTTTTGAGAAAGACAACGGGTGGTGCAGTAAGCACGATAAAGGTCTTTGTCCTGCGATATGTGCTCGTAAACTTCTCGAGGAGCGAAGCGGTTGGTTTGGGAAGAAGGGATTTCTTTGTGGAGGTTGCCCCAGGAAATGAAGAGTGATTCGACAATGAGAAGGGTGGAAAAGATATTAGCTAGAGTATTGGTTTTTTTGAGTTTTTGAAGTGCGTAAACGGAGAGAAGGATAAAGATGAGATTGGCAATAGGCCAGACTCGAGTGGTGACGCGAGCAAGAGCAATGAAATTAATTTGGGGAAGAAGAAATGAAACCGGGCTTAAGTTGTTAAGTGAAATGGTAATGATAAAGAAGATGATAATGAAGATTAATATTTTTTTGGCTTTCGGGAGAATTAGAAAAGCAATAAGACTAAGGAGGGTTTGGGTGAGACCAATAGTGATGGCTTTTTCGGTGGTGACGAGTTGGGGAAGAATAAGGGCTTTAAAAAATTCAGAGAAAGAAGTCCATTTGGGATACAGATCGGGTGAAGTGAGGAGAATGTGTCTGGTAGAAAACGGTTGCCAAGCGAGTTGGGGAAGAAGGGCGACGGCGGTGAGACCGAAGGTTAAGAGAGCCACCATAAGATATGGTAAAGCTGTTTTGGCATGTTTTTTGGGAAGAAAATAAAAATAGAGTGGAATGGTAGTTGAGGTGACAATGAGGAAAGTAACAAGGTGGGTGTAGAAGAGTGCTGAGAGAAAGAGAGCAAGAGCAATGGTTGCAAAAAAGGTGGAGGATTGGGCGAGCTTTATGGTGAATAAAAAAACAAATGGAATCCAGGCCCAGGCCGTAAGAAGACCAAAATGACCGGCTTCGATGTGGCTAGCTAGATTAGGGCTAAGAATATAAAGAAATCCGGCAAGAAGGCTGATTTTAGTGGTTGTTTTGAGGGTGTGTTTAGTGAGAAGAAACATACCTAGGCCAGCAATGGCAGTGTGCACAAGGGACGATAGAACAAAAGCCATATCTAGAGGCAGGAAAAGAAAAATGATATTGGGAAGGTAGAAGATTGGTGCTTGAGGGTCGGTCACAAGAGGGGTGCCGGAAAGAATCGAGTTATTCCAGAGTGGAATTTGGTGGTAGGTAAGAATTGAGTGTTTGGTGAAATAATAAGTGGGCCAGAAGAATTCTTCTAAATCATTGCCGCGGGCTAAAAAAATGCTAGGTTCACGAATAATGGGCAAAAAGAGAATAAGGGAACATAAAAAAATGAGGATGAGAATCTTTGGCTTTGGCATTTAGAGAAAGTATACTATGTTAATTATGAGAAAATTTTGGTGGTTGTTTTTGGGGGTATTTTTGCTTTTTCTTTTTCGAAACTTATTTTTGGGAGATTTGTCGTGGGGGGATGCACCGTTGTTTTACACTCAGGGTTTGCAGGAACTAATTAATGAACCTTGGTCTTGGACCAGTCGGGGAAATAATTTAGGAGGGGTGAATCAATTTATATTTATTTGGCCATTAATGGTGGTTTATGGGTTATTGGGTAAAATTGGGTTAACAAATAATCAAATATTATTCGGTTTGTTTTATTTGCCATCAATTGCATTTTCTGTTTTGGGAATGGTGTTTCTTATGCGGCATTGGAAGTTTGGAGTGATGGGACAAGTGGTAGCGGCATTATTTTATGTAGCGAACACGTATTATTTATTGATTATCGATGGAGGGGTGGTGGGCTTGGCACTGGCTTATGGAATATTTCCATGGGCGTTATTGACACTTTTTCGATTGGCAATAAAAAGTTCATATTGGAATTTTGTGTTGGTTTTAATAACAAACGAGTTATTGATAATTGCTGACCCTAGAGCAGCGGCGATGGTTTGGCTGACTTTTATGGTTTTAGAAGCAACAGGTTACTTACTTCGAAAGGAAAAGGAAAATAATGTGCATGATAGTTTAGTTTTTCTGTTAATTGTTCCTATTCTTATAGGGCTTAATATGTATTGGTTGTGGCCACTAGTTCAGTTATCTAGTGAAAACTTGGTTGGTGAGGTGGGTGGTGGAATAATTAAATTTCGAGATGCGCTTTGCCTTTATCTTCCACACTGGCCGGAAAATATTTTTGGGAAAACTAGGGCTCTTCCGGTAGTTTTTATGGGGATACCATTTTTGGTTTTGACATCAATGATTTTTCGAAAAAGTCGGGTGGTACTCGTTATGTTTGTGGGGTACTTGTTTTTTGCAACGCTTGCGGCGGGATATGCACCAATAAAGGTGATTCCATTTGGGTTTGCTTTTCGAGATTCCAGTAAGTTTTTTATTCCTTTAGCATTGATGGTTGGGGTAATGGTGGGGGCTATGGTAGACAAAGTGAATTGGAATCCCTTTGGGATACTGGTTTTGGGATATTTGATGGTTTTGGTTTTGCCTGTTTTTCGTGGAGAGATGAATTTTGTTTTGTCTGATCGATGGCAGAGAGATGATATAAAGCAGCTATCTCAAAGAATTGAGGAAGAAAGTAGTGAATTTCGGACAGCTTGGTTTCCAGAGCGTAACCCGATGACGTTTCTGACTGAGAGGAGATCGGCCATTGATGGGCGTGATTTAGTTAATTTGCGCCCTTTGGTGAGGCTCAATGCTGGGGAGGATCCTTATAATTACCTAAATTGGAATTATGAGCCGTGGTTTGATTTACTGGGAATTAAATATTTAGTTTTTGCTGGGGACAGTCGGAGTGTTGATGGGGAAGAAAAATGGGAATATTGGGATGGATTGGTAAGAGAAAATGAAGGAATTTTACCAAGAGTGTTTGGGGTGGAAAAATTAGTTGCAGTGGTTGGAAGCGATAGCTTGTATGACCAAATTGATGGATTGCCAACGCCGATGGTTTTTTTTGAGGATGGAAAATTTGATCCTTATTTACTCAATGGATTACCAAAAGATTCTGTGGAAATTTTGTTTAACAAAAAAAGTCAGGTGGATTTGGTGATGAGTTTTTTACAGGAATATTTTGTTAGTCCACGTGATTTTGAAGTTAATGAGTGGGCAAACTATGGAGAGAGTGATTATTTGAAATATAAATATCAATTATTACAACGGGGTGTAGAGTATGATGAGTTTGATTATAGAGAGGGCTTAGCCTTTTCAAGTGTGGGGGGGGAAAAATTAGCACACAAATTTAAGGTAGCAGAGGGGAAATATATGTTGGTAGTAAGACAGTACGGTAATGATGGTTATGAATGGGAAATGGAGGAAAGGGAGCCTAAAAACGGGGTGGTGGAGTTTGAGAAGGAAAGTGGGGAAGGCGTGAGTGTGGTGAACGTGGTGGCTTTGGTGCCGATGGCTGATTATCAAAAGGCTCAAAGTCAGGCTGAAATTTTTCTGAGTCATTTTAAAACAATTGAAAGCGTGCCGGAGTTTGAGATGAAAAGAGTGGAGCACAAAATGGACCAACCGTTTAGATATGAATTGGTTTTTGGTGAAAAAGTAAATTGGGTGATTCTGACTGATAGCTATAATTCAAGATGGGGGCTCTCACGTGACCAGTTGAGTTACACGGCGTTGCCAGCATACTCAATGGTTAATACTTTTTATAAGCGGCCAGAATGGGATAATAAAGTGGAGCTCTTTTTTACCGGCCAATATGAGCTTCGATGGGGGATATATTGGACAGCGTTGACAGGATTGGGGGTAATGATGGGATTACTGTGGTTTTACCCAAGAGAAAAATGATAAAAAACAAATTTAAGCTGATTTTGAAGGCAAAGACATTGAGACAGTCGGGGGTGACGATTGTAGGGACTTTTGGAAGTGGGATACTGGGGGCAATTTTTTATATTTGGGTAGCTCGATTACTGGGTCCAGGAGATTACGGAAGGTTTTCGGTGGGAGTAGCGACAATGACCTTTGTGGCGGCGTTGGCAAACGTGGGGACGGACACGGGTTTAATCCGGTTTGTGGGTAAGTATTTAGAATCGGATCGGAAGCGGGCTTTAGGATTTGTAAGACTGGGAATGAGTTTAAAGTTAATTTTGTGGATGACAGTATTGGTTGTTGGTTGGATTATGATGCCGATGATTGCGGGGAGTATTTTGGGGAAAAACGAACTAACTTGGATTTTAAGAATATCGTTGGTGGGAGTTGGTGGGAGTATGCTTTTTTCTTGTTCGTCGGCGGCACTTCAGGGAATGCAGAAGTTTTTGATATGGAGTTTTCTAATGATTGCCTCGAATTTACTAAGGCTTGGTGGCCTTGGGTTTTTGGTGGTGGTTGGAGTGATGGGTTTAGTAAATGGATATTGGATTTTTGTACTGGCACCGTTTTTGGGATTTTTTGGAGCATTGGTTTTATTGCCAAATTTTTGGGGAGCAAAGATAGGAAAGGAATTGAGGGGAGAATTTTTTAACTATAATAAGTGGGTAGCGATTTTTACGGCAGTGATGGCTTTGGCGACGCGGTTAGACACTTTTTTGTCAACACGACTATTAACGATTGAAGAGGTGGGAATTTATTCAGTGGCGGCAACTTTGCCGGCTTTTGCGTCTCAAATTAATTTGGCATTGGCCACCGTGGTGGCGCCAAAATTAGCGGGAATGAGTGATAAAAAACAGGCGTTGGTTTATATTAAAAAATTACAGATGTTTGTTTTGGGATTGGCTTTAGCGGGGTTAATTGTGGGGGTTCCATTGGGGTATTTGTTGATCATGGGAGTGTATGGAAGCCAATATGTGGCAAGTTTTGCACCCTTTATTGTTTTACTTTTGGCGCAGACGATATTTTTTGTGGCGGTGCCGGTGCACACAAGTGTGATTTATTATTTTAGTAACCCGAGGTTATTTGTGTGGATATCAGTTTTGTATTTGGCGATTATTGGTATTGGCGGTTGGTTTTTAATTGGGGCATGGGGAATGATAGGGGCGGCGGTAGCAGTTTTGATCGCGCAAACAGTAAACTATGTAATCCCGGCAATTTGGGTGTATCGTAAGTTTCAGGAATGATTAAAAAAAAAGAAAAAGTGATTGCGGTTTTGCCGGCGTATAACGCGGCAAAAACATTAGAGAAAACATACCGAGATATCCCCAAAGATGTAGTAGATAAAGTGATTTTGGTGGATGATGGGAGCCATGATGGGACGGTTAAAATGGCAAAGAAATTGAAGATTAAAACGATTGTTCATCCACAGAACCGTGGTTATGGAGGAAACCAGAAGACTTGCTATACAATGGCCCTAAATGATGGAGCAAGTGTGGTAGTTATGATTCACCCTGATTATCAATATGATGCAACACTAACAGAAGAGTTGGTGCGGCCGATTTTGGAAGGCAGAGTGGACGTGATGCTTGGGAGTAGGATTAGAACAAGAAAAGAGGCGCTAGATGGAGGAATGCCTTTATATAAGTACCTTTCAAATCGTTTTTTAACAATGATTGAAAATATCGTTTTGGGACAGAATTTGAGTGAATATCACACTGGGTTTCGGGCGTTTAACAAAAAGATTTTAAAAAAAGTGCCGTTTCATAAATTTAGCGATGACTTTGTGTTTGATCAGCAAATACTAATTTCGGCGATAAGACGAGGAGCAAAAGTTGGGGAAATCGCTGTGCCTGTCAGATATTTTCCCGAAGCCAGCTCGATTAATTTTACGCGGTCGACAAAATATGGGTTGGAAACATTGTTGAGTTTAGTATTGATCAAATAAAATGAAAATTGCGGGACATTGCTTGGTTAAAAATGAGGCGAGGTTTGTGTGGTTTAGTGTAATGAGTGTTTTACCTTATGTGGATAGGATTTTGATTTGGGATACGGGGAGTACAGATGGAACGTTGGAAATAATTGAGGAAATGAAAAAGACAGAATATCGGGTTAGAATTGATTTTAAAGAATATGGAAACGTGACGAAGGACACTTTTTGGAAAGCGCGTCAGGATATGCTCAATGTGACAAGCGAAGATTGGATAATAATGGTCGATGCCGACGAAGTTTGGTGGGATGAGTCGATTAGAAAAGTGACTGATGAAATTAAAGTAAATGGTGAGAAATTGGAATCGATTGTAGTGCCAACAGTGAATTTGGTTGGCGATATTTTTCATTTTCAGGAGGATAAAGCAGGATTATATGAATTGGTTGGCAGAAAAGGGCACTTAAATTTACGGGGAGTAAACAGAAAGATTCCCGGTTTGACATCGTATGGAGCTCACGGAGTTTGGGGGTGGGTGGATGAAACTGGAAAAATGATTCAGGATCGGGATCAAAAAAAAATTGAATTTGTGGAAGCACCGTATTTGCATGCCAGCTTTTTGCAAAGAGCGGGTGATCTGAAAGCGGATGTCTTGGTACCGAAAAGAGCAAAAAAGTTAAAGCATGAATTGGGGCATAGTTTTCCGAAAGATTATTTTTACCCTGAAGCTTTTTTTCGAGAAAAGCCAGAAATTGTAGCGAGTCCGTGGGAAGTAAAGAGTAAAAGTTTTTACGCGAGGGCTTTTTTTGAAACACCTTTGAAAAAGATAAAACGAAGGGTTTGGAAGGCAAAAGTGGGGTATTAGATGAAACTAATTAGGAATATAAACGGAGTGATAGAGACGGAAGATTTTGTGATGCCGAAATATGACCGTTACCATCGGGATGAAGATTATATAAAATTTGAGAAACACTTTAAGAATATTTTTAGTAAACGATTTGAAATTGCAAAAAAGTACGTAAAGAAAGGGGTGGTGCTGGATGTTGGAACATCGACGGGAGCGATGCTTGATAATTTTACTAATGAAGGATGGGAAACTTGGGGAGTAGAGCCGTCAGAGAACTTTGAGATTGCAAGGGCTAAAGGACACAAGATTTTGCATGAGGAGTTTGAAGAGGCGAAATTGCCGAATAATTATTTTGATGTGGTGATTGCCAATCACGTGTTGGAACACGTGGATGATCCGGTTGTTTTTTTAAAGAAAGCGGAGAGGCTCTTAAAGAACGGTGGTTTCGTTTTGATTGATGCGCCAAATTTTGGGGGGCTAAGATCAAAGCTGTATAGAATGCATTGGAAGTATTTGACCCCGAGCGAGCACAAGTGGCATTTTACAAAAGAAAGTTTGAGCTGTTTGTTTGAAAAAGTGGGACTGGAAATTGTTGGATTTGAAAGTAGGTCTGGGCTGTATGAATTTTCTGATCCGGTGGCGGAACTTCTCGAAGCATTTTGGGGGAGAAAAAAAAGATTCTTAACTCACTTTTGGCATTTACCACTTGATACAGTGGCAACTTTATTAAAGAAGGGAGATAGTTTTAGCTTGGTTGGGAGTAAGGTAAAATAGAGGGGTGAAGCAGAAATATTGGGTTTTGGGAGCTTTGGTGGTCATTCATTGGTGGTTACTTATTAATTTACGGTTTACGGTATGGCCGGAGATGATGTCTTATCCGTATTTATTTAATCGTGGTTTTCGACTGTATTCAGATTTTATTTACCCCTATACACCACTTCTAACTTGGGTTTTGTCAGTGTTATACAAAATATTTGGATACAAATTGGCGGTAGTGCAGACTTTTAGCTGGAGTTTGGTTTTAGTAAATGATGTTTTGATTTATTTGATGGTTCGGAGGTTGATAAAGAAAGAATGGCCGGCATTTTTCTCGGTTTTGGTGTATGTATTTTTGCAGCCATTTTCGGAAGGGAATATGGTTTGGTTTGATGTAGTAGTGGTGACACCACTTTTGACAGGTTTATATTTTCTTACTAAGAAGAATTATTTGTGGGCGGGGATGGCGTTAGGGATGGCAGTTATGATTAAGCAGACGGCGGGATTATATATTATGTTTGGTGTCTTGTATGTTTTCTACGGAGAGAGAAAACTGGAGAGTTTAAAAAGATTTGTTGTGTTTCCGGTACTGTTGGGAATTAGTTTATTGGGATATGTTTTGCTTACAAATTCCATTAATGAGTTTGCAAATTGGACTTTGGTTTATCCATTTACCCAGTGGAGTAATTTTCCGGGGTATGTACAGATGGCTCTTGGTAGCCGTGAAAAAGTTATGTTAATTTTATTGGTATTGCCAGTGATGTTTCTAAGAACTAAAAATGTTAGTGACAATTTTTTATTGCTTTTATTTTTAATTGGTGGATTAATTTCTGTGTATCCGAGATTTTCCTGGTTTCACATGCAGGCAGCAATTGCGTTTTTGGTGATTATTTATGGGGTTGTCTTAGCCGAGAGGCGATATTTAGCACCTGTGTTTGGAGTGGTCTTGGTAGGTGTGATGTTATTTAACCACAGGTATGTTTGGGGCACGGATTGGCAGAAAGAGGCAAGGTTTCGGGGAGAAGAAGACATAAGAAGAGCAATGATAATTTCGAACAAAGTAGGAATAGATGAGAGTGTATTTTTAGTGGGAGAACAATCGGGTTTGTACACTATAGCAAATAGGCAACCGGTTATGCCGTGGACAGATAACTTTGGTTGGTATTTGGAGATTCCTGGAGTGCAAGAGAAGATTTTGTCTAGATGGAAAACGGAAGGATTGAATTGGGTGATTTGGAGAGAGTCAAAAGATGGAGAAAGCGAGCTAGGTTATTATCAACCTCATTTAATATCTAAATGGATAGAAGCGAACTATAATAAAGGGGAAATGATCTGGGAAGGAACTTATTTATGGGAGAGAAAAGATTAATCAAAGGTTATCCCTCTGGGTTAAAAATTGCGTTTTTGAGTTTTTATAGTGGTTCGGTGAATCGAGGTGTGGAGTCTTTTGTTGATCAGCTTTCAACACGATTGGCAGATAGACACGAAGTGACGGTGTATCAACAAGGAAAACCTCATAAGGGTGTCGGTTATACAGTGGTTCGGGTGCCGATGGGGATTGACTGGAGTAGACGTGATATGACAGGTACCATGGCACGGAGATTCTTTTTGGATTATTGGAGCAGGTTAATTGGGAGATTCACTTTTAGCGTGGTGAGAGAGATTGTTCGGGAGGGGTATGACGTGGTGGTTCCGATGAATGGTGGGTTTCAGCCTGTTTTGGTGCGAATCGCATCTTTTTTATCTCGATCGAAGATGGTGGGGGTGGGGCAGTCTGGAATGGGTTGGGATGAGCGGATAAATTTGTTGTGTTTTCCAGATGCGTTCGTGCCTCTTTCGACGGTGGCACTTGGTTGGTGCAGACATGTGAACCGGTTTGTAAAACTGAAACGAATTTCGAATGGGGTGGACCTTAAAATTTTTAGACCAGAAGGAAGAAGTGCGCAAACGAAGTTGAAACATCCGATTGTAGTATGTGTGGGAGCACTGGTGCCTCAAAAACGGATTGATTTGGTAATTCGAGCGGTAGCGAGACTTCAAGATGTGAGCTTGTTGGTTGTAGGTGATGGCGAGCTAAAAAATGAATTGGCAAGATTGGGAAAGGAGTTATTGGGAGAGAGGTACGAGCAGATTTTGGTTGGGCACAATGAGATGCCCGAGATTTATCGAGCTGGGGATATGTTTTGTTTAGTGCCAGAAGCAAGCGAGGCTTTTGGGATTGTATTTATTGAGGCGATGGCGACAAATTTGCCGGTGGTGACTATCAGAGATGAACAAAGACAAGAGATTGTGGGTGATGCGGGAATCCTTGTGAGAAACCCCAAAAATCCAGAAAAGTTAAGAAAGGCGATTGATAAGGCTTTGAAAAAGAAATGGGGGAATGAGCCAAGAAAACAGGCGGAAAAATTTGGGTGGGATGAAATAGTGCGAAAATATGAGGAATTGTTTTTAGAAATATGCAAGTAACAGTAATTATCCCGACATATAATGAGGAAAAGAGTATTGGCAAGTGTTTGGAAAGTTTACGAGGGCAGAAGTTGCGTGATTTCGAGGTGATTGTGGTTGATGATGAGAGTACTGACAAAACCTGCCAACAGCTTCGCAGTTTTGGCGGGCGGGCAAATTACAAATTACGAATTTTAGAGCAGAAACATCAGGGGCCTGCGGTGGCTAGGAATTTGGGAGCTTCAAGAGCAAAAGGGAAAATTTTGGTTTTTGTGGATGCGGATATGTTTTTTGAAGATGATTTTTTGGAAAATCTAGTTGGTCCGATTGATGGGGTGGGTGTGAAGGGAACGAACAGTCATGATGAAGAGGTGGGAAATTGGGAGAATGTTTGGGCGAGGTGTTGGAATTATAATCAAAATAAGGACAAAGGAATGCTTAGGCGACGGGCCAAAACAGACAGAGTTTTTCGTGCTGTATTGAAATCGGAATTTAACAAAGTTGGTGGATTTGATAAAGGTGGCTATACTGATGATTACTCGTTGAGCGCGAAGTTGGGATACGAAGCAAAAGTGGTAGGAGGGAAGTTTTATCATAACAATCCCGATAGTTTGCGCGAAGTTTTTGTTCAGGCGAAATGGGTGGGAAAACGAAAATACAAGATGCGATGGATGGGGGTAGTGATCGCACTTTTTCGGGTTTCACTACCGATTGCGAAAATAGTGGGGATTTATAAAGCGATAAAATATAAAACCTTGGCTTTTTTACCTTTTAAGATTGTTTATAATACGGGGGTGACATTGGGAATAGCTGAGTATTATTTGATGGGGAAAGGGGCGAAATGAACACCAAGATTAAGTCTGGGTCTAAGTTTAAGTCAAAAAGGAGTGTGCCAGCGGTTCTGTATGTTTTGGTGTTAGGACTTATATTGAGACTTATTAATGTAGATCAATCCTTTTGGTTGGATGAGGCAACGAGTGGATTGGTAGTAAGAAATTTTGGTTTTATTGAAATCATCAATAAATTTGCGTTGGCTGATTTTCACCCGCCGCTTTATTACTTAATCCTGAAGGGATGGAGTTTGATTGGTGGAACGGGTGAGGTTTGGTTAAGAGGACTATCGATATTGTTTGGTTTGATCACGATTTATGTGGTCTATTTGATTGGTAAAGAAGTGAAAGATCGATCACTGGGGAATTTGGCGGCCTTACTAATGGCGATTGCGCCACTGCACGTTTATTACTCACAAGAAGCGAGAATGTACACAGTGACCACTTTGCTGGTTACTTACCTGGTATTGAACTATTTGAGAAAGCAGTTCCTTATTTTTGGGGTATTGTTAGCAATAGTTTTTTTGACGGATTATTTAGCACTTTTAGTGTTACCTGTGTTTTGGTTGATGGAGTGGATGATGGGTTTCCGAAAGAGGTTTTTTATTTCTCACATGCCGTTGGTGATAGGCCTAGTGGCTTGGTGGCCGATATTTAGCCAGCAACTTGCGGGTGGGATGGGTGTAAAAGGAACAAACTGGTGGGGTACCCTGGGGACGCTCTCGTTAAAAAACGTGGTTTTAATCCCAATCAAATTTATGATTGGAAGAGTAGACTTTGAAAGCCGGTATTTGTACGGAATAGTGGTTTTGGGGTTTGGGGCTTTGGTTATTTATTTACTTGGCAAGACAACGAAAAAAATGGGGAAGCTTCTTGTTGTTTGGGCTTGGTTTTTGGGACCTTTGATATTGGGAACAGGCTTAGCCTTTTTTGTGCCGGTTTTAACATACTTTAGGTTTTTGTTTGTTTTGCCGGCTTTTTATATTTTGCTGGCGGCTGGTTTACTGAAAGTGAACGAGAGGTGGTTTTTCCCGATCCTTCTTACGGTATTAATTGGAAACGCAGTGTTTTTGGGATTGTACTTTAAACATGAGCGGTTTCATCGAGAAAATTGGCGGGGTTTGACAAAGGAGATAGAGACAGAGACAGTGGGAAAGAATTACAAAATTATATTTGTGGCTGATTCCCAGATGGAAGGGGTTCAATATTATAATGATGGGCTTAAAGTTTCGGGACCAGGAGGCGTATCAGAAGGATTGGATGAAATATGGTTGATGAGGTATGTGTGGGATATTTTTGATCCGGGTGATAGGGTACGACAAAAAGTTGAGGAACGAGGGTACAAAAAGGTGGATGAGCGAAACTTTAACGGGGTGATTGTGTGGAGATATAAACATGAATAGCTTGCTCTTCATTATTTCATTTACTTACTTGGTCGGGACAATATGGTATTACGAGGTTGATTGGAGAAATAAACGACGAATTTTTGTTATTCCTAGTGAAGTGTTGTATTTCGTTGCAACGTTTTTAATGATTATGACTTCTTACTTCTTTTATTATGGTTCGGTAGTCGTAATTAAGTTTGGGCACCGTTATGTTTATTTGTTTGCGGTGTTATTGCTTACAACAGTTTTTTTGCACATGTTGGCTAAATATTATGAAGATCGAAAAAGATTTAAAGGAATAAAAAAACGCTGGTGGGATGAAGTACATGCTCTACATGGTTATATTTCTCATAATTTAATATATTTTTCACTTTTGGGAATTTTGACTAGCCTAGCGCTTCTTGAAATATATAAAGGGGTGGTTGTGGTGGGTGGATATAATGTCCGCGTCATACTCTTATCCTCGGTTTTATTTGCGTTGAGTTTGTATCGTACGATTGTACACGGGCGATTATGGAGGACGCAATTGATTTTAATCCCCTTATTGACACTATCTATAGTCTACATACTGTTGGTGACGAAGAGTAATGTGTGGGAGTTACCATTCTCATTGTTTGTTGTACCAATGTTGGGTATGAGCTTTATCATGCTTTCATGCGACGAGGTAATAATGAGAAAATTAAAAAGTAAATGAGAATTGGGATTGATATTAGTCAAATTGTTTACGGAACAGGGGTAAGTGTGTATACAGAGGAGCTGGTCAAGAGCTTACTGAAGACAGACAAAGAAAATTCTTATGTGTTATTTGGTGGAAGCCTGAGACAATTTTCAGTTTTTAATTTTCAATTTCCAAAAGAGAAGATAAATTTGAAAAAGAAATTTTATAGGCTACCACCAACTTTATTGAATTTAATGTGGAACCGATTACATAGTGTGAGTTTTGAAAGGTTGGTGGGAAAGGTTGATGTTTATCATTCGAGTGACTGGGCGCAAGCGCCAAGTGCGGCATGGAAAGTAACAACGGTGCATGATTTGGCACCCTTGAAGTTTCCGAGGTGGACACACCCAAGAGTGGTTGCAGCACACAAGCGACGCCTTGGATGGGTGAAAAAAGAAGTTGATCGGATAATAGTGCCATCAGAATCAACAAAAGATGATTTGGTGAAACTTGGATTTGATGAAAGTAGAATGAGAGTAATTTATGAAGCGCCTGAGGAGCGATATAAGAAAGCGAGTGATGAGGAAGTCAATGAAATGAAAAGAAAGTTTCGATTGAATGACAATTACTTACTGATGGTGGGGACAAGTGAACGAAAGAATTTGAGAAATATTATTCGTGGATTTGAGCTTTCGCGAGAGGGTGAGAGGCAACTTGTGATAACAGGAAATAAGCCGGAAGCGGTGGAAGAAACAAGGGGGGTGAAGTATTTGGGATATGTAAGCGATACGGATCTTGTGCGGTTATACACGGGAGCTGAAGCGTTGGTCTATGCAACGCTATATGAAGGATTTGGATTACCGATTTTGCAGGCTATGGCGTGTGAGTGCCCGGTAGTGACAAGCAATGTTAGTAGCATGCCAGAAGTGGCAGGGGGATCAGCAATTTTGGTTGATCCAAAAGAGCCGGATGATATCGCCTCCGGCGTAAAAAAGATTTTGAAAGACCGAGAGGGTTGGATTAAGAAAGGGAAGGCTCGAGTGAAAGAGTTTAGTTGGGAGAAAGTAGCAAGGGAAACACTGAAAATGTATCTATGTGGATCATAAAGTCTCATTTTTGATGTTTTTGGGGTACTTGAGTGGGTTCTTTCTAATTTTGAAGATCATAGATCTTTGTAAAAAAGTTAGTGCTTGCGTGATAAAATATGAGAATGAGAATTGGGATTGATGGAAATGAAGCGAATGTGAAGAATCGGGTAGGTGTAAATACATATGCGTTCGAGCTACTGTGGGGGTTGTATAGACTACAGGGTGAGAGTGAGAAGCATCAGTACGTTGTGTATTTAAGTGGTGAACCACGAAATGATTTACCAAAGGCGAGAGATGGTTGGGGTTATAAAATCTTGCCTGGTGGAAGTTTGTGGATACTTCGTAGATTGGTACCTGAGTTACTACGGACGAAGTTGAGCTTGGATGTTTTCTTTTCTCCAAGTCACTATTGCCCGCTGCTGACACGTACTCCTCAGGTGTGTGCAATTATGGACCTTGGTTATCTCGAAAGTTCGGGACAATTTAAAAGATATGATTATTGGCAGTTGAGACTGTGGAGTGCTATGTCAATGATAGTATCAAAGTGTATCATTTCAATATCAAATGCTACAAAGGTAGACATCGTCAAGTATAACCCGAGGTTGGCGAAAAAAGTTAAGGTTGTGCACTTGGGGTATGATACCGCGCGATTTAACGATCGTCACGATAGTGAGGAAGAGGAGAGGATAGAGAGGATAAAAAGGCGCTATGCTATAGGTGCGAGTGAGTATGTGCTATTTTTGGGGACTTTAAAGCCTAGTAAAAATGTGGAAGGGTTACTAAACGCATGGAGTAAACTGAAAGATCACACGAATGTAAAACTAGTAATTGCTGGAAAGAAGGGCTGGTTGTATGAAAGCATTTTTGTGAAGGCGAAGGAATTGGGGATTGAGGATCGCGTGGTGTTTACTGATTTCGTGATGGAGGAGGATAAGCCTGTCCTTATTAAAGGTGCGAAGATTTTTGTCATTCCAAGCTATTGGGAAGGGTTTGGTTTGGACGCACTAAGTGCTATGGCGAGTGGGGTGGTGGTTATTTCCTCAGATCGGGGCAGTTTGCCCGAAGTTGTGGGGAAAGCGGGACTGCTTGTTGATCCTGAAAAACCTGAAAAAATAGCTGAAGCAATTGATAGGGTTTTGTCTTGGCCTATGAGCGAATATAATAAGAGAGTGGAGATGGGATTTAAACAAGTAAAGAAATTTTCTTGGGAAAAGACGGCAAAGGAGACATTAAAGATTTTGGAAGGAACAGGAAGAGATGAATAACATAAAAGTTACAAAGAAAGGGATTGGATTTGTAGATAAAGATGGGAGGAATCTTTCCTTCAATGTGGGGATAAAGAAAATATTAAATAGGCTTAGGAACATAGTTCTTGATTTCGAGTTGATGGGGGTGCATTTGGTAAGTGTTTGTGTGCCATCTCATTTATTAAGAAAGTTGGTTTTTCGTTCGGTAGGAGTGAAGATTGGGAAAGGGAGCGCCATTCATATGGGGGCGAAGTTTTTTTCACCGCGTGGCGTGGTGATTGGTAAAGATACGATCATTGGTGCGAGTGCTTTTTTGGATGGGCGGGCGAAATTAACAATTGGCGATCATGTGGATATGGCGA
>Ga0208375_1001557_pt1 | contig 25159 bp, 19 predicted proteins | sample RifOxyD1_FD_184038 | JGI IMG/M metagenome (GOLD analysis project Ga0208375, IMG submission 184038) | Soil microbial communities from Rifle, Colorado - Rifle Oxygen_injection D1 (SPAdes) | ecosystem: Environmental > Terrestrial > Deep subsurface > Rock core/Sediment | place: Rifle, Colorado...
ATAAAGAAAAACAAATGATTGATCTTTTGATGAGTAATCGAAAGTTAATTGGAGAGATGGATCAGGTTACTACTGAGATGATGTCTACCGCAGAAACCACTTTTTTGGAGAGTCAAACTAAGAAAGAAAAAGATGATTCTGCTACAAAGATTCTTATTGTGATGATGAGTTTGATTAGTGTGGGTGTGACTCTGGCATTTTCAATCTTTTTTCCAGCTGCAGTTACTCGACCAGTAATCAAACTATCGAAAGAATTAAAGGCCAGTGCGGATAAACTTAGCAGCGAAACTCACTCGCTCTCTAGTGTCAGCACTCAACTTTCGAGTTCATCTAGTCAACAAGCTGCTGGTACTCAGGAATCAGTAGCGGCCATGACAGAAATGGAATCAATGATTAATCACACCACTGATTATTCACAACAATCAAAGCAATTGGTTTCAACCATTAGGGATAAAACTGCTATTGGGGATGAGGCCATGCATGAGTTGGCAGAATCTATGGAAGGAATCAGTCAGTCTAATTTGAAACTGGTGGAAATGCAGGAGATAATTAAGGATATTGATAACAAAACCAAAGTTATCAATGATATTGTCTTTAAAACCCAACTGCTTTCTTTTAATGCTTCTATTGAAGCAGCTAGGGCCGGTCAACATGGTAAAGGATTTGCGGTGGTAGCAGAGGAAGTAGGGAAATTAGCACAGATGAGTGGAGAAGCAGCCACTCAAATCAAAGAACTTTTAGAGAATAGCCAAAGAGAAGTGGCTTCAATTGTTGAGACCACCAAAAATACGGTTGTTCAAGGACAATCAACATCTGAAAAAGCTTTAAGTATATTTAGAGAAATTTTTGAAGGCGTTGATCAGGTAGTGGATAAGATCGCTCAAATTGCCTCAGCTTCCTCCAACCAACAAGAGGGGATAAAGCAAACCGGCAAGGCCATGAATGAACTTGATAAGGCCATCACGATGAATGTCGGTATCGCTGATACCGTAATGGAGTCTGCGCGTAGACTTGAGAGTGTTTCTGATTTAATTAATTCTCACTTGGTTGATCTGCAGCAGGTTATTCTAGGAAAAAAATAAAAATACAATTTTAAAAATTATTAAATGCATATTGAATGCATTCTTTTAACGGAGGTTTTATGAAATTATTAGTTTTATGTTTTGCGTTTTTACTTGCCAGCATTCAAACCCTGCAAGCTGCCCCTGACTTTGGCGAAAAAGTTAAGCAATCAATGGCATCTTTAAAAGATAGGTGCGCAAAGCTTGGTGCTCCTAAAGTTGAAGGTGAAGCTACAGTAGCTGGCAAAAAAGTTCCAGTACTTTATTTTGGTACCACTAAAATGAATGATGATTTTACGATCGTTGATGCTCTTAAAAATGAAATGGGCGGAACGGCTACATTATTTGTTAAAGCTGGCAGTGAATTTGTTAGAGTAACGACCAACGTTCAAAAAGAAGATGGTCAAAGAGCTTTGGGAACTATTTTAGATCCAGCTGGTAAAGCTATCGTAAATATTAATAAAGGCGAAGCCTACTACGGCGAAGTTGATATTCTTGGAAAGAAGTATACTTCGGGTTATGAACCTATTAAGGATGCAACAGGAAAGACGATCGGTGTTTTTTATGTTGGTTATTTAAAACTCTAGTTTGAGATTTTATTGGCTGCATTTTGAATAAAATGCAGCCTGTTTTTTATATATTATCGACTTTAGTCCTAATGCAGGCAAATCTAAGCTTGAATTAATTGTCACCATTTGAGTTTTACTTAATGACTGTTAGTATTCATTAATAAAAAGCCAAAAGAGTGAGATTAATAATGGTGAAGCAATATTTAGAAATAATTACTGGATTGAGTTTTGGGTTAAAATTAATGCTTGGGTTTGTCTTTTTATTGATACTTACTGTTACTGCAAACATTATAACTTACATAAAATTTGATCAGAGTGCGATAAGATCAAATTATATTGTGAAAGAAGAATTTCCATATATTTTAGGTCTTAGCAAAATTCAAACCTTTAGAACGAATCTTAAAGTTGCTGAACGAACTCTTTCAAATGCTAAGATGAATTGGGATGAGCGAGTCAATCAATATAAAGTGCTGGTGAATGCTTGGGATGGCGTCACTAAGAATGTTAAGGTGATTGACGATAATATTTCGTTAAAAGAAAATAAAGAGTCTTTTGAAAAATTCAAAATGCTATGGAATAAATCCAAACCATCATTTGATGCGTTTTTAAAATTTTGTAAAGAGAGAGATGATTTTCTTGCTGCTGGTTACTCAGCGGTTGATCAAGAACTTATTGATAAAGAAAAACAAATGATTGATCTTTTGATGACAAGCCGGCCGTTGATTAGTGAGATGGATCAGGTGATTTTGGAGTTAATATCTAAAGCGGAGCAGGATTTTTTTAATAGTCAGATTGAAAAAGAAAAAGATGATACAGCTACCAAGTGGCTTATTATTGTGATGAGCCTCATTAGTGCAAGTGTTACGATTGTCTTTTCCATTTTTTTCCCGATGGTAGTCACCAGACCGTTTATTAAACTTTCGAGTGCTTTAAAAATAAATGCCACTAAACTTACGAGTGAAACGCATTTACTTTCAGATGTTAGTGCTCAGTTATCGAGTTCGTCCAGTCAACAAGCTGCAGGTACTCAGGAATCAGTAGCGGCCATGACAGAAATGGAATCAATGATTAATCACACCACTGATTATTCGCAACAATCACAGCAATTGGTTTCAACCATTAGGGAAAAAACTGCCATTGGGGATGAGGCCATGCATGAATTGACAGAATCAATGGAGGGAATCAGCCAGTCTAATTTGAAGCTGGTGGAAATGCAGGAGATAATTAAAGATATAGATAATAAAACCAAAGTTATTAATGATATTGTCTTTAAAACCCAGCTGCTTTCGTTTAATGCTTCTATTGAAGCAGCTAGGGCGGGACAATATGGCAAAGGATTTGCGGTGGTTGCAGAGGAGGTAGGGAAGTTGGCCCAGATGAGTAAAGCAGCTACTCAAATCAAAGAACTGTTGGAAAATAGTCAAAAAGAAGTTACTTCAATAGTTGAGACCACTAAAAATACAGTTATTCAAGGACAATCAACATCTGAAAAAGCTTTAAGCATATTTAGAGAAATTTTTGAAGGTGTTGATCAGGTAGTTGATAAGATCGCCCAAATTGCCTCAGCTTCCTCCAATCAACAAGAGGGGATAAAGCAAACTGGCAAGGCCATGAATGAGCTGGATAAGGCCATTACGATGAATGTCGGTATCGCTGACACGGTAATGGAGTCTGCGCGTAGACTTGGGAGTGTTTCTGATTTAATCAACTCTCATTTGGCTGATCTTCAGCAGGTTATTCTAGGAAAAAAATAAAAATACAATTTTAAAAATTATTAAATGCATATTTAATGCATTCTTTTAACGGAGGTTTTATGAAATTATTAGTTTTATGTTTTGCGTTTTTACTTGCTAGCATTCAAACCCTGCAAGCTGCCCCAGATTTTGGTGAAAAAGTTAAACAATCAATGGCGTCATTAAAAGAAAGATGCACAAAACTTGGTGCCCCTAAAGTGGAAGGTGAAACTACTGTAGCTGGCAAAAAAGTTCCGGTTCTTTATTTTGGTGCTACTAAAATGAATGATGATTTTACTATCGTTGATGCTCTTAAAAATGAAATGGGTGGAACAGCTACGTTGTTTGTTAAAGCTGGCAGTGAATATGTTAGAGTAACTACTAATGTTCAAAAAGAAGATGGCCAACGAGCTTTAGGAACCATTTTGGATCCAGCTGGTAAAGCTATCGCAAATATTAATAAAGGTGAAGCTTTCTTCGGTGAAGTTGATATTCTTGGAAAAATGTATACAACTGGATATGAACCTATTAAAGATGCCACTGGAAAGACAATTGGTGTTTTCTATGTTGGTTATTTAAAACTCTAGTTTGAGAATTTATTGGCTGCATTTTGAATAAAATGCAGCCTGTTTTTTTTGTTATATATTGTCGATTTTAGTTCCAATGCGGCCAAATCTAAACTGGAATGGACTGTCGCTAAATGGTGAAACCATCGAAAACCAAATAAATAGTGCTTTTCCTAAAATCTCGTCCTTGGAAACAAAACCCCAATACCTTGAATCAGCAGAAAAATCCCGGTTATCACCCATCATAAAATATTTGTCGGGAGGGATGACAATCTTAGCACGGTTGGAAGGAAATGATCTTTTGGAAAGTTGGATGACGTGAGTATGATCCCCAGTTTTTGATTGGTAAAAATCAAATTCATAATGCTTAAATTTGAAATCCATGTCTTTCATAATATGGTCGCCAGGGATTTTGACATTGTCATAACTCTTGCCATTTATATAGACAATGTTGTCAATTATTTCGAGTTCATCTCCAGGAAGTCCTACAACTCGTTTGATATAATTGATACTTTTATCCTTGGGATATTTAAAAACTACAACATCACCTCGACTTGGCGATTTAAAGGGCGTGATATAAATGGGGTTCCATTCTTTGGTGGGATCAATCCCTGGAAATCCTTCACTGAATGGGATTTTGAACCCGTAAGACCATTTGTCGACCAGTATGTAGTCGCCGATCTTCAAGGTGGGGATCATAGAGCCTGATGGAATAGTATAGGGTTCATAGAAAGTAGATCTGAAGGCGAACACCCCGATAAAGATAAAAAAAATTGAGACCGCTTCTTTGATAACTTTTTGTTTGTTAAACCGCATAATTACTTCCTGTCTAATTTAAATAGGCTTATAGTCTACATGACTCGTTTAAAGTTGTATATTAGCTTAATTTTTTAACACTATTGTTAAAAAAAATATAGTTTAGGTTGAATTAAATAGTTTGGGCAATTATTATATTTATTATTTCAATATATTTGGGGGACTGATGAAAAACTATTATAACTGGTTTGGGCTTTGGCTAATTACTTTATCCATGTCCTTTCACAGCTTAGGTTATGACACCTGCACCGATAAAAATATTGAGTTTTGTTTGGAGGATGGAAAACCTCCAGTCTTTGATTATGCACCACCGAAAAAAAAGCCAAAACTGGTTAAGAAACAAGCTCCCGAAAAAGATTTTTCCGTGGTTTTGGATACGAGTACTGGCTTTAAAAAGGGCGAGATTTCTAAAGATGTAGAGACCCTTGGATATGGAGATAGTGCTATTTATGAAAAACTTTCTCAAGATGGATATAATCCTGAACAAGATTATTTTGTTGAAGATAAAAGTGGTAAAGAAGTTCTTATATTGGGAGGAGAGAAGATTCAAGTTAGAAGGCTAAGTAAGCCAAAATCAAGTCAATCAAGACTTATTCCTACTGGTGTAGTGATGGCGCCCCCGGTCATTCCCAAGGGTTCAATTGCTTCAGTGTCTGGTGTTCCAACCAAAAATATCGATACTCCCAAGAATCAAGTTAATCCTGGGATTACTGCAAATTCCGTGAACGCAGCAAATGCTATAAATTCTGCGAACCAAGTGAACACCGTGAAGACTGTTAATACGGTGAATGCTGCGAACACTATGAATCCTGCAAATCAGGTGGCTGCTAATGAAACTGTGACAAGTGTGGTTGAGACTAAAAGAGTTTTTACGGTGGATAAAGACGGAATTGTGGTTGCCAAAAATATTCAGGTAGCTACCAATCAAGTAAAAATTCCAGCGAAGTCTACTTCAGTGCAAGCTCCCCCAATTAAAAAAAATATATGGGGAGATTTTAAAAGTAAATATCGATCTTTTAAAACTTCAGTTTGGATGCCAAGATACGAAAAGGCTAAAACCAAAATTAAAAATATTCTTAGCCGTTTTTTAAAAAGAGAATAAGAAATGATTAAAAAATTAAAAGCATTTTTTTTTACTGCGATTTTAGGAGGGCTAACTGTTATTATGCCTATTGCTATTTTTAGCATGGTGGTTATATGGCTCATGGGAAAGATCTTTATTTTTATTTCTCCATTGACCCTTTTCTTGGAAAATAATTCGAATTTGCATGATTATGTAGCAAATGCCATCGTTATAGTTATTCTGATACTTCTATGTTTCTTTGTGGGATTGTTAGAAAGAACCAGGTTGGGAAAATTTATAGAAGGAAACTTGGATAAGTATTTGCTCAAAAAATTACCAGGTTATTCCCTAGTGAAAGATACTATTATTCAACTTATCGGAAGCAAGGATACTCCCTTTTCCAAAGTCGCTCTAATCAAACTCTATGGTGATCAAGTGAAGTTTACGGCTTTTGTTACCGATGAACATAAAGACGGAAGTTATACGGTGTTTATCCCTACTGGTCCTAACCCGACTTCAGGTAACATTTGTCATTTACCAAGAACATCTGTGGAAATTATTGATGTCTCTATTGAAACCGCAATGAAGTCAGTCATTGGCTGTGGGGTTGGTTCCAAAATTCTATTAGAAAAAAGCCAAAAAAAATAGGCCCGTAGGCCTATTTTTTTATTACTTTATTGTTTCAAATGGATTCATGGTTTGACGAGCTAAATTTGCTCTCATTTCTTCCATCTGATGAGCTTCAAAATAAGCTAGCAAGGAACCTTCAGTTAACCTTTGTTTAACATAAGTGGATTCAATATATGAGTTAATTGTATCTTTAAAAAAAGCAGGGATAGTAATAAAACTCATACCGACTTGAACTAGTCTATGCAATTCTCGTTTTCTTTTTATGGAGTTGGGTCTCGTGTAATCATAAGCGATGGAGGGGTACCACTGGATCATAGATTGTTTATCAAACAAATTGATAATAACTTCTTTGTCATTCAAGGTTACTTCGTTAAAGGCATAAGTTAATCTTTCGCCAATCTCACCATATCGTTTTTGGTTCATTAGTAAAGTTCGACTTCCAGCTCGCCAGCCATTGTAAAAATAATCAGTCCCATAGGTCAACCATTGTGCCTGTGCTCGATTTGATTCCCAATAGGAAATGGTTGTAATTCTAGATTCATAAATTGAAGAGAAGGCTCGATCCGCTTCATCCTTGGTAAGACCTAGTTCTTCTGGCGTAAAATTATCAAGGTAATATAGGAGCATATTTTGGTGATAGGTTCTTCTTTCTCTGACTAATTTTTCAACCTTGACGATGATGTCGCTAGCGGCATTTAACAGGGGAACGGAGCTCAATCTTTTTCTTGCCAGGTCGAGACCATATTTAACCGCTTGGTAACCTAAGTTTCTGGTGTAAAAATATTTTGGATCGTCCAATTGAGCTACGACATCCAATCTTAAATTCATCATAAGTGACTTTAGTTTTTCCTCGTATGACGAAATAACTTCTTTAAAAATGGAATTATTGAAAATGGCATTGATGTTTAATTTCTCAACACCATATAGGGAGTCCATCATATAAGCTTTAAACGCATTATCGCTGGAGGAATTGGCGGACTTATTAAAAATACCATCTTCAAAGAGGATATTCTTTGCATCAGAAAAATAATTTTCCTTGTTTTGCATTTTGGTTTGCTCATTTAAAAGCTCTTTTTTCAATGCATCAACATAAGTCCACACTGAAAAGTTTAAACTTAACGATTTGTCTGTAATGGCCACCACGTTGCCTTGCTCGTTACGGACAAATTTAAACCTTTTATGAAATCCATCTGAAGAAGGATTTGCACCAAAAGTTTGTAGGGAATAAATAAAAATAATGCTTAATACTATTTTGAGGTTCATCTTTTTCCTCCTGAAAAATATTACCTAGATTCTTTGCTTCCTTAGAGGTCACTTAAGAATTGTAATCTATTTATTGATTGAGATATATCAACCTAGATCAAATGTAAGACTTTGTTTTGAAATGTTGCTTTAGTGGACAAGAAATTTGGTATAGTATTGCAACATTTTAAACCCTCATGTAGGTGGGTTTATTCGGAGGAAAGAATGGTTAAATTAGTTGTATTTTGTATTTGTTTTATGGCCCAGAATTTATTCGCTGCAACAATTGGAGTAGTCGATTCAGGAACAGATATCAAACATAAAGATCTGGCTGAGTTTATCTGGATAAACCCTATAGAGATCGACAATAACAATCGTGATGAAGATCGTAATGGTTATCAAGATGACATTAACGGTTGGAACTTCGCTGAAAATAATAAAAACCTAATCGATTATAAATATCTGGGAACTTTTTCTGCGGACGTTAATAAATTTTTTGAACTTCAATTTTTAGCAATGCTTGGTACAATCACTCCAGAACAATTAGATTGGTTAAAGGCCAAAGTTCAAGAAGAAGCTTTTATTAAAGAGTTGACCATTTTTGGTAATTTTGTTCACGGAACTCATGTAGCGGGTATTTCAATCAACGGACTCACCAACTCCAAAGTCATTTCAGTAAAGCTGATTCCTACTGAAGTCAATCTTCCTAAGCAGGGTGAAGAGCCCAGTGTGAATAAGGGACTTGGAATGAACCTTGTTAAAATGGCTTTAAATGAATTGGCGAAGACCCAAATGACGACTATGGTTGAAATTGCTTCATACCTCAAAGGACATAAGGTCGATGTAGTCAATGGTTCATTTGGAACTGGGTACAGCCAGGCTGCTATGATTGCTGGTGTTGTATTTAAGGGTGTATTTTGGAGAGAAGCAAAGCAAGAGGAACTTCATGAAGCTACTATGCATTTTATGGGTGCCCTACTTGAGCAAGGAAAACTAATGCTGCAAGAAGCACCAGACACATTGTTTGTTTTTGCTGCCGGTAACGATGGTTCAAATAATGATGATTTTCCAATATCTCCTGCTAATATAGTTGAAGAAAATCGAATTTCAGTAGCTGCAACCTATAAAAGATTGATCTTAGCTCCATTTTCAAATTATGGAGTAAAAATGGTCGATGTAGCAGCACCGGGCATGGGTATTCATTCAACCATTCCTGGGGATGAATACATTGTTATTTCAGGTACCAGTCAAGCCGCCCCTTATGTTACTCGGGTAGCTGCAGGACTGAAAGAAATTAACCCGGCGCTTAAACCAGCTGAATTGAAAAAAATTCTAATGGAAACTGTAGATAAAAAAGAATTTTTAGCAGGAAAAATTAAATCAGGTGGAATGATTAACGACGAAAGGGCCATGGAAGCTGCCAAACTAAGTCTGTCTAATTCTCTTGATGAAGCTATTAAATTGAGTTTGGCTTCAGTGGCAGATTTACCTGTAGAAAAAGGTCTTGTGAAAAAAGAGAATTTGTTCTTGGATTTTGTTTTACCACTTCCAAGTATGTTTAAGTTTTAATATAATTGGATCATTAATTTTTAATAGAGGGCCCGTCAATCGGGCCCTGCTTTTTTGAGGAAAGAAAATGGGAAAAATTAATCTCAGAGTTGATGATTCAAACATCGTAAGAAGAAAAATAGCTATGGGCACATGGAATCAACCCAAAGATTGTCAGGTCTATGGTTTATTGGAAGTTGATATTACCGATTTATTTCCCAAAATGAAAAAATTTTCTGAACAAGTAGGGAGAAAAATTAACCTTAACCATGTGGTTGGTAAGGCACTAACAATCTGTCTTCAAAATCGTCCAGAGTTAAATGGTCTTATTCGCGGAAACCGAGTGTATATAAGAAAAAATGTAAAACTTTGCTATCTAGTTAACATACCATCACCAGATGGTGATGTTAAAAAAAATAATCTATCTGCTTGTGGCATAGATTACGCGGAAGAGCTGAAGATTTCGGAATTTGCAAGAGTGATGGAAGAAAAAGCAACTGCAGCTAGAAATGGACATGACAAAGAAATTAAACAAAACATGGAAGCGTTTAAATTTATTCCATGGTGTTTGGTCAAGACCTACTTGAACTTTGCTTCATTTTTAATTTATGGACTTAATTTGGATTTGGAAAATTGGGGTGTTCCCAAAGACCCCTTTGGTTCAGTGATCATTACTAACATTGGAAGTTTAGGAATCGATGTGGCTTGGGCTCCTTTAGTCCCTTACGCTAGAACACCGATGGTGATTACAATATGTGGAGCAGCTGACAAACCCTGGGTACACGAGGGAGAAATAAAAGTCAGAAAAATTCTTCCTATCGCTTGTACTTTCGACCACCGGTTTATAGATGGTGCTCAGATGGCCAAGATGACCGAAGATTTCAAAAAATGTATTAATGAACCTGAAAAATATCTATTTGATGGATAAAAATTAAACGATTATTCTAGGAAGATGCCCACCGATTCTGGTAGTTACTTCGTAGTTAATGGTATCACACCAAGCAGCGATATTCTCAGCTTTTATTTCTTCTGTACCATCTTGTCCCAGTAACGTGGCAATGACCCGGTTGTTATTTTTTTGAATTTTAGTAATATCAACGACTATATGATTCATCATTACTCTTCCAATCATAGGACATCTTTGGCCGTTAATGAGTACATAAGCTTTGTTGGTTAAACTGCGTGGGAATCCATCAAAGTATCCCACTGGGAAAACGGCAATTTTAGTTTTTGATTCACATTTATAAGTGCACCCATATCCAATATAAGATCCATCAGCAACATCTTTTACAATCTGACTTTTTACTTTCCACTCTAAAGCTGGACGTAGTTCAATTTTATTTTTGGAAATAATACTATAAGAAAGCTTGGTTTCTTTCGAAGGCCACATACCATAAAGAGCTATTCCAATTCTAACAGCATCATGGTGTGATTCATTTAAGATCAAGGTAGCGGCACTGGCCCCAATATGTTTTTCAACAGAAAAATTATTTTTTTTAAAGTATTGATGAAAATGATCCAATTGTTTTTTAGCATACTGTTGTTCAGTTACGTCTTCAGTATTGGCAAAATGGCTCATAAATCCTATCAACTTGATTTTCTCTGAGTGTTTTTGCAAAAGTTCTTTAAGTTCTTTGGAATCAATAGCAAAACCCTCTCGACCAAGTCCTGTATCCAGATGTATATGGGCCATAATTTTTTTCTTAGACTTATGATTACTTAAGATATCATCCCAATCATTGCCATAAATAACCAGTTCTATTTTATTTTGAATGCATACCGATACATGTTCTTTATTAATGGCCCCGATAACTAAAATGCGAATTGGTTTAAGATTATTTTCTGCTTCATAATTTCTAATAAACAGAGCGTCTTCCGGAGTAATAACATGGATGATATCAACTAGATCGTGCACACAAGCAAGCATTTCTGGCAGTCCGTGGCCATAGGCATTGCTTTTTAAAACAACGCCGAGTTTAGTTTTTTTATCAATAAGATTTCTGAAAACATTTATATTATGTTTTATATTTTCTTCATTGATTTCGAGCCAAGAAGTATGGAAATTAAAATTTTTCATTTATTAATACTATCTAGAGGAAAGTTGTTCGTAAAGAGACGGGCGATTTTTTTCTGAGTAAATGCACCTGGTAGCATGATATATGTACAACAAATAAGAATTAAGGTTCCACCAATGATAGAGTAAACATCCAGAAGTTCACCGAAGGCAAAATATCCCCAAAAGCCATGATGAATGACGGCGCTATAACCAATAATGGAAACAATTCCAGCCTTCTCCATTTGATAGGCCCGAGTTAAACAAATTTGTCCTAAGGCGGAAAATACACCAATAATTAAAAGATAAAAAATTTCAGATGGAGTGGGGATTTTAAATGATGAAATCATCAGCGGTATGGAAAACAGGATTGAGCCACCAATAAAATAACAGGTAATTAAAAAGGGACTATGGTGAAGTCCTAGTTTCCGAATAGAAATATAAGCTGCGGCTGCAAAGATTGCACTTGAAATTCCAGTAATCGCGGGGAAGCTTATTAAATTTTCAAAAGTTGGTTTGATAACAAATACAGCTCCGGCTAAAGCTAATACCAGGATGAAATAAAAACTTTTGGGTATGGATTCCTTTAAAAAAAGTTTAGCAAAAATAATTACGAAAACCGGTGCCATCTGTAGTAATATACTGGCATCTCCTAGCTTCATTTGGGAGATAGTGTAGAAAAAAGTAAGGAGACCAAGTCCTCCAAATATTCCGCGGGTAATAAGCATTTTTTTGTTTCCGGCCAGGAAGGAATCTTTTCGGTAAATCATAATTGAAGCAATTATGATTAAACTAAAAACTCCTCTGAAAAAGACAATTTCGGAAGATGGCATAGTGAATGAGACTTTTTTTGCTAAAGCTCCGATGATACCCAACAGTAGTGCATTGATAAGTGAGTAGAGTATTCCTGGATTTTTGAGCTGCTCGAGTTTGATCATGGTAAGCCTTCGAATTTGATCGATCGTACTCTTAAGTGAGCGCAATCGCAATGCAAGAGTATGACCAATTTACTCAGCTTTGAGAAGTTCGTACCCGGATGACTCAGAAAGTCTTTATATGAGATAATGAGTTGTGCTCACCAAAAGGGGAAACTTTTGAGTTTGGTTATTAATAGTAATGTGCTGGCCCAGGAATCTGCCAGAAAGTTGGTTGATAACAGCGAAAAATATAATAAAACGCTAAGACAACTTGCTTCTGGTAATCGAATTAATACAGCGGGGGATGATCCCACTGGGGCAGCTATTAGTAAAATGTTGGAAAGCAAAGTGAGAAGCTCCGAACAGGCCCTGAGAAATACCCACGATAGTATCAGCTTAATGCAAATTATGGATGGAGGATTTGCCGGTATTTCAGATGTGTTGACCAGGCTTAGAGAGCTTACTTTGCAAGCTAGTACGGATACTTTAGGTGATGTTGAGCGGTCATTTATCCAAGAAGAAGTGCGAAATAGTTTAGAGGAAATTACTCGAATAGCTGAAAGTACTAAATATAATAATACAAAATTATTATCTCGATCCGTTGGTGATTTGGATTTTCAAATTGGAATAAATCATGGAAAGTTGGGACGCAAAACATTTGATTTAAGTTCGGTTAATTGCACGCTGGAAAATTTAGGCTTAACTACCTTCAATACTAGTACCAAAGAGAATGCACATAAATCGATTGATTTAGTTAACAACGCTATTTTGCAACTCAATCAAAAAAGGGCCGCCATTGGCGGGTTTCAAAATGGTCTGGAAGCAACTAGGGCCAAAAATGAAGAATATACTTTTAATACAGATGCTACCAAGTCTCGAATTCGGGATGCTGATTTTGCTGAAAAAGCTTCCGATTTAGCGAGAGAAAAAATAATGACAGATGCAACTGCCGGTGTTTTGGTAAATGCTAATCAAAAGAATGCTTTGGCGCTTAAATTAATCCTATAATCTCGTAAAATCAAAAACTTATCGCAGTGGTAAATAATTACAAAACCATAGTTTGACGGCTGTCTTGTCATTATAATGCCAAAATCGCTTACGTATAATTTCTTTTTAAATATTAAAAGTGAATAATTTGTCGGGGTTACATTTGAATCTATTGAAGCTGGTCGTGATAATTTGTCTCCATATTTGTTCATTTCAATTGCACAGTACTGTTAGTGATACGTTTGGAATTCATCCCAATACCTTATCCCTTGCTCGTTCAAATATTTATTCACAATCCAGTTCCTATGCAGCTAAAGATAATCCTGCCGGACTCACCAAACTTTTAAAACCAAGTTTTTCTTTTTCTTATTTTTATACGAATTTAAATTTAGAAAATGCCAACGAAGCGCGCATTTCTCCAGCCAGTTCTAGAATTGTTGATGATCAATACGACTCTAGCAAAGCCTCGCCTATTAAAAATGCTATTTTTTCTGTTGGGATACCTCTTTTGGATGATCTAGCTTTTGGACTTACCGGACTTATGCCCACTACCACGCTCGCAACCGTTTATACATCAACCAAAAATGATGTGCGGTATCTGCTTTACGATGATCGTAGTCAGCGCCCTGAAATTTATTCTTCGCTAGGATACAAACTCAGTGAACATATCTCGATCGGCGCAGGACTTTTTTATTCAGTTAAGGCCGATGGTACCATTCAAATTGGGATGAGTACGACTGATGCAGATGCCAGAACGTTGCTTGAGTTAAAACCTGAATTAATACCGTTTGGAAGTTTGAATTTTAATTTTGAAAAATTAACGGTAGGGGCATTTTATAGAGCTCCTCAAAAGGCACGTACGAATATTAATTACGATATAGATTTTGCTGTACCTGTGGGATCAGTGCCCTTTTCAGGCGGATCAAGCTTGGTGGCTTATTATGATCCGCAGGTTATAGGTATGGGGGCAAGTTTTGATATAAATTCTAAAAACATAGTCCACGCGGCTATTCGAAAAAATTTCTGGTCATCATACACCCCACCAATCATAAGATTATCTGGAAAAGATTTAGAAAGTTATACCGGTGGTAATTATGCTTTTGATTTAGTTAAACTAAAAAATAGTTACGATTTATCTGTTGGGTATGAGGTGCTACATTGTAATTTGTTTAACCGATTTGAAAATAATTTTAAATCGGGAGTGGCTTATCATGAATCGGCACTTCCTGATAATCCAGAAAGTCTCGCAATTGTAGATACGGACCGTTTTGATTTATCTGCAGGGACAGATTTTTTATTTGGCCAAGTGGGGAAGATACTTAAGGGTGATTTAACCATTAATCTTGGTGTGGTTTACTCAATCTTGAAAAAGAAGACATTGACTCATGATAGCCAGGTTGTTCATGTCGGAAAAAATGTTTTTACTACTGCCGGAGGAATTAGTTTTGATTATTAACAAATTAATTCCAATTATTTTTCTGGTAATCTTTCTTTGTACTGCTTGTGGAAAGCAGAAAATTCAAAAATTATCGAATGATCGCACTATGTACAAGTCCACCCAGGCGTTGCAATCGTGTGAGGCAATCAAACTTCCCGCAGATATAGATTTCAATGGAAAATTTCTTTATCATTTTTTCAGATGTTTTTCTGATAAAAAAGCAGATGGCACGGAAACCATGGGAAGCCTGCTAGATATTATGAGTAGTTTTGACGTATCCGGAATGCAAAATCTAACGAATCTTTTGAAGTACTCTACTACCCAAAAAGATTCTAAAAAAGAATATCCACTCATTCGCATGCTGGTGACTTTGATAGAAAGAGGGGTGGTGATTGATGATCAGATCGATGGCAAAAACTATAGTGAACGCTTTGGTACGTTACAAGACTTGTTTAAGGATTTTGATCCGTCATTTGTGATGAATTTAATTTTGGAGAGTCAAAACGATTTGAAGCTACAAACTATGTTGAACCTTTTAGGTGATTTAACCTTTAAGATAGATCCCAATATCTTTCTATCTTATTTAAGAAGTTTTTTAGAAAAAGAAGAAAGTCGGGGGGCAATTTATGAAGCTATAGATCAGGTAGTTAATTATGAAGACTTATGGAGCGAACTTACTGCAATTTCAAGCTTTGAACAATCCTTTGACTTAAAAATAAACAGTCAATCAAATTGCTTAAACGCATCTTTAGTGACCTATAGTAAGACAGAAGCTGACGTTGCTTGCCAAATCGATACCCAAGCTCAGGCAAGAGATGCTGAGGATCGGGTTGATAGTTTTCTAAGTGAACTTGATGTATCACAAAAAAAACTGCTTTATGAAACGATGGGAGAATTGTTAAAAAATGTGACTCAAACTCCCTTTGCCGAGAGAAACTCAAGATTTTTAAGACTTAAAAATGGACTTGCGGATGCTTGGTTTGAGCAAAAAAATCCGCTCTTAAATTTAGTTAGCATTGCCAGCCTTTTGAGTAGTACTAAAGCAGCGGAGATGAATCATTTAATTAACGCTATAAAGGCGTTGATTGAAGACCCCAATATACCAGCTTTGTTTTTTGCTAACTTAAAACTTGGTAATACAAATCTAGAAAAGAAAGTGATGGCTTTGATAAACAAGGGGGGAAATGTATCTGGTTGTAAAAATTTAATATTAAAAGGTACGGCTGGGGTTGTGGATGAAAAAGAATTTTATCACACGGTCTCTAGTTTTTTTAAACCCCATCCGATGTGTGATCATGAGCTATCTCCGGTAATAAGCTTTGTCGTTAAGGAGCTTAATCGTTTTAATCATTGCGAAAGTGATTTTAATGAGGAGTTTTGTATATCAGGTGATACTCTGGCTAAATTTAAAAAGGTCTTTCATGAAATTTATTTTACTTAGAAATTTACTTGAAAATAGCTTGAGGGATGTTGCAGATGAAATTAAAAAAGAACCATATTATTTAAGGTTCAATCATCTAGCATATGGTGCAGTTGATGCGACTATTCTTCAAAAATTACTTGGAAAAATTCAAAAGACAGAGGATATATCAACTGAGTCTATTGCATTACTCGATGAAGAGATTAACAAAGATGAATCACTTAATAAAATATTAGTAAGTGATTTTATAGAAAAAATGCTTACTTTGAAAATTGAAAAATTAAAAATGATTTCATATGAGTTTGATAATATAACAGATCACGGATCGGATTATCGTCTTTATAGAGTGTTGTCAGGGCTTTATGCGAGTGGACCACTCGAAAAATTGATTGACCAAGAACTCAGTTTTGACAAAATAAAAGAAAGTATGACGGAGTATCCGGCTACTCAAATCTATAGACTAAAAGAAACCCTTTCAAGGGCCCATGGGAGTGCTAATTTATTTCAAGATAACCGCTTAGAGTTCAATGACAGTGAAATTGACTTCAAACTTATTGGAGATAAAAATCGAGGAATGACTTTCGATGAAAAGGGTAACTTTAAATTTACCAGACAAAAACCAGCTCAGATCAAAGATATTTTTTCTAACAATACTTTGCGTTTTGAAAATCTTTTCAAAAACGGTGATTTAATGGGAAAAGACGTAGCTGATACAGAGGCGGATGAATTTAGCTATTGGATTGAAAGTTTACTTTACGATCACGTGACCGATGCTGCTTATTGGAAAAAAGCTTTTAATGCATATCAATTTATTCCATCTTTATCTAATGATCGATCGTATTTTGAAGTGGTGCCATATTCAATTGATGAAATTAGAAAAGTTGCTCACTTTAATTCAATGAACTATTTGTCAGTTTTAATGTTCCTCCCATTAAGTGGGGAATCAAGTTTCTATATCAGCAATGATAAGGTCATTAAGAAACAATTTACCGGACCTATGATCAACGGGGAACTAAATTGGAGCACCTTTAGTTCGCATTATCCTGAGATATATAATTGGAAACAAAATGAAGAAAAGAAGATTTACTTTTCTCAAATAAGAAAAAAAATTAGCGAGTCAATTTCAATTGATAGTTTTAAAGCTATGATGGCCAATGGCCCGTTTAAGTTTCTTCTTGATGAAGATCGTAATATATTTGATGTTAAAGATATTGGTAATAGCGAAAAAGAGATTTTCAAAGTTTTGCAAAGTCTTAACTTGCTCACCCAAAATAAGAATAAAGATTATATGCCGATTTTGTCTTTGAAAAATGGTTGTTTTACAGATACTCAAGAGCAAGGGGATTGTCCGCTTACTTTTTTCAAAGATGGTGAAAATGAAGAGGCTGCTTTTAATAATTTAAAAAAATATATTGCAGATATTTATTTATTTTCGCTTTGTCCTTATCTGGATTCAAATAAAGTAGGTGTTGATATCGGGATCACCCTGGATCAGGAAGATGATGTAGCCTTTTGTAATAATTCAAACTTTAATTACTTGACCAGTATTTCAGGGGACTATCCTCGCACAGAAATATATCCCTACAGCTTAAGAAAATCGATCATGGCTGACCTTTTTACAATGGGCAAAAGTAATCGTTTGAAACCGGGTCTTGATAGTTTGGTTTCAAAAATTCGTTACTATAAGGCAAAAAAGCAGAACTATTCAAATAAACTTTTGCTAAATTTTTGGTTAAGTTCACCTGCTAGTGTAACCAAAGATATGATTGCATACTCGTACAAATTTAGTAGTGATCACAAAGGATTTAATTCTACCAAAAGTGGATTACTGAATACTTACTTGTTTTATGCAGAAAATGTGATCAATAATTTTTCATCATCTCGAGTTTATGAGAATGCACTAGCACGCTTCGGAGCAGATGTCGCGACAGGAGAAAACCCGGAGAAAGGGAAACTCTATAAATTTATTTACGATGTTATAATTAATACTCACAGTAGATATCAGCAGGATGGTCTGGTTTCTGATTGGCTCATCGATATGCTTTATGCAATGAAAAATAATGATGAATATGTTGATATAATGGCCAGTTTGTTGATTAATCCATCGGACAATCAAACTATTAACATGTTTAAAAACCTTTTGGGTTTATATATAAAAAGAATCAAAGAAATAATGGAAGAAGATCCTACATTTGGGAAATTTACTTGGAATCAAAATGGAAACAAAGTTATTAAACAAGTGTTAAAGCAGGATATTTGGTGGATGATTACCGATTTGATTAATCAGTATACTCAAGATGAATTCAAGTCATTTTTAAAAACTTGCCTTGATTTAATTCCCAAAAAACAAAATGATCTTGAAGATACCAAAGTAATATTTAAAACTATAATTAAACATCTTGGTACCCAGACAAATGCAATTTTAGATAATCAAGGATCGAAAATATTTGTAGGAAAGCAGATTCAAGACCATACTGCTAGAATCTTGAAATTAAAAAACAGCGACCAGGCAGTCATGAGTATAAATGCACTTATCGAAGAGCTCACTAAAACACATTTTGATTTCCATGATCATGAGGCGGCTTTAATTACTGAGTTCTTTGCGGAATTAAGTGAATGGTCTGTAGAATCAATGTTGAAACTTATGAAAACTTATCAGGTGTTGGTAAGCCAAAATCCCAAGCTCAAAATGCATGGTCATTTCTTGAAACGATTAATCAATTCTTTTATTAGTCCTTTTAGAAATGGCGAAAAATCCCTTGAGAGTGGAAAAGTTCTCTCTGATTTTTTAAAGATCCGTGAATTGGGCACTTTCGAGACCATCATAAGACCAATCTTATTTCCTCAACATGATGGTCATTATCAGAAAATGTTTCTTCAGCTAATTGATTCAATGGGAAAAATAAATGCTGAAATTTACAAATCATCACTTATTGTCTTAGATCAATTGCTAAGCGGGACAAAAGTATTATTAAATTTTATTACTGATAATATTAATTGGGAGTCGCAAACTTCCAAAGATACCATAATGGCAATCAAAAGTATTAACCGGGTAAGTGATTTTAGTAATGGCATATGGAAGGCCCAGGACGAACTATTTAATTCTTGGTTCGAAAAGGGAATAATGTATAGACAAATACCGTTAAAGGAGTAAATATTTGGCCGTGAAGAAATTAATTTTGTTTTTTATTATATTTACTCAGAGTTTAGTAGTTTGGCCGAGCGTTGATTCTAAATGTATGAATGCTGCTAATTATCGGGAATCCTTAATTTGCAAGGAAAGTGAAATTGTTCTTAGGGAAATTAAAGGTCAATGGGTAAAAACTATTCATACCAAACTGGGAGCAGTCATCAATTCTGCAGATATACCAGATGAGAATGATTTAATAGCTACTTTTTTAGATTTTGATTCATGGGATGAATATGCTCTACGAGATAGTGGAGATCTTTTAATCTTTAGATCGTCAAAAAAGCTTGAGACTATAAGAAAAAATGGAAAAGAAATACTCAGACATTATGCTTATTTTGGCACCAAAGCGCCGGCACCCCTTTATAGACAGTGGGTGAGAACGGTGATTAATTACTGGAAGATACCATCTAATGCTAACGTTTTATTGACCTATAAATTTATAAGTGATGAAGGTATCAGTTATGTAGAAGGAGAGAAGGTTCTCATCGGCTCAGAAGGTATGAAATATTACGAAGGGGTTATTAGTATTTTAAATGATCCTAAAAGTCCCGATTATATTGTCTTCACGGAATTTTGGTTAGTTCCTACCATCAATATTTTGCCTGAATTTGCAATTCCCTCTATTGAAAGAGGTTTGGTGGCGTTAGTAAGAGGAATGTTTGAGTTATGAAATTTCTGCAATTGTGGTTTTGTTTCTTTAGTATTTTTTCAACTCAGATCTGTGCGTTGTCACCAGCACCTATCCCGGAAAATTGTTTTCAAGAAGATCTTATTTGTTCATCTTCGCAGGTAGTAAGCCAGGTTATTGAGGGAATAAAAGAAAAAGTAATTAATATAAATATCTTTGCCCTTTTATCTAAAGAAGACTTTTCTGATTATAATCAAATTATAAAAATATTTTATGATTTTAATGCTTGGGAAAAAGCAGTTATAAATACTGGTACGAATAAGGTTAAAATCAAAAAATCTCTTCAGCTTGACTCTATTATAACTGAGGATGGAGCGGTGATTTACCAACAGTATCTCAATTACTTAGTAAAAGGTCCATCCCCTTTCTTCTATGTTCCGGCGCGAGCGATTGGACGTTACTGGCAGATTCCAGCTGCAGAAGGAGTTCTTTATAGTGGTGAATTTATGCATTTAAATAAAGGCGTATTTGAAATTCCTGGGGAAGAAGTTTTGACTGGAAGCGTCGGTTATCGATATCATGTTGGTGATTATCATATTACAGAAGACCTGCAGAATTACTATTTGCATTTTAGAGCTTATATGATTCCAGATATTGATTATTTACATAAAACCCTAGCGGTTTTTATAGGAAATGGTTACATGGCTATTTTAAAGGGGCTATATTTCTTTTAGGGTCAATGGAGATATGATAAATCTTTCAAGATGGCTTGCTATATTGCTAGTAATCGTTAGAATACGTCAGAAAACAGTCAGGAGTTAATATGTTCAAAACCATGAATCTTTTTTTTAGTGTGCTTTTTCTATTAGGTTTAACGCTTAATATTTCAGCTGAAACATTGCCCGTTATCCCAGCTGGTTGTTTTGATGAAGCAGTTTTTTGTACCGAAGCTGACGTGGTTGATAAAGTGATTGATGGTAGGCAACGTGAAGTTATTAATGTCAAAGTTTTTATGGTCGCGAGTTTTTCTGATTTCGAGAGTGTTGAAGATTTATTGGCACTTTTTTTTGAATTTAATTCCTGGGATGAATATGCCAACAAGGAAGGATCTGAGCGGATCAAATTCAAAGGTCAGACAGCATCTCAAAATTTAGGTCCGATTGTAGTTAATGGTATCGAAACCCAAAGACATTATGCTCATTATAAAATTAAATCTCCAATAGGGTATATCACCGTTCGTGCGGTGGGATATTACTGGATGGTTGAGCCCTTTGAAGGTGCAACAGTTAGTGCTAAATTTGAAAATCAAACCTCGGGTACATTTGAAATTCCTGGCGAAGGTGTTCTTGAGGGAGGCGAAGGCTTTAAATATACAGCAGGTAATTTTCATATCAAAAAAGATGAAGAAAACCAGGAATATGTTATGTATTTTAATGCAGACGTAATTCCTAGTATCACTATTCTTCCAAGCGTTGCTAAAAAACCAATTCTTGGCGGATTTGAATCAATCCTTAAGGGGATGTTTGATTTATAACAAATTTCTATCTATAAGATGATAGCGAAATCAAAAGTTATCAAATGCCAGGAAGGAGTTTATCTCTTTCCCTTGCAAAAAAATTCTTCAATGAAAGTTCCGGCAACCTTATTCTTGACAGAAAAACTGTTGAGTCAACTAAGTGTCGAAACTGATATTGAGACTCAAATAATTAATGCTTGCTCGTTAGAGGGAGTGGAAAAAGTGGTGATAACTCCAGACACCCATTTAGGATATGGGGTGCCCATCGGTAGTGTGATTTCCTCTCCTACTCATCTTTATCCAACTGCTGCAGGATATGATATTTCATGTAGTGTTTCACTTTTTAAAACCACCTTAAAAATCGAAGATGTGAAAGACAAAGTGATTCGCAGAAAATTTATTGAAAAAATTGAATTATGCGTTCCGCTAGGGGTTGGTAAACACCGGGTAGAAAATCAAAAAACATTAGATAGAAAAACACAGATGGATTGCTTGGTCCATGGACTACTTCCTCTTACTAAAAAAATTGAACATTTTGAAAGAAGTGTTTTGGAAGTTGATTTTAAATTCCTAGATGACATACCAGTAAAGAGCATGTCAGCAATTGATGAACTCGGATCTCTCGGAGGAGGAAATCACTTTTTAGAGATGCAGGCAGATCAATTGGGTCAAATTTATATTATGATTCATACTGGTTCGAGAGGTTTTGGTTGGAATATAGCTGATTATTTTTTCAAAATGGCAAAGGAACTTAAGTGTCACAAGGATTTACTGGCTTTTCCTTTTGATTCAGCTCTTGGGAAAAAATATTGGAATTTGCATAATATGGCCGGTAACTTTGCTCTAGTTAATCATTACTTGATCTCAGAAGCTTTGAAATTGGCCCTGCTTAAATTGTTTCCATCACTTCAGTGTGAGGATGTATACACTATTTCGCATAATCTTATTCAAAAAGAATTTGATCATTTTATTCATCGAAAAGGTGCGACCCGAGCTTTTCCAGCTAAACTTTGCCAGGGCACTATGTGGGAAAAGACTGGTCATCCTATTATTATTCCAGGGTCAATGTATGAAGGAGCTGCTGTCTTATATGCCAAAGATGAAGCGCAGGAATCACTTTACTCGATCAATCACGGCGCTGGGCGAGCGCTTGGACGTAAGCAGGCCTTGCGAACATTGAATCAAAAAGAAGTAAACAGTAGTATGAATGATATTATTCAAGAAATTGCAGGAGTGAAAGTTCCCAGTATTCTTATTAATACCAGAAATGTTCCGCTGGATGAATCCCGTTTTTGTTATAAACGTCTGGATGATATATTAGAAGCAGTTGAGATCGCCAATTTAGCTAAAGTTGACTTAAGACTGTATCCCTTGGCAACGATTAAGGGAGAATGAGTAGAGTGGATTGTGGCTTGAATTGTCGGGCTACTTTAGATATTATTTGCGCGTGCCTAAAGGGGGAGAGTAAATGAAACTACTGGTCATCTTTTTAATATTTTTAATATCGGTACCAATTTTTTCCAAGGAAAACCCTCTTATTATTGATACACATGTGCACTACATAAGTAATGAGATAAGCCAAATATTTCCAGTTATACCACCAACGAGCTTAGAAGAAATTATTCAAAAAATGGATGAAAAAAATGTTTCGAAGTCTTTTGTCTTAAGTTTTGCTTATATGTTGAGGTACACAGATCAAGAAAAAAGGTTGGAGTATACGCAAAGGGAAAATAATCTTTTAGCGGAAGGAATTAAAAAATATCCTGGAAGATTAATTGGCTTTTGTAGTTTCCCATTTGAAGAAGAATGGGCTTTGGATGAAATCAAGCGATGCCATGAAATTGGATTAAAGGGCATAAAACTTCATTTGGATAATAATGGGATTGATTTGGCAGATGCTCGTCACGCCGAAAAATATGCTTTGATTTATGCAGAAGCTGCAAAGCTTCGAATGGTATTGCTGGTTCATCCCTATATTAACAACTATGCCTCATTGATTGGATTTTTAGGAACTTCAATATTTGGAAGTAATCCTATGGGACCTACTACGCCAGTCATAATTGCGCACGCTCTAGGGGCACAATATCGAATGCTTTTTGATTTGACTCTGTTTTCACCACCCGAATTGATCAAAAATTTGTATATAGACATTTCTGCTACGTTTGATGAATTTCAAAGTGCTCCAATTTCCTTAAGACAAGAGTTGGTCTGGTACCTCAAGAATCCATATTCAAATTCTGATAATATACTTTTTGCTTCTGATTTTAGTGGTTGGGATGTTAATCCCAACATATTGGATGCATATGACGCTAGTGTTTTAGGGGAATATGGATTTAGTCCTGAAGAAAAAGTGAAAATTCTAGGTACCAACGCTATGGAGTTGATCAATTTTATGGATTTACGGTCACACCCAGAATATTAGTAGTTGGTGACAGGCCTAAATTCGAGCGGGATATGGTGGAAATAGGATTGTAAGTAAGATATAGCCATCGAAGGGCCTTCAAGTCCTGGAAGGCATTGCTGGAGATAGTGCTGATTTGATTATTGAATAGATGAAGTCCTTCCAGTGAATATAAATTTTGAAAGACATTTTTAGAAATTGTCTGAATTTGGTTAAAATAAAGATGCAGACTTTTTATTGAGGTTAAACCTTGGAAGAGGTTTTCTGGAATATTTGTGATTTGGTTGCCATGTAACAAAAGATCTTCCAGCGAGGTTAATCCATGAAAAGTATTTTCTGGGAGGATGCTAATAAAGTTATAGGCCAGGTGGATCTGAGTTAGAGACTTTAAATTTTGAAATGTATTTTCTGAAATCTTGCTAATCTGGTTTCTAAAAAGAAAAAGTTGTTTGAGCGTAGTTAGGTGTTCAAAGGTTCTTTGTGAGAAAGAACTTAATTTATTGTTGGATAGGTTTAAATCTTTTAACGAGACCAATCCCTCGAAAGCATGTTCTGAAATATTTATGACTTGGTTTAATGTGAGATCTAATTTTTCTAGGGATTTTAAGTGTTCAAAGGCGTTGGCAGGAATGTTCTCTATTTGGTTGCGAGTTATGTTGAGTGTTTGGAGCGTTGATAACCAATGAAAAGTTTCTTTGGAGATGATGTTGATTTGATTATGAGAAAGAGCCAGCCACTGTAAAGAAGGTAAGTAATAAAAAGCATCTTTCATGATAATGTTGATTTTGTTAACGGCTAGGTTAAGCGCTACCAGGGCATTTAGGTTTTGAAAAGCGTAGGAAGGAATGGTGGTAATTTGATTAAAAGAAAGATCAAGTTCTTGTAAAGACCAAAGCCCTTGAAAGGAATTTTTGTTAATGGATTGAATGCCTTTGTTGGAGAGGATCAGTTGTTGGATATCTGCCATACTTTGTACGGACACTTTTTCGCAGTTGATGGCACCAGCTGCTATTGCAATTTCATCACCGATTATTCCACGGTCGCAGATATTGATAAAAGTCTCAGCATAAAGCGAAGTCATCGTGCTTAACAAAAATATTAAACAGATTGATATGTGATTTTTCATATTCTTTTCCTGATAACTATTAAGGTCACTTGTTTATGATAATAATTATAGCAAAGGTTATCAATCTAATAAAATAATTGACTATTATTCTTTTTCCTTGGGGACAGCACAGATAACCACCAATGGTTCATTGGATTTATTGACATATTGGTGCATTTCATCTGCTAATATTAGAGAGAAATATCCTTTTTCTATAGGGACTTCTTCATTTTCACTTTTTTTAATAATACCTTTACCGCTGATAATAAAATTTAG